>JFJP01039889.1_pt1 | contig 14286 bp, 32 predicted proteins | sample 431651 | NCBI WGS metagenome assembly JFJP01 (sample SAMN02602958, study PRJNA72255) | Microbial mat metagenome, whole genome shotgun sequencing project. | biome: fresh water; feature: sink hole; material: water; isolation source: purple microbial (photo- and chemosynthetic) mats found in... | reverse complement strand
CTATATCTATCGGAACAGCTTTGGACAAACTCATTGAATTAGCGAATACTGGAAAGATATTCAAGGGCGATTGCGACGGGGTAGATGCTCTTTGTTATCATTTGGATGGATATACCGTACAAGCCGCAATTGAAGCGTTACAAAAAGTTCAAAAAAGGTTCTAAATCATCGAAGCAAATGAAATCCAAGCATGGACAAAAACTCTTTTAAAAAGGCTTGACTTTTCACTGAATGCGTGATACATTATACGCATACTAAAGAAAGGGATTATATTATGGCAAAAAAGTACAATCATATGTTTGATGTTGCGTTTACGGTAGAATGCGAACACGAGAATTATGAAGCAGTACCAGTCGAAGCTCTTGTTGCAGGACTGGCAAAGCGGTTGCAATATCTTATCGACAATCCAGCGGAAGCTCACGAAGCATTCGGCTATTCAGATACCTATGAGATTTAGTTCTTGACTTTTCACTGAATGCGTGATACATTGTACACGATGATTGCGTCAGCAAACTTCGCAATCGCATACATTAAAGAAAGGATGTTAATTATGACACTCGAAGCGGCTAAAAAACTGAAAAAGCTAATGTATTGGAAACAAATCTACTTTGATATTCCGAATGAATGTTATCGACTGATTGATCCTAATGAGTTTCTCGACTATCAAGATGGAGAAGGCAGGTGGCATCAGAGAAGTAAACCTGAAATAAAAAATCTCATCCCGATTAATTTTTAACTTGACTTCCCACTGAATACGTGATACATTAGACGCATGATAAATGAGAAAGGAAATGAAATGAACCCGAATGACTATGTAGGGATGACTGTTGATGTAACCCCAAATGAAAATGATATTTTTCACGGATATATTTCGCATGAGTTTCGTGGAACTGTCATTGGCATTAAGGAAGGATTCTTTCAGGTAAAGGATCAAGATGATAATGTTTATGATGTAGAAGAAGCGGATATGGAATTTTTGCTTGACTTAGCTGAATGAGTATGATACATTATTAACAGAATAAATGATAAAGGATTTCGCGGAACGGTTCTGAGCGTTAACGTTAAAATGCTGTCAGGTAAGGCAAAACCTTAGACTTTCCCAGAGAAAACTGCAAACCGCACTTATGCGTCAAATGGGGGCATGACGAGAGCCTAATATGTCCCGTTGTTGGGTCGGAAAACCAGCAGTCAGGCAAAGACGTAAAATACCTAAGGGTTTGCAAGCTCTTAGCCTTTGAGAGTTGTAGGGTTCAGTTTTAGACGAGACTAAGATTGACAAACTCTCCGAAGCCTACCGCGTCAAGGGGGAGCGGGAATTAATTACTCCCGCTTTCCTCCACAAATCCGAAAATAAGTGTTGACTTCCCATAACCAATTTGATACATTAGAAACATACTGAAACGAAAGGATGTTGAAAATGATTACTGGAAACATTACCCTATCCCGCCGCCCGAAAGAAGACGATTTGCGTTCGGATGTAATTTGCTCAAGTTGCCTATCAGCTTGCGATGAAGTTCCTGTTGATGATTCCTTTGATGATCAGTTCGGCAATGTAACTTGTTGGGGCGTTGGATCGAGTTGTTGCGGAGCTGAAACATTCAAAGGTCGTATCTTTTTCCATAAGAGTACTATCCATACCGCCCGTAAAGATCATGCAAAGGGGAACATTAAAGCTGGTCAAAAGTATCGGGCAATCGTTGAAAAGGGTTATTACGTTGGCGATGATGGAAAGCATAACGGGATTTTCAACTATACCAAAAAGCTAGTTAAACCAAAGACACCAGTTTAACAAAAGTCAATCAATTCATTTCTGGCGTGGACTTTAAAGACGGCACCCCAAACCCCACGCCAGAATATATACTGTTGACAAACTAATATTGTAGAGCGTAATTATTCATATCAAAAAGAATTGTACCATATTTTATATATGTTTGTCAAGTAAAGCATTTCTGGCGTGGAGTTTGGAAATCGAATCAAAAAGTAATTTTTACTATTGACTTTTGTTTGAGAATAGTTTATATTGGTGCTTCTATTGTTGAAAACGGACTCCGATTAGAACAAATGTGGGTTTAAGAAAACCGTTTCCCTCATTTAATTTTTAAGGTATTAGAATGAGTAATGAGATTGAAATCAGAGCGTTTTTTGAACAATGGTTTCAGGATAATGAAAATCGCGTTAGAATTAGAAATACCGATGAAGTAGATCTGAATCCGCCGAATAAGAAGAAAATCGTTATCAAAAGCGATATGATGATGCAAAGGCTTAAATCTAAGAGACTTTCAAAAATCAGACTCGGTATTATTTAGTTGACTTCTCATAACTAATTTGATATAGTATTACCAGAATAAAGGAAATCTTATGACAACTAAACTTATTGGTTACGAACGCAGGAAATATGACTATGAGATTCGGGAAGAATTAATAGCCAAATTCAAAGCTCTCCCCGAAGATGAACAAAAATCCCCTTCTGTTCGGGAGGATTTCCAAAACCAATATAAACTTGTCCTAGCCCAGTTGGAAATTGACAATGCGAAACGGGAAAAGGAACGTTTTGAAAATAATTTAAAGGCATTTTTTGAAGATCCAAAAGGCGTTATTACTGAATTGGATGGAATTAGGGGGAGGTCGTTTGACTTAGGGGAATTGCTGATTAGTTATGGCATCGCAAAAACAACAATCAAACGCCACCAAAAAGGCAAAGGGATTCTTATGGGTAAGGGTACGCTTGGGGAACATATTATTTCTAATTTCCTAGTCACTGCAAAAATAGGGGATGAAACTTTAGCTGTTGAAGTCGGTAGCTCTAATGATAAACGGGAAAGGGAACGTACAATGACTATGGTTGCGGCACAATTAGCTTTTCAAATAGCTAAAAAGAGTTGACATTCCACTAATCATTTGATACAGTAATCCAATGATAAATAAATTCTATTGTTATTGTACGATCTGTAGCTTCTCTGCAATTGCCAAATCGGTAAATGATGCAAAAGAGAAAATCGAAGCACATGAAAAAGAATTCCACAAAGGTAAACAAGTTGGAATTTTCGGGAAAGCAAAAGAATATCCTGAATTCATTAAAATAAGTGTTGACATTTGATTAACCATTTGATACATTAGAAGCATAATAAATGGAAGGATGATTATGAAAATTATTGTTGTCTATGATCCGATGTATGGATTTGCGATTGCCGATGCTCGTATTGAGGAGTTTGTCAATTCAATGGTGGCAAAGTATGAGGAAAATGATCGTATCGCTATGACTTATGGTATCGGTAGCGAAACTATCATTACTGCTATTCGAGTTGCCATAAAGCAAGGTCGGATTAATTTTGAAGACTTTACCCTGAAATTCAATGATAAAGAAATCAAATTCGACAAGAATGGCAGGACGAATGATTGGAAAAAGGGTTTGTGCGATTATGTTGATGAAATGCTGCATATTCTGATTGATTACGAAGAATAAGTGTTGACAACTGATTCAGATTGTGGTAATCTATTCCCAACAATAAGAGAGGGAGTTGAATATGAATAATACAGAATTGTGCAAATGGTATGAGGATCACGAGATTTTTGGTAATTATTCTGGAAGCAAAGTCGATTTGGAGGATATTAAAGAGTGGCTTCGGGAAAACAAAGAAATAATTTTTCGCTTTCTGGGCATCGCTTTCTTGGAAAAATAAGTGTTGACATTTGATTAAAACTGTGGTAATCTATTAGTATTCAAGATGAGATTGGTTCTTATCTGAAAAACAAAACAAAGGAGATGAAAAAATGAAGGAAGTCCGTAACGCGAATCTGGTAGCAACGATCAAGTCAGCCCTCCCCAATGTCGGACACGTCAAGATCGCCACAAAGGATGGGCGTAAGGCGTCGTTTATCTTCCGTAACCTGCCTTTCCTTGTTTCCTCCCGTCTGGTTGTCAAGGAGCAGGGAATCGGCAAGCTCAAGCTCACTGGCATCGAAACCCCTGACTCGGTTATGCTTTCCAATCGGCTTCGTTCAGTTGCGTAAAGAATTTGATTGACGGAGCTATATGAATATGATATAGTCTCCGTTATCAATAAGATTAACATTAACCTATACGATAGAAATTATGGAAAAAAACAAAGACCCGCCGCGATAAACCCTAAGCTAAAATGGATTACTTTGACTTTTTAGATTGACTTATAGGAACTTATATAATGAAAATGAAACGAAATCGATCCCCGCCCCGTTGAACAAATTAAAAAAGTAAAAATTAAAATATAAAGACCACTAACTTCGGTTGATGGTCTTATGTTTTTGTCAAGTAAATAAAAACAATTCTCAATGTTTTTTATTTGTCAAGTATATTCTTTCTGGCGTGAACTTTAAGAAAATAGCAAATAGTAATTTTTACTATTGACATAACGGTTTATATGTAGTATAGTTATAGAAACAATTGAAAAGGTTGGATTATGAAATGGTACGGAATAAAACGTAATGGGGAACCGCTTGGATTTTCATCTAGCTCAAATGAAGGTGGCGAATTTTGTTGTGCTGTTGCCTATTCCCTTGATGCTTATTCGGATAATGTATGGCTTGTCAATAATCGTGAACAGGCTATAAGCGCCATTACCCATGACAGTGAATGGTATAACGCAAATTACGTTTCGCCGGAAAATCCCTATCTTGGGGGAAATCTAGAACTGTTTGAAGTAGAAATTTAATACTTGATTTGTTAATGACAATTTGCTATAGTATACTCATGAATAATCAAAAAGAAATTGATGAATTGAATGAGCTATTACCTTTCGAGTATCTTACAGGGGCTATTTCCGTCGCAAAGGCATAAAGAAAGGCGTTAAAGCGGAAATGTTGCATGGGATGGAAGCAATTGAATATATCTATCGAAAAATGAAAGAAAAGATTGACATTATCATTCGATTCTGATATAGTATTCCCATAATCATTAAGAAAGGATTACATCATGATCGGAATCTATCGTAACCAGTATGACAGCGAATTGAATCTGTTCCATGGCAAAACTAACGTCGAACGGAATGACGTAAAGCTGATTAAAAAGTCCTATCATGGGGAACCATATACCTTTGCAGAGCCAACAAAAGAAGGTCGGTGGGCTTTCGGCGGGACTATTCTCTACACCAGTAACGGCATTTATCCTGAATTCAATACGCCTATCAAACTCCATGACCGAAATATGGATTTAGAAAAAAGTCGTTGACATTCTCATAAAGATATGCTAATATATACCCATAATCAAAGGAGAATACTATGTCATTTGAAACTAAAAAAGAAGCTGAAAAAGCCGCAAAAGAATTAAAGAAAATTATGGGCAAGGAATGGCAAACGGAGGTATGGGAAAATTTGGGATGGCATAGTAAAGTACATTTGAGTGATGCAGTTCATATTTTTATCCATACGACGCAAGGCTCTATGAGATACAATGTTATAATTGGCAAGGGCGGTTGTATGATTGCTATGTTCACCCCTGCTATGTCAACGCTAGCTACCGATCCCGTCAAAGCTGTTAAGGAAACGATTGAATGGTATAACAAGCTCTACAGAGATTTTGTTAAAGAGCAAGATGAATTGCTTGCCGATGGACTAACATATCTGGAAGAAATTGCTTGACATTCACATTCGTTAATGCTAATATATTCCAATAATCATTAAGAAAGTGGTTAGAAATGGATCGCAACGAATATAGACATTATGAACTTGGCGGTATGTTAAAGGGGTTTCTCCCATTACTCCCATATAAAGCAAGCAATGGGATACACATAGGACATAACGAGGTCTCTATGATAACCCGCTTTGGAGTTATACATAGTAATTGCGGCATTAACTGGAGCGAACCAGAAAACAGCAAAAAACGTTATATTCCTGCCGTAAAGTATCAACCCTGTAGCTATCCCTTTGCAAAATGCTTCAATGTTGAAATAACTGGCTTTAATATAGAATCTTTAGAGAAAATTGCTGGAATGATACTAGAAGCAAATAAAGATTTAGCTAATAACTTGACAAAGTAATTTAATTGTGCTAATATATTACCCATAATCATTAAGAAAGGATTACAACTATGCTTACCCAGAAAATTATTGACCTGCTAAACGATGGAAAGAAACCCCTTGTCAAACTCAATGACCACCTATGGGATGAATCTTTCGGAGCAAAGGGAATGATCGCTCGCATTGTCAGCTATACATTTTCAACGCACGAAAATACGTTCGATGTCAAGTTTGATTACAGCGAAAATCGAGAACAAAATATCGCCTTGGATCAACCCACTTGGTATCTAGGGGCGGGGAATGAAAAGGGAACAGCTCTTGAAGCTGGTGCAATCGGAAATGACTTGACAGAAACGGTTTACTTTGAGTCAGATCAGGAAATGCCAGTCGAATTGATTGATAGTCACTTGCTTCAAGAATGTATTGATGAAAAATCAGGATTGACCTATGTTGAATGGCTGGAAAAGAAAGTCGAAACTCTTGAACGATTACTAGAAATTTCCAAACGAAGTCTTTACGAATAAAACTTGACATTCAACTCATTTTCTGCTAATATATTCCCATAATCATTAAGAAAGGACGATATGAAAAAATGTTTTAAGTTGACAATCTTAGTCGGAATCTGTTTAATTATGGCAGGATGTGCCGATTACGTGAATTTTGAACAAGCCGCTAAGATTACCCCCGTTGGATTTTGGTATGGGCTATGGCATGGAATGATTGCCCCTTTAGCGTGGTTTATCTCTTTGTTTAACGACGATGTTGCTATTTACGCAATCTATAATAACGGCGGATGGTATGATTTTGGCTTTATCTTGGGGATTGGTGGTGGTGGCGGCGGAGCTGGATCTACAGTTCATTATTCTCGTAGATAATCCTTGACATTCCAATAAAGATGTGCTAATATATTACCCATAATCAAATAGGAGAAATATTATGGAAAAGCTAATCTGGACAAAGACAACCCCCACACAAGTCGGATGGTATTGGAAAAGGGAACCGCTATCTAAATTCAATGGAACCCCCGAAATCGTTTTTGTTCGGAGTTACGCTGGAGAATTGTCTATCGGCAACAATAATCTAAAGGGATGGGAGTCAGTTGAAAAATGGGACTGGGCGGGTCCAATCCCTATGCCAATCGAAAAGTAATTTTTACTATTGACTTTCACATTCTTTTCTGCTAATATATGCTCATAATCAAATAAGGAGTATCAAATGTCAAAATCAACCGTTCTCGAAACCCCTTGCCCAACTTGCTTGAAAGGTAAAGTCAAGCCTAACAGCAGGAATGTCGTAACCGTTGATAATTTCGATGAGGATGAGGATATCCGCCGCCGTAATCCTAACTCCCTGCATACAAAATATACGGTTTGCGATGATTGCTATAGAGAAGAAAAAAGAATAACGCTTGACATTCGCATTCTTTTCTGCTAATATATTCGCACGATGATTGCTTCAGGAATCTTCGCAATACATAATCATTAAGGAGTTACATCATGGAATGCCCAAAAAGATTTTCAGAACAAATTGAAGATTTATTTTTCTACCATAACCGAAAAGTAAGACAAGAACAAACAGGCAAACTTATTCATTATCAGACACATGGTGGTAGCATGTCAACTATAGCAAGTAGATTTTACTCTCAAGACAACAACTCCCCAAATCATTTATATGTAGCTGTTTGGTACGATAATGAGAATTGGGAAAAACTCCATTTTTCTGTATGCTGCGAAGAACAAAGAATAATTGATATGGTAACTCCTCTCATGGAAAAATATGTAAAAGATATGGAAGAATACCGCAAAAGTTCTTGACATTCACATTCTTTTCTGCTAATATATATCCATAATCATTAAGAAAGGATACATTATGAAAACCTATGACACGCCCTATGGAAAGAAAACCGCCGCACTTCTTATGCTCTCTATGGACGCCCAAACCAGAGAAGAAAAAGCAAATGACCTTATCCAATCGTTATTAGATAAGCTCCTCCGATACGCCCCTATAACAGCAACTCACGAAGGATTAGAAAATTGCGATTTGATTGCCAACGCTAACGCATGGCTTGAAAAACGCAAAGACCAAATCTCAATGACAGAAACAAAAGCCAATAACGAATATTAAGATAACGCTTGACATTCACATTCTTTTCTGCTACTCTATTGTCATGAAAAATATAAAACTCAAACTCATTTCAGTAAAACCCCAATTCGACTACTTCAAGAAATGCGAGAAAGACTATATAACCAGCAAAGAAGAAGCTTTCGGCTATGACTATACCATTTTACAAAAAAGCTTCTGGTTCTGGCGTAAATGGATCGCATGTGAAACTCGAATAATGATGATAACTGGCAAACATAAAATGACCAGAGAAGAAAAGTTCTGGATTGAAAAAGATTTGACAGGCAAAGCGTATGAGTTCAAGACCTATACAGAAGCATTCGAGTTCAATTGCCATGAAGCACTATTAAGATTTTAGTTCTTGACTTTCACATTCTTTTCTGCTAATATATTCCACGATGATTGCTTCAGGAATCTTCGCAATACATAATCAAAGGAGAAATTATGACCCTTAATGAGAAAGTCGATAATGGAACAAATATCATACTGGAATCATTTAAATTGACAGAAAATGATCTCGGAACTGATTCAATGAAACATATCAAACAAGTCATTCGACAATTGTATAAGCAGGGATTCTCCGATGAAATCATAACTAAACATATCTATATCTCTGTCGAAAATGTCAACGCCGCAAAAGCAAAGATTGACAAAGCAAAAAAGAAAGTATAAACTTGACTTCCCATTAAACCTATGATACATTAAGAATTATGAAAAATATAACAATTATAGATGTATGGATGGTAGCTTTAGGGTATATTTTAATGACCGTATTCAGCAAATTTATAGGGAGGTACGATACCAACGAAGCACTTTCAATCGTGGGAACCACTATCGTATTCTCTACAATATTGTCAATTTACCCATACATTAAGAAATATTTTCCTTGACTTCCCACTGAATGCGAGATACATTACATATAAAAGAAAGGATGTTTGTTATGGACTTTGACGATTACAAAAACACGATGCCTTATCCTTTTAAACCCAAAAAGCCGCACCTAAACGTTACGCATTCAAGTAGTGACGCAATGGAATACTCTCTCGCCTTAAAAAACTATGAATTGGAATTGTTTGAATTCAATAAAGAAATGGATGTTTACCACGAGATGGACGCTAAGCTTTACAATCAATTCATGCAGGATACTTGGGAGGATTTGGGAATCGCAAACAATCCGAAACGCAATCGTCTGTTTTCTATCGCTTGGGAAATGGGACATTCGTCAGGTTATTCCGAAGTCTACCATTACGCTTCTGAAATGGTTGATTTGATTAAGGATTAATGCTTGACTTCCCACTGAATGCGTGATACATTAGAAGCATACTAAATCAAAGGATGTATCAAATGAAATCAAAACTGACAACCAAGTATGTACGCCCAACCCATTGCATTTATGGACATACAAATCTCTTTTTAAACCAAAAGGAAATTGGATATATCATCCCAAATCGAAGCAAGTTTAGAACTGTCGGAGAAAATTGGAATTTCGTCCCCACTTGTTATGCAATTGATTTTGCTGAAAAAAACAAAATCAATAGACCACACTTTGCTTCAAATCGTCAAAAAATCATCCGTTTAATAAAAGAATCTTTCAACGCGGAATAAATTATGATTATCTATATCCCCATAACAACCAAAACAAAAACAATCATCAAACTCCACAAACAAGGCTATATTGTCCGATTCGATTTGGATGAAAATAGCGATTGACTTCCACATACCTTTCTGCTAATCTATTGGTATTCAAAATAACAAAGGATACATTATGAATATCTATCAGGAAATGATTGACTTAGGCGTACAGATTGACCACCACGAATCAGATTTATATGTTCCCGTAACCCCCGAAACCACCGCAATCATCAGTCAGTATGGACACAAAACAAATGTCAAACGGTTTATTAACAACATTGACCACAAACCTTGGTACGATATTCCATTTGCATATTCTCCTTTTTGGGAAAATAAAGTAAAAAATTAGCTTGCAATTAATCCTAATTAGTGCTAATCTATTGCCATTCAATATGAAATAAGGATTTAATCATGACCCCAAACGAACTCAAAGCCGAAGCCATTGAAGCAATCGAAAATTATGTCCGATTAGGTAACAAACTGTTCGCAACCCAAATGAATAAACCCAATGCCGATTTTTCGCTTAGGGGTAGAGTCGGAGGCATCTATTCAAGCAAGTCCCATTCAATCAATATAAACATGGTTCTACTCGCTGAAAACACCCTCGAATATCTTAGGCAAACGATCCCCCACGAAGTAGCACACGCCTTTCAATGGCATGTCTACGGCTCAATCCAATTCGGTAGACGTATAATGCCACATGGTAACGAATGGAAACGAATTATGATTAAATTCGGCAAAGATCCAAAACGTTGCCATACTTACGATACCGAAAACGCCCAAGTCAGAAAAGTCGCAAGGGATTATGAATATGTTTGCGATTGCATGACTCATAACCTAACCGCCCTAATGCACAAAAAAATCAGCGTACAACATAAAAACTATAAGTGTATGAAATGCAAAACGCGAATACGGTTCAACGGATAAAAGTCAAGCATATTCTTTCTGGCGTGAACTTCCAAAAACTTGCGGAACTTGAAAGATTATCTTGACTTCTAACTAAATTAGTGCTAATCTATATCCATACTAAATCAAAGGAGTATCTATGAAACCAGAAACAAGGAAAATCTGTTCAAAATGTCACGCTTGTGCTAATCATCCAGAAGACAGAATCAATGGCAAATGCGTCCATTGTAATACCGAAGCAATAACAATTCAAGTTAGAACTAAGAGAGGATGGAAAAGCTGGAAAGGAGAAACCGCTTGAAGAAGTAATCTAATATAACCATAGAAAGCCGCTATCTGGAATATCAGTGGCGGCTAATCTATTTACAATCCCAAAACCCACGCCAGAAATAATTTACTCGACAAACTAATATTGTATAACGTAATAATTCCATATCAAAAGGAATTGTATCATACTAATCCTTATATGTCAACAACTTACATTCTGGCGTGAACTTCTATAACTACCCACCGAATGAGTACAAGTGCGAACCTAAAGCCCACGCCAAAATATAATTTAATTATGTTATTGACTCCATAATCAATTGGAGTTAATCTATTGGCATTCAATATGAGATTGTTTGTTGACCGAAACGAAAGGCAAAAAGAAAATGACAACCGAAGTCCAAAAATTCAAAAAAGCTCTCTCAAAACGGTTTTTCAAGACTAGCAAAAATCACTGCTACTCTTACGCCAATTGCATTCCATCCGTATACCGTAAAGATGGGGATTTGATTCTGACTGGAAACATCAGCGTAACCATTTTCGGAGGCTCAAATACCCCCGCTGGAGACCTAGGTTGCGTTTCAATGGAGCTGCAAGGTAAAGTTAAGCCTTATCACTGCCGTACCGTTATAGACCGTCCTGTGATTAAAAAAGCCTTTGTCGCTAAAGACGCAAACCACGCCATTGCTGAATATGACCGCTGGAGTAAAGAAATCTTTGCCGAACGTAAGAAATGGACAAAAATCATTTGAAATAATAAAGAATTAGCTTGCTTTCATAATCAATAGGAGTTAATCTATTGGTATTCAATATGAGATTGGATAACAAATAAACAAACCGAAACGAAAGGGATGATTATGGCAACGATGACAATTACCGCAACCATTAACCAGTTGATTGATTCCGCAATGACAACCAAAAAAGGCGTAAATACTCGCCTTGCTTGGCGGCGTTCATGCAAGGTCAAGAAAACCTGCAATGACCTAATCGAAAAAGCCTGCATCGCTGTCGGACGGCTTGGTATCGACTATGACAATCAGGCGGCGGTCATTGCTAAACGCGAATCAGGCGAACTACCAGAACAGTCCCAGCCGATTTGGAATGGTAAGGGCGAATGGTTGATCTTCCCCTACCTGATTAAGCATACCGATACAAACCAACTCTACCTGCGTCTGTATAGCGGTACAAGCTCGACGGCAAAGGCATCAGTACAATACTACCGCAACGATCAGGCGGTAACGTTTGAATCAGTCGAAAATGACTTGCTCGCTTCTGAAAAAGGCGAGAAAACGGGGGATTGCTTCTGCGTCAAAATCGAAGATATGACTCAAATCGGAATGGTAGGCGAGCCAGAATCAGAACTGCAAACCGCATAAAGTCAAGCAAATAAAAACCGACTGCTGAAAATAAAATCAGTAGTCGGTTTTTTACTTTCTGTCAATCAATTACTTCAAGCAAATAAAAACCGACTGCTGAAAATAAAATCAGTAGTCGGTTTTTTACTTTCTGTCAATCAATTACTTTCTGGCGTGAACTTTGCCGACCATACACACAATGCGTATGCGTATGAAACCAACCCCACGCCAGAAAATATTGTCTTGATAAAACCAATCCGTAGAACGTAATTATTCATATCAAAAAGAATTGTATCATATCCAATATATGTTTGTCTACTAAAACATTTCTGGCGTGGAGTTCGGGACTGCCTGCCGCTACCCACCGAATGCGTATGCACATGCGAGCCTAAACTCCACGCCAGAAAATAGTTGTCGAATTAGCTTGCTTTCAATCCCATAATAGTTTAATCTATTGGCATTCAATATGGGATTGGATCAACAACAAAAGGAGTTCAAAAATGGCAAGCCTCAAAATCTACGATATGGTTACGGAGCGAGTTGTCAACGCAATCCAAGACGCAATCCGTGACGCTGAAAACGGCAACAAATCAGCAATCGCACCGTGGCATAAGCCGTGGTTTGATTGCGGCACCCCCGTCAATCTGGTAACGAAAAAACCCTATCGCGGGATCAACGTTTTCCTCCTTTCAATGATGGGTTTTGTTTCTCCCTATTTTCTCTCTTTCAATCAAGTCAAGAAAATGGGCGGGAATGTCAAAAAGGGAGAAAAAGGCATCCCAGTTATTTTCTGGAAGTGGATCGTACAAAACGAAGACGAAGACGGCAATAAACTCGACAAGCCGAAAAACATCCCTTTCCTGCGATACTACACCGTTTTCAATATCGCACAAACGGAGGGAATTCCTGAAAATAAAATCCCCGCAATCAAAACCCGTATTTTCAACCCGATTGAAGACGGCGATAAAATTATTGCCAATATGCCAAACCGCCCCGAAATAACCCACGATCAAGCACGTGCCTATTATATGCCGTCATTAGATGTTGTCAATATGCCTAAGCACGAACTGTTTGAATCAGACAACGCATATTACTCGACTTGCTTTCACGAGCTGGTGCATTCAACAGGACATGCCTCCAGACTTAATCGCAAGGAGGTCACTGATGGAAACTCTTTTGGAAGTCATAACTACTCTACCGAGGAGCTTGTGGCTGAAATGGGAGCGGTTTTCCTTTGCAATGAAATCGGCATCGCATCAACTTTTGACAATAGCCTTGCATATCTAAAGTCTTGGTTAGGCAAGTTGAAAGACGATCCGAAAATGATCGTAATGGCAAGCGGTAGGGCACAAAAGGCGGTTGACTACATCATTGGCAAAAAGGAGGCGGAGGTAGAGGAGGAAACTACCGAGGACTAAAAACAAAAGTCAAGCAAATAAAAACCGACTGCTGAAAATAAAATCAGTAGTCGGTTTTTTCAAGCAAATAAAAACCGACTGCTGAAAATAAAATCAGTAGTCGGTTTTTTACTTTCTGTCAATCAATTACTTTCTGGCGTGAACTTTGCCATATTTCAAAAAGGATTATATCATATGCAATCATTCAAGTCAACTATATTCATTCTGGCGTGTACTTCTGGCTGCAACTACAATTTTGTACCAACCAAACCCAAACCACACGCCAGAAACTATGACATTGACAAAACCAATTCGTAGAACGTAATTATTCATATCAAAAAGAATTGTATCATATCCAATATATGTTTGTCTACTAAAACATTTCTGGCGTGGAGTTCAAGCGGCGGCGAAATAGGCAACGGCAGAGCGTACCCGAACTCCACGCCAGAAAATAGTTGCATTATTTGCTTGCTTCCAACGTCAATCGGAGGTACTATGTCTTTATTCAATATGAAATTGTTTATTAACCAAAACGAAAGGGATGAAAAAATGACAACAGCAATCAAGTCCGCAACCGCAACCGTCAACGATCTGATCGATGAAGCAATGATGACCCGTAAG
>JFJP01041246.1_pt1 | contig 14287 bp, 14 predicted proteins | sample 431651 | NCBI WGS metagenome assembly JFJP01 (sample SAMN02602958, study PRJNA72255) | Microbial mat metagenome, whole genome shotgun sequencing project. | biome: fresh water; feature: sink hole; material: water; isolation source: purple microbial (photo- and chemosynthetic) mats found in... | reverse complement strand
TGGCGCGCCCGCTTGTTCAGGATCAGGGTCCACTGCTCCGGCCCCGGAATGGAAAACAGCGCAAAGGTGCCCGCCGGAACAGGCTGTCCGTTCACCCTGACGGGATCCGAAAACGTGATGGTGGTGGCCTGGTTGGCCCCGGTGCGCCAGACCTGGCCGAAGGGCACCAGCTCGCCCCAGATCTTGCGCCCTCGCACTTGGGGACGGTGGTATTCCACCGTGACGGTGGTGGTGCCCACGGTCTGGCTCACGGTGGACTGAGGACTCAGCTTGGGAAAGATGCTGTTGTCCGTCTCCCTGCTCAACAGAGCAAAGGTCAGGGAAAGGGCAATGGCAAGCGAACGCTTCATCCAGGCTCCGGACAAAAGGTCATTCTACTTGCCCTTGGCCTGCCACTCTTGCCGAGTCTTTTCAAGGGCATCCAGGTAGGCCTTAGGGGTTTTGGCCGCAGTGGCGGCGGCCACGGCCTTGTCCAGGTAAGGCAGCGCCTGGACCGTCTGGCCCGCACGCTCGAGCAGCCTCGCCTTGAGTTCAAGATTCCGGTAGGTTGCCTGGGCCTTCAGGCTGGCATCGACCCAGCCCATCGCCTTTTCGGGATGCAGCTTCTGCTGGAAACAGTAGCTCGCCGCCTGGAACCAGGGCACCCAGTCCGTGGAGGGGGCCTTGGCGAGGGTTTCCTCGAGATGCTTCCAGTAGAGTCCGGGCACATCGATATCAACCTCGAAGCCTGCAGCCAGTTTCTCCCACAGCAGATCCACCCGCAGGCGGGTCGGGGAGACCACCTGAAGGTCGTACTGCAGGTATTCCCGGTGGGAAGTGGCCTGGGGCTTCATGTCAAAGCGGAGGACATCCTCCTCGGCCTTGTAGTCATAGGCGCCCCATTGCTTGGCCTTGCGGTTCAGGATCAGCGTCCAGGACTCCTTGCCAGGAATCACGAAGAAGCCGTAACTGCCCGCAGGCAAGTCCTTGCCGTTGATCTTCACCGGATCGCTGAAGGTGAATACCGTAGCCTCGTTCGCCCCGGCCCGCCAGACGGCATCGAAGGGCACCACCTCGCCCCAGATGGCCCGCCCTCGGACCGCTGGGCGGAAATAGTCGATCCTGAAGGTGGTGATGCCCAGCGTCTGGCTCACACTGGCGGCGGGACTGACCTGGACCTGCTTGAGACGCACCGGTGCGACAGGAGCAGGCGCGGGAGTCTGGGCCACCAGAATAGGTGCAAGCAGGAAGGCGAGGGAAAGGGAGCGCATGAGACCTCCGGGGGAGTGGACGAAATTTGGATGCCTGAGAACCTCGGATCTCTCGCATCCTTTTTCGAACCGGTGCCTCAACCACCCCCGAGGGGCGGGATAGGCGGGGCTGCGATCACCGCTCCAGCACAAAGGTAACCGGCCCATCGTTCACCAGTTCCACCTCCATGTGTTCCTGGAAGAAGCCGGCTTTCACGTGCGGGTACTCCGCCTGCAGGAGTTCCAGGAAGCGGCGGAAGAGGATGCGCGCGGCCTCGGGGTTCATGGCCTGGTCAAAGGAGGGGCGGCGGCCCTTGGCGATGCTGCCCGCCAGGGTGAACTGGCTGATGGCCAGGATCTCGCCGCCGATGTCCTGCAGGCCCAGGTTCATCTTGCCGCCCTCGTCCTCGAAGATGCGCAGGCTCGCGAGCTTGGCTGCGGCCCAGGCACAGGTGCCCTCGGTGTCACCGGCCTCGAGGCCGACGAGCACCACCATGCCCGGGCCGATGGTGGCCTCCAGTGCCCCCGCCTTCACGGTGGCCCGTTTAACCCGCTGGATGACGGCCCTCATGCAGACTCCCGGGAATCCGAGGCCGAAGGGCCCCCCTTGGTGGGTGCAAGGAAGTGTCCCGGGTGACGCAGGAAGGCCCGGAGGAGGGCCGCCAGAAGTTCTCGCCTGCCCCCGGCCTCCATCCCCCGAGCCTGGATCGCCAGGCGCAGGGAAAGGGCGAAGGAGACGCCGAAGTTCAGGATGCCGATGACGATCACGCCCACCGCCGCCCAGCCAAGGGCGGCCCAGGGCACGAGGCCCGCCGCGATGCCGGGGCCTGCGGCGAAGGCGGCGGAGGCAGCGCTGAGGGTTACGTGGCGCACATCCAGCGGCAGGCCCGCGAAGGCGAAAACCATGGGCATGAAGCCCAGCATCAGGCCCAGAGCGAGGCAGGTGACGATACCCGGCAGGTGGGTTCTGAGGCCCCGCCCCAGGGCTGCGGCCCTCGCCACGCCGAGGATCCGCTGAAAGCGCCGACTCCGAGCCACGGCTTCCGGCAGGGCGCGGTAGTCGCTCCAGTTGGAGGCCCAGCCACCGGCCAGACTGCCCACCCAGAGCATCACGCCCGTGAGCGCCGCAAAGGGAATGGTCCAGGATTGCAACGGATGCAGGCCCTCCAGGGTCTTCACCGCCTTCTCAGCATTCAGGAACGAATGGCCCGAGGCAAACCGCCAAAGTCCATCGATGAGCAGCGCTGCAGGTACCGTCAGCAGCAGGTTCCCCAGGGTCGCCATCACCTGCCCTCGGGTAATGGCCGCGATGAGCTCCACCTCGTCATCCATCCCATCCGAGCGCTCCAGCACGGCGCTCAGGGCCGCTGCGGTGGCGGCGGGCTGTTTGGAAGCCAACGAAAGATGAAAGAACTGCATGGCGATGAAGCTGCCGGCATAGTTGGCGGCAAGGCTCATCCCTCCGAGACCCGGGGCCATGCCCAGCCCCGCAAGCAGGAACTTGGCAAGGGCCGTGAAGGCCGTGAGCACCCCACCGCCACCTGCGGCGCGCCCCATGGCCCAGTATTCCCGCCAGTCCCGCACCAGGTAGTGTTCTCCCGTCTGCCCCGTGTGCTCGATGACCTTGCGGGCCAACCGACGCAGCCCCGCTCGCAACAGGGGCCTGAGCCGATGGTGAGTGGCAGCCCCTTTCACCAGCTCCGCCGTCAGGCCCACGCCGGATTTCTGGTTGCGCGAATTGTCCAGGAGCGCCTGGATGCGGCCCAGCTTGGCCTGAAGCAGATCCATGCGGAACACCAGATCCGTGGAGACCCCGGATACCTCCAGGCGACCGTGGGCCTCCTTCAGCGCCTCGTGGCAGCGACCCATTTCTGCAGCAAGGCGCTGCCCAGGTTCCGGGGCGGAGGGTGCCTGGATCACCCCACGGATGGCGGCTGGCAGCGCCGCGAAGGGCGAATCCATATCCCGCCCCTGGGGCCAGAGGCGCAGGATGTCCCGGCTCAGTCCCAGGGCCGAGGCCCGATAGGCCACCAGCAGGGCGGCTTCCCCCAGGGCTTCCGAGCCGGGCTGCAGGCGATTGCGCCAGGGCGCAATGAGTTCCTCCGGGAGGGCCTCCAACCACGCCGCATCCTCCTCACTCACCTCCAGCCGATCCAGCCAGGCGTAGAGATCCTCGTCGTGGTCCAGGCGAGGCACGAGCTTGTCCACCAGGCGCTGGAGCGCCTCCTTGGGAAAGCTCGTGTGGTCGGGCAGCCCCATCTCCGCAAGGAGACGAACGGCGCTGGTGTGGGACCAGAAAGCCCGGATGCGGGCCTCGAGTTCGGCGGCCCGGGGGTGGTCGGCCAGGGCGTGGTTGAGGCGCGCCAGCGCCTTCGTGCGGGGACACCCCGGGGTGCCAGGGCGCGCAGGCACCTCCAGCAGATCCCGGGCCAGGAGTTCCAGCCAGGCACCATCGCCGGGGTACCCGGGCTCAAAGGCCTGATCGAGGCGCTCTCGCGGGTTCATGGTCAGTAGCCCCGCACTCGGTCCACGGCGCCTTCCGGGGGCAGCCCCTCGGCGTAGCGGCGGAGATTCGGCAGGATGTCAGGAATCATGGCCCTCGGTGTGGAGGGTCCGCTGTGGTGCGGCGTGAGGGTGATCCTGGGATGGCGCCACAGGGGTGAATCCTCGGGCAGCGGCTCCACGGGGAAGACATCCAGCACCGCCCGCCCCAGTCCCCCCCTGTCCAGCGCCGCCACCAGATCCACAGTCACTACCTGCTCTCCCCGCCCCACATTGATGAGGGTCAGCTCAGGGTTGGCGCGGGTGAGCAGATCCCCGTTCACCAGGCCCCGGGTGGCATCGGTAAGCGGGGCGCAGAGCACCAGCAGCCGTGCCTTGGGCATGAGGCCCGGGAGCTCCGCGAGTCCGTGCAGGGAAAAGTCCGCGTCGGCCCGGGGCGTGCGCACGAAGCCGTGCACCTCCAGGCCCAGGGCCTTCAGTGCACAACCGATCTGGCGGCCGATGCGGCCGAAGCCGATCTGGCGGCCGATGCGGCCGAAGCCCACCACCAGGGCCACCTTTCCCGTCAGATCCTCGGGAATGAGTTTGGCATTCCAGGTTGCGGATCGCTGGGCCTCCGCGCATTCCGTCATCCGCAGGGCATCAGTCAACAAGTGGCCAACTACATACCGAGCCATCCAGAACCCGAAGGCACCATCGGCCCGGGTGATGGGGATCTCCGGTCCAATTTCGGCGTTGCCCACCAAGTGATCCACCCCTGCCCCGCTGTTCTGGATCCACTGCAGCCGAGGCATTTTTTTTAGGAAGCCCTCGGGAAAGCGCCAGGTGAACAGTGCCTCGGCCTCCGCGAGCCAAGGTCCATCGGCCTCCAGGGCCTCCCGGGGATGCCAGCCCCGGATCTCCAGCCGAGGCTCTGCCTCCTGCAGGGCGGGCACCCAGTCCATGTGGCGGTGATGGATCACAGCAAGGCGGCGCATGGAAGGAGTCTGCGATGCCCCTGTGCAGGATGGCAAGCCCTGCGTGCCGCCTGCGAAGTCCATCAACGGAGTCTCTCCCTCGCCTGGCGGGCCTTTGCGAAGACCTGTTCCAGGGCGGCGCCGTCCGCGGCATCGAGCAGCTCCGTCACCGCCGCCAACTCATCCTGGTAGTTGTGAAGTTCCTGCAAAAGGGCGGTCCGATTGGTGAGACAGATATCCCGCCACAGGACGGGATGGCTTCCGGCCAGCCGCGTAAAATCGCGAAAACCGGCCCCGCCCTGCTCCAGCAGACCGCTGGCCCCGGGCCTGCGGGCCAGGGTGTGCATCAGGGCGTACGCCAGCAGCTGCGGCAGATGACTCACCGCCGCAAAGACGGCATCGTGCCGCTCCGGGGTCATCTCCACGATCCGACTGCCGCAGTGTTCCCACAGTCGGCTCACCTGGGCCAGGGCCAGGGGATCTCCCTCGGCCCGGGGGCAAAGGATCGTGCGGGTGCCCCGGAAGAGGTCGGCCCGGGCCGCCTCCAGGCCACTGGCCTCGCTGCCTGCGATGGGATGAGCCGGAACGAAACGGGCAACGTGTCCAAGCAGGTAGTCCTGGGCCCAGCGCACCACTTCGCCCTTGGTGCTGGCGCAGTCCGTGACAATCGCATGGGGTGCCAATCCGGGCGCCATCCGCCGCAGCAGGCCCTCCATGGCGCCCACGGGTGTGGCGATCACCACCAGATCGGCTCCCCTCAGGACCGCCTCGAGTTCCATCGCCCCAGAATCCACGATCCCCCGGGCCAGGGCTTGGCTCAGGGTCGCTGGGTCCGCATCGAATCCGGCAATGGCTGCAACGCCAGGAACGTCCCGCAGCGCCAGGGCCAGGGAGCCGCCGATGAGCCCCAGGCCGAGGATCGCCACCTTTCCAAAGGGGCCGGGCTCACTCATGGCCGCACCGCGAAAAAGGCTCGGAGGCGCGTGATGGCGACCTCCAGCGCCGCCTGCGGGGCCGCGAAGGAGAGGCGCAGATGGCCCGGTGCGCCGAAGGCGCTCCCGGGCAGCACCTTCACCCCCGCCTCATCCCGCAGTCGCTGCGTCAGTTCCCTATCACCGCCCAGGGCGCGGTTCGCCATCCAGGCACTCACGTCCGGAAAGAGGTACATCGCGCCCTGGGGGCGGTGCACCCGGAACCCTGCAAGCCCATCGAGCCCGGCCCAGGCAAGATCCCGCCGGGTCCGCAGATCCATGGCCAGCACTCGTTCCCAGCGGCCATCCAGGGACAGGGCCGCCAGACCCGCGTGCTGACTTAGGATGCAGGGATGGGTCACGGTGCTAGAGGCCAGGGCGGTCATGGCCTTGATGAGCGGGAGCGGACCGGCGGCAGCCCCCAGGCGGTAGCCGGTCATGGCGAAGCGCTTGGAGAAGCTCTCCACCACCACGCAGCGGTCTGCCACGTCTGGAGCCGAACGAAGGAAGGGCACCTCCGGCCCATCGAAGGTGAGGGTGCCATACACCTGATCCACGATCAGCCACACCCCATGACGCTGCGCCAGGGTTGCCAGACACCGAATCCGCGGCTCATCCCAGATGCAGCCCGTGGGGTTGGAGGGCTGGTTCAGGATCACCGCCCGCGTCCGGGGCCCCACGGCTGCGACGAGTGCTTCCATGGAGGGCAACAGATCCTCGCCCGCCGGAACGATCACCGGCACGCCCCCATTCCACAGGATCTGATCCCGGAAGGTGGGCCAGTAGGGGACAAAGATCACCACCTCGTCGCCGGGCTCCAGCAGGCACCGAAGCGCATCGTGGAGGGCAGCCTTGCCGCCGGCGGTCAGGATGATGTTCTCGGCGCTGCGGGGGATGCCATCCCGGGCCGAGAGATCCTGGGCCACCCGTGCCCGGAGTTCCGGCAACCCCGCGGCAGGTCCGTAGTGCGCGAGCCCGTCCCGGGCGGCTCGGGCTGCGGCCTCCCGGGCGCCTTCCGGCGGCAGGCCATCCGGCTCACCCACGGAGAGATCCACGGGATCGGGATGGCGGCAGGGGCTCGCCGCCCCTGCCATGGTGGGCGAGGGCCCCAGGCCCAGGGCCAGAGCATTGAGCGTAGGTGCGCGTTCCGGCCTCACCATGTGCGCCCCTGGCATTCGACGATGGGCCGGAGCCCCGCCACCATCTGCCGCAGATCCTCGGCGGCGAGGGCCTGCTCCTTGTCGCAGAGGGCTTCCTCGGGCCGGGGATGGGCCTCCACGATGAGGCCATCCGCGCCTGCAGCAGCGGCGGCCAGGGCCAGGGGCACCACTAGGTCGCGCCGCCCCGCCGCGTGGGAGGGATCCACGATCACCGGCAGGTGCGTCATACCCCGCAGCACGGGCACGGCGCTCAGGTCCAGGGTGGCCCGGGTGCTGGGCTCGAAGGTGCGGATGCCCCGCTCGCAGAGAATCACCTGCTGGTTGCCCCCCGCCAGGATGTACTCCGCCGCCAGCACCAGTTCCTTCAGCGTTGCGCTCATGCCGCGCTTGAGGATGATGGGTTTGTCCAGGCGACCCAGTTCCTTCAGCAGGGCGAAGTTGTGCATGTTGCGGGCGCCCACCTGCAGGGCGCTGGCGTGGGCCGCCACGGCGGGAATGTCCTCGATGGTTAGCACCTCCGTCACCACCGGCAGCTCGAAGGCCCGGCCCGCATCCCGCAGGTACCGCAGCCCTTCCACCCCAAGGCCCTGGAAGGCGTAGGGCGAGGTGCGCGGCTTGAAGGCACCGCCCCGCAGGATGGCCGCTCCCGCAGCCCGTACCATGCGCGCTGCATCCTGGATCTGCGCCTCGCTCTCCACCGCGCAGGGACCGGCCATGAGCACGAAACGCCCCGGACCGACGGACACGGGACCGATCCGCACCACACCGGGCGCCCGCTCCGGCGGGGCCTGGAGATGTTCCCGCACCTGGGGCGCGGGACAGACTGCCACCGGCTCGGGCACCGGCAGCGGCAAGGGCAGCGGCAAGGGCAGCGGCACATGGGGATCCTGCTTGCGGAAGCGGTGGGGATAGCAGCCCAGCACCCGCAGATGGTTGCACTGGGCCTGCAGCCGCTGAACGGCCCCAGCCACGTTCGGCGCCTCCAGGTGGCCCTCCACGTCCACGAAGAAGAGATACTCCCAGGGCGTCTCCGGCATGGGGCGGCTCTCGATGCGGGTGAGGTTGATGCCGGCCTCCGCCAGGGCCGTCAGGGCCCGGGCCAGACTGCCCTCGTGATGGTTGAGGCGGAAGAGCAGCGAAGTCTTGCTGGCGATGCGCGGGTCGGGGATCTCCGGGTGCCGGGCCAGCAGCAGGAAGCGCGTTTCGTTGCGGTCGCAGTCGGCCACCGCATGGGCCAGGACCGTGAGCCCATGGAGCTGGGCCGCTTCTTCGGAGCAGATGGCGGCCACATCCAGGTCGCTGATCCCCGCCAGGGATTCCGCCGCCCCGGCGGTATCGAACCAGGGCTGGCGTGTGACGCCCTCCAGGCTCTTGAGGAAGGTCTCGCACTGGATGAGCGCGGCGGGGTGGCTGCGCACGGTGCGGAGCGTCGCCAGGCTCGCGCCGGGCGGGGCCGCCAGCACATGCTTCACTTCCCAGACATCCTCATCCACGATGTGCAGCACCTGGTCGCAGATCAGGCGGTTCACATCATGGATGCTGCCGCCGATGCTGTTCTCCACCGGCAGGAAGGCGTAGTCCAGCTCCCCCGCCCGCAAGGCATCAACCACCTCGGGAAAGGTGGGATGGCCAATGAGGTCCACCCCTGCGCGGACCCGGGTGGCCAGCAGGTGGGCCGCCGCCAGCGAGCTGTAGGAGCCGGGAATGCCCTGGTAGCCCACGGTCAGCGTGCGGGTGGGCGTCTCCCGCCCCGCGAGCAGGGGCTCCTGCAGACGCCGGGAGTGGTCCAGCACCTCCTTGAGGATCCGGCGCACGAAGGGCGCCAAGAGCCCCAGGGCCTCGGAATCCTGGAGCCAGCGGGCCTGGACCTCGCGCTCGCGGTCCGTGTCCAGCAGGGGCCGGGCGCCCTCGGCCCGCTTGGCCTCGGCGATGCGGCGCACCGCATCGAAGCGCCGGGCCATCTGGCGGATCAGCTGGCGGTCGGCGTCATCGATCTCGCGGCGCGCCTCGTCAAGACCGTCCGTGACGTGGGGTTGCAGGGATTCCATGGGTGTCCTCCTGGGGTGGGTCGCCTGTCCCTGGGAGGAAATGCCGGGTGCTGCGAAAAACCCGTCCACCAGGAATGGCGGACGGGTTTGAGATGCTTAAGGGCCTTGGTTCAGCGCGCCCCGGATCCCAGCCAGCCCACCGCCTCCGCCGTAAACACACGGCGGGAGGCGCAGGGATAGCTAAAGGTCACAAAGGTGCGGGTCATGGGTTGCCTGAAGGGCTAGGGTAGGGCCAAGGGGGGGGTGGCCGTCAAGGCGAGACTCTCCGCCGCGTGGTAGCTGCTGCGCACGAGGGGGGCGGACTGCACCTTCTGGAAGCCCATCTCCAGGCCCTTGCGGCGGAACAGCTCGAACTCGGCGGGCTCCACAAAGCGCACCAGGGGCAGGTGGTGATCCGAGGGCGGCAGGTACTGGCCGATGGTGGCGATATCCACCCGGGCCGCGCGCCAGTCCTTCATCAGATCCAGCACCTCCTCGGCACTCTCGCCCAGCCCCACCATGATGCCGCTCTTGGTGCGCAGCTCCGGGGCGTGGATATCGCGCCAGGCCGCCACGCGCGAGAGCAGCGTCATGCTCTGGCCGTAGTTGGCATCGGGCCGCACGCGCTTGTAGAGGCGCGGGATGGTCTCCACGTTGTGGTTGAGCACCTCGGGCCGGGCCTCCAGCACCGTGAGCAGATCCGCCTCGCGGCCCTGGAAATCTGGGATGAGCACCTCCACCCCGCAGCCCGGCGACAGGGTGCGAATCCAGCGGATGGTCTGGGCAAAGTGATCGGCGCCGCCATCGGGCAGATCATCGCGGTTCACGCTCGTCACCACCGCAAACTTGAGGCCCAGGGTGGCCACGGCCTCGGCGACGCGCTGGGGCTCGCCTGGATCCACCTCGCCGGGCTTGCCCTTGCCGATGTTGCAGAAGCCGCAGTGCCGAGTGCAGATCTCCCCTAGCAGCATGAAGGTGGCGGTGCGGTGCACGCCCCAGCACTCGTGCTGGTTGGGGCAACGGGCCTCCTCGCAGACCGTCACCAGCTTCTTGGAGCGCATGAGCCGCTCCACCTCGGAGGTGATCTCCGCCGCGGGCACCTTGATCTTGAGCCAGTCGGGACGAGGGCCAGGAAGGACGGGGGGACGCGCCATGGAATCACTCCGAGGCACCACCGGATGCTCCGGAAGCGCCTTCACCACCTTAGTGGACTTCGGACGGGCTGGCGTTCCAGGCAAAGGCTGAATCAGTCCCCAATGGCCGAGGAACCTTGGCCCGAATGCGGGTGATCCGCCCTTTGCGCCTTTTGCGTTCTTTGTGGCCGGTGCATCGTTGGAAAGGATCAAGGATTGCCGCGAAGGCACGCGAAGCCGCCCTGCGGGCGGGCACGAAGGCACGCGAAGGGGCCTCGGCGCAACGGCGGTCATCCCGTCGCGTGCGGTGGCACATCCGGCCCCTGGAAGCCGACTGGGCCACCGCCCGCGAAGCCATCCGCGCAAACGCGGATGGAGGGCGGAGCCCTGGATGACCTGGGACGGGGCACTCCCGGATTTCTTCGTGTGCCTTCGTGTGACTTCGTGGCCTGAGCTTTTGGGCACGGTATACGGGGCGATGGGCCAGTGCTGGAGGCCTTCCCGAAAATGCGCCAGGAGCCAAAGACAGAACACTAGGCCACGCCAAAGCCCCCGTGGAGCCTGCCCCAAGAAACAGGCCTCAGGGCTTATTCGACGCTCCCAAAGGAATGGATAGTTTGCCGCCAAGAAGCGCCACCACAGACCCCCACTCAATGCGGGCGGCCTCCTCGTATCGGCCACCTTCCAGGCGCAGCAGGACCGCAACGCGCTCATCGGGATTCACGACGAGGTATTCCGGTATCCCGGACGCCTCATAGGCCCACCGTTTATGGGTCCAGTCTTTCTGAGCCGTGCCTGGGCTCAGGATCTCCACGACCAGATCGGGCGGACCTTCAATGCCTCGTGGCGTTTTCTTGGCCGGGTCACAGACAACCATGAGGTCGGGAATGAAGACACCCGACTCAAGGTAGAGATCCACGGGTGCGTGAAACATTTCGCATTCGCCGCCCCCATTTTTTTTCCTGGTTTCGTCCAGAGCCGCGTCAATCGCACGTTCCAGGCCATGGCTGATCTGATAGTGCTCCAGGGAAGGCGATGGCGTCATGTCATAGGCAACGCCGTTGATAAGCTCCCAGCGCCCTTCCCAGGTCTTCCAATCCTCGAAGGTGTATCCAGGGTGTTTGAGTTGCGGAAGGCTCATGGGTGGTCCTCCAGAACCATTTTGCAGCAGTGGGATCTGCTCCCCCCATGGTTTCTCACCAAAGGAGCCTTTGCGACGGATCGGAAGGCCAACGCGAAAAGAGGTGAGTAGAGCCAGGGAGTGTGCCCGGAGGCTGATGATCCGCTGTTTGCGCCCTTTTGCATTCTTTGCATTCTTTGCATTCTTTGTGGGCATAGTCCTTTCGCGGGGTTGGCCCCGATGCCTTGAAATCTGGATCTACGGCTGCTTCCCAGAGTCCGGGCTCACAAGCCAAAGGCAGAAAAGAATTGCCGCGAAGAACGCAAAAGACACAAAGCCAGACACGGATAAACACGGATACCCACGGATGCACACGGATACGCGCCGACACTCCAGCGGTCGTCCATAGACCTTAGGGAAGACGCAGAAAGCGCCTCAACGCCCGACCCAAGGCGTCTGGGTTCACCCGCTTCGCGGGGCGCGCGACGAAGTCGCTCGCGTTTCCTCTGGGGCGGGACCGGTACGCACGCCAGCGTGCTTCCCGGCCCCGCCCCAGAGGAAACTGAACCCAGACGCCGATGTTGGGATTCCTCCTGGTCTCAAAAATGGAGGCATGGTCTGGATTGATGTATGATTTGTCCAAGGAAAATCCCATGGCTCACGAATCGCTGACCGATGCAGCTATCGCGACTCTGATAGATATGCAGAAGGAGCCAATTTCTACCTTGCCCCCGAAGCCAAAGGACAAGGGATCTCATACCGAGATCAACTACCACCTTAAGGCAGTCGACGGTGACGAAAAATTCTCACTGCTCATTCGTCAAAACAATCGAGTGGTGCGTGACTTTTCGTGCATTCTTCAGTGGCATTCCCCAGAGGGAGACCTGATTCTCCTTCGATGCAATGGGAGCAGCCATCCCCACGGAAAGATCCGCTTCAAATGCCACATCCATCGGACCACCGAAGGAGCTCTTCGGCGCGGATGGAAGCCAGAATCCCACGCCGATGCAACGGAGGACTATTCCTTGCTGGAAGGCGCGAAATACACCATCGTGAGACTGGCTAACATCCGTGGCATTCCTGCCCAACCCGTTGCGCCCTCCCTCTTCCCATGACCCCCAATCTCGAAATCGCCCTAAAGGCTTTGCGCTTAGCGCTCTGTGATGAGATTCGCCTCGAGCAGATCCAGGACGGAGTCTGGGCCATCGACAGCCCTTTTTCTTTCCCCGATGGGGATACCTACACGCTCTTCCTTTCTCCGCTCGAGAGCGGCGAGGGATGGAGGTTGAGCGACCTCGGCAGCACATGGATGCGCTTGAGCTACGAGAACGATACCGAAAAGTTCAGGAATGGCACTCGAGGGAAGCTCCTCGGCCAGATTTTGAGTGAAGGAAATATTCAAGAAAATGAAGGTCAGTTCTTCCTTGATGTCCCAACGGAAGAGCTTGGGCGAGGTATGTTCCAGCTTGCCCAAGCGCTTGGGAGAATCTATGACCTCACATTTCTCAATCGGGAACGCACCGAAGCCACGTTCATGGATGACCTCCTGGAATCTCTGCGAAAGTTCATACCTTTCAATCGGATCCACCGAGACTACGAAGTTCCCGGTGTTCCGAATCCCGAGAACTACCCCGTGGATTTCCGCATCGAAGGAACCCAATCCGATCTCTACGTTTTCGCCATCGGCAGCAATCCCAAGGCCAGGCTCACGACTATTTGCCTTCAGCACTACCTGCACTACAAAGCCGACTTTGAGTCGCTCCTGGTTTTTCAGGATCTTGCCACAATCTCCAAGCGAGATCTGGCCCGCATCGCCAACGCCGGGGGGGATGTTCTCTCCGGTTTGGAGGATGAGGATGATCTACGCAGAAAGGTCCTCAAGCGAACCGGCACTCTGGGTTGACGAGTTCTGGATCGGCGGGCCCTGGGGCTTTGGTGGGCTAACGCACGGGTGGCCGATTCAGGCGCCCAGGGCCTGGGGCCTGCACCAGCGGGGGCCTGCGGGAGTTTCCAGGCGGTGCAGCATGCCCAGGTCGGCCAGCAGGTCCAGGTGGGCGGCGATGCTGTCCCGGTAGCGGCCCCGGCTCTTGAAGGCGGTGGCGACGGCCTCCAGCTCCCAGAGGCGGTCCGAGGCCAGCAGCAGGCCCCGCAGGGCCGCCAGTTGGGCCTTGAGGTCCTTGGGCCAGGGCTGGACCTCCACGGGCGCAGCGGCCATGGGGGCCGTTTCGGGTTCCAGATCCAGGATGCGCGTGGCCTCGGGCTGGGCGGCCTGGGGGGCCTGGTACTCGGGGCGCAGCCAGCGCACCAGGCCCCGGGCCTCCTCCGCGGCCCGCGCGCGATTCAGGGCCACTAGGCGCTCCAGGAGCTCCGGTTCCGAAAGGTCCACCGGCCACCCGTAGGCCTCCGCCACTGCCGCGTCCAGCTCATCGTGAAGCTGGCGCAGGATCTCCGTTTGGGCCAGGGCATGCAGTTCGCGTTCCTTGGCGGTAAAGGCCGGGATCATTGGCTTTTTAACAAAATCCTGCTTTTCATCCTGTTCATCCTTTTCATCCTGGCTCCCATCTTTTTTTAGCCGGGATGAAGGGGATGAAGGGGATAAAGAAGACGCGGACATGGCCCGGAGCTTTTCCAGCAGGTTGTACATCCCCGTGATCGTAACGCCCCGCGCCTGCGCCCCCTTGCGATGCGCATCCAGCCGCTCCGCCAGTTCCCGGATGCGGACCTTCTGGGCCTCCGTTGCCTCTGGGAAGGGGAAGGGATCGAAGCAGCGGGACTTGGAATACCTCGGCGTGTTGCCAACACCCATCAAGGCGCCTGCTGCTAAAGCCCAGACGACATGAATGCGGGAACTCAATATGCCCAGGTGGAGTGCATCGGCGCTGGCGATGGCGATGAGCATGTGGTCGTGCACAATTTCGCCAGAAAGGAATTGAAAAACTCTGTGCTTGGCGGTTTCGACTGTGGCGACATAGCGTTCCAAATTAGTTAGCGCTGGACGGAATGAACGCCTCGGCTCCCCAAAAACCCACCAACGTTTTCGGAATGCCGGTCGGTTGTTGCTTTCACGTTCCGGCCGGACAGTTTCATTTATGTGCTGATATCACTAGTGTCCGGTTAACTTCGCCACCGATCTTATCAGAGCAAGTCACAGTGAAGGTTTGGACGCCATTTTTGTTGGTGTCGATTTGA
>JFJP01014077.1_pt1 | contig 14288 bp, 5 predicted proteins | sample 431651 | NCBI WGS metagenome assembly JFJP01 (sample SAMN02602958, study PRJNA72255) | Microbial mat metagenome, whole genome shotgun sequencing project. | biome: fresh water; feature: sink hole; material: water; isolation source: purple microbial (photo- and chemosynthetic) mats found in... | reverse complement strand
AATTGATCGACACAGTAAATCAGGAAGACTTAATTCCCCAATCAGTGTATGCCAAAAAATTGAAGCCATTTTTGCCCCCAGAGGCCTTTGAACCTGATGGTAGTAAGTTACTCATAATGTTCATTAATCTAGCTATTTTGATCCTAGGTTGGGGAATTGCCGATTATTTAGATCGTTGGCCAGTCTATCTTTTATGGCTTTATTTACCCTTAGCTTTAATTATGGGGAATAGTATCGTCACTTTAGGATTTTTTGCCCATGATTTCATGCACGGTAGCATTCAGAAAAAGTCTCGCGTGACTTATAATATAATAAGCTTTCTCGGATTTGCCATGATGCTCATGCCCCCGACTCAGTGGAAATATGTTCATAACATTGTACATCACGGTCAAACAAATTATTTGGACGATCCCGATCGCAATTACCTTTACGAACAGCCGAATAGTTGGGGAAAATGGATTCATAATTTCTTTGCCCCAGCGATTGATAATCCAGCTTGGTTAATAATCATTGGACTGCCAGCATCCTGGTTATTTCATCAATTTTGCCACCTATCTTCGGTTTTATTTTTTAATAAAAAATCCGTAGATTATGTGCCGGCTTCATTCATAGTCACTGAGAAAGATAGATTGATGATTGCTCTTCAGCTTTTTGCAGTTTTATGCCTGCATTTTAGCATCTTATTCTATTTAGACTTTAATCCCATAAAAGTCATCCTTGGCTACTTCCTACCCTTAGCAATCGGTCATAGCGTTGCTATGTTTTATATCTACACAAATCACCTGACTTGTCGGATGACCAGTATTAATGACCCGCTAATTAATAGCCTTTCCCTACGGGTTCCTAAAATCTTTGATGTGCTACATTTTAACTTTTCCTACCACACAGAGCATCATATTTTCCCTAGTATTAACTCCAACTATTACCCTCTAGTTCAAGAGTTAATTGAGGTTCACTATCCTAACCGGATGAATTTGGTTAATGCTGGTGAAGCTTGGCGGTTGCTGATGGAAACTCCCCGTCATTACAAAGATGAGGTTACTTTGACTGATTATCTGGGGAAAGTTTCGATAAATTGCCCTTTTAATTAGCAAGATTAGGATTGTGATTATTGCCAGGAACGAAGCAATCACAAGAGTTTCAGATTGCTTCTCAGCCTTGGCAATGATATAATTACCCATTTCTGTAGATAAATCCGAAATCAAAGATAGCTTTAAAAAAATACATAAAACTATAAGCATTTTAATATATCAAAATAGCATAATAAAGGTTAGTTCTCCAAAAGAACAAACCTTTCATTCAAAAAATTTTATGCGGCAACTATTAACGAATTTTTTGTCAGCAGCTTTTATTTCTCAAGGTCAGTGCGATCTTTGGCAATCCGAATTAGTACCGCTGCACGTTGTTTCAGATGTTCTGATTGCTGTGGCTTACTATGGAATAGCTCTGCTGAGTCTCTCTTTTTTTCAAAAATGGCGAGATTTACCTTTTAGGTCGATTTTTTTGCTGTTTGGAGCCTTGTTAATTACCTCTGGTACAGAACACCTAATAGTAATTTTGACCTTGTGGTATCCCATTTATTGGCTGTCAGTAATACTAAAAGGCTTAACTGCTGCGATCTCCGTATTTACTGTGGGATTAATAGTCACATTAATTCCCAACATACTTACGTCTAATCTAACTCAACTAGAGATTAAAAACTTTGCTATTGCACAGGAAATTAAAGAACAGCAAAAATCGGAGGAAGCAATTAATCTTCTCAAGGCAGAGTTAGAACAACGAGTTAATGATCGCACGGCGGCAATGACTTGGGTAAATGAACAATTACAAAAAGAAATTGCCGATCGTAAACGCGCCGAAGAAACTTTACAACTCACACAATTTTCGGTTGATCGAGCCGCTGATGCTGTATTTTGGATCGGCTTTGATGCCAAATTATTATACGTCAATGATGCCGCCTGTCGTACCCTTGGTTATTCACCAGAAGAACTATTGAAAATGACGTTACATGATATTAACCCCGACTTTCCTGAAACTGCCTGGAATTTGCACTGGAATGTAATGAGAAGGTGCGGCTCGGTTACTATTGAAGCTCACCATCGGACTAAACACAACCGGATTTTTCCGGTTGAAATTACTATTAATCATCTGCAATTTAATGGCAAAGAATACCATTGTGCCTTTGCCAGGGACATTAGCGATCGCAAATTGGCAGAAAAGGCTTTACAAACAAGACAAGAAGAGTTTAGTTCTCTAGTTGCTAATATTCCCGGTGCTGTCTATCGTTGCGCCTGTGACAATCACCGCACGATGTCATTTCTTAGCAATGGCATAGAAGCTATTAGTGGCTATCGGGCAAGCACTTTTATTAAAAATCGAGTGCATTCTTTTGCTAGTATTATCGCTCCTGAAGATCGAGAATTTTTTGAAGAGACAGTGCAGAAAGCTGTTAGCCTTAAAGAGCCGTATATTATCGAGTATCGTTTACTACATCAAGATGGAAATATCAAGTGGGTTTACGATAAAGGTCAGGCGATTTTTGATGAAAATGGTAACGTTTTGTGGCTAAATGGCGCTATTTTTGACATTACAGAACGGAAACAGGCGGAAGTAGAACATCGCAAATTAATGGCATCTCTACAAGAAAGTGAAGAGAGATTGCAATTAGCTTTAGCTGGAACAGATCAGGGATTGTGGGATTGGAATTTAGTCACTGGAGAAGTTTATTTTAGTGCTCAGTGGAGTCAAATTTTAGGTTATGAGGTGGATGAAATTAAGGGAGAAGCGCGTTCCTGGTTTCACTTAGTGCATTCTGAAGATAGAGCCAAAGTGCTTAGTGTTCTCAAACAGCATTTAGCTGGAAAAACAGCTTTTTTTGAAACTGAACATCGAATGATTACCAAATCTGGGGAGTGGAAATGGGTTTTAAATCACGGTAAGGTTGTCACTTGTAATCAGGCTGGTAGGATATTAAGGATTTCGGAAAATCAAGATTTAGCTTATGATTATGCTGCTTGTAAACCAGTACGAATGACTGGTACACTTAAAGATGTTAGTGACCGCAAACAAGCAGAAGATTGTTTACGAAAGTCAGAAGCAGTTGCTCAGCAAAAAGCCCAACAATTAGAACTGACTCTGAAGGAACTTCAACAAACTCAAGCTCAGTTAATTCATACAGAAAAAATGTCGAGTTTAGGTCAAATGATCGCTGGTGTTGCCCATGAAATTAACAATCCTATCAGTTTCATTTATGGCAATCTTACTTACGCGACTCAATATATCAAAGATGTTTTGAATTTATTGAGTATTTACCAAAAGCACTATCCTGAACCATTGCCAGAAATTAAAAAGCAAATAGAAGCAATTGAATTAGATTTCTTGAAGGAAGATTTACTCAAAATCCTATCTTCGATGAAGATGGGTGCAGACAGGATTCGGGAAATAGTGTTAAGTTTACGAAACTTCTCGCGCCTTGATGAATCAGAAAAGAAACCTGTTAATATTCACGAAGGTATTGAGAATACTTTGTTGATTTTACAAAACCGATTACGAGCTAGAACCGATATTCCTGAGATTCAAGTAATTAAAAAATACGCGGATTTGCCAAAAGTAGAATGCTATGCTGGACAGCTTAATCAGGTATTTATGAATCTCTTAAGCAATGCTATTGATGCTTTGGAAGAGGTTTATCGACAAAAAGATGGTAAGTCATATTTTGATGAATTAGGTTTATCATCAATGGCGATGAGGGGTGGACCGGTAATTTTAATTCGGACAGAATTGCTCGAAGGAAATTTGATTAGTATTCGGATTACTGATAACGGTATGGGTATGAGTGAAGAGGTTTGTCGTCGTTTATTTGACCCGTTTTTTACTACAAAACCTGTGGGTAAAGGCACGGGTTTAGGGTTAGCGATTAGTTACCAGATTGTGGTAGAGAAACATGGCGGAAATTTACAATATAATTCAGTCCTGGGTCAAGGTTCTGACAATATAATTCAGTCCTGGGTCAAGGTTCTGAATTTACGATTGAAATTCCTTTGAAATGCTAAGAAGCAGGAGTCAGGAAGGAATAAGTATTGCTAATTCTTGACTATGATTAATCGTTATTTTGCTTGTATTGTCTAATGAAAGACTTTAGCTGTTTTTCTTGAAACTTTTGAGCAAATCCGCACAAATGTTCAGCAAAGGGAGCAAAATTGGCATCCAAAGTTTTTAAATATTCGGCTTGTTTAATAATCGCTTTTAAATTGCCTTTCATGGTTAAATCATACAAAATATCAATTTCTTCTGGAGGTGGAGGCACGATAGTCGTAGCTGGGGATAGCTTGATATCTCGTTCAATATTTTTGGCAGTAGCAGGGGGAGATCCAACTAACTGTTTATAGAGCCAGGATATCCCTAAATGCTTATGTAACAATCCAAATAAATCTGAAGCTTCTACAGGTTTGGGAAGAAAAGCATCAGCACCAGCATCTAAACTATTATATTGATCGGTTTCAAATACTGAAGCTGAAGAAACAATTACTACAATATCTTTAAATTCTAGTGATTCACGCAAGCGCCTTACAAACTCAAAACCATCCATTTGTGGCATCACCAAGTCAGTAATTATTGCATCTGGCATAAACTTAGATACTTGCTCTAAACCTTCTATACCGTTAGCAGCTTCAGCAACTATAAAGCCAATTGGCTTGAGCAAATTTATAATTACAGAACGATTTTCCCACCGATCATCTACTATGATAATTTTACGCTTTTCACCTGTAAAACCGATAATTGTTTCTGTTGGCTGTATTGTTGGTGAAATCTCTGCTTCGCCAGCAGTAGCTAAATTCAAATCAAACCAGAATTGACTACCAGCTTGGGTTTTACTACTAACTCTAATGCTACTATCCATCATTTCAATAATTTTTAAACTAATTGCTAATCCTAAGCCAGTGCCTTCTGCCATGCGGCTACTATCACCTACCTGTTCAAAGGGCTGAAATATTTTTTCCATTTGTTCGCCAGTCATTCCTACGCCAGTATCTTCTATTTGAAAGCGGATTTTGTTGATATTTGTTAATCCAAACTCTGTTTGTTCTATAGCTACTGATTCTACAACTGCAACTTTAAATGTGACTGCACCTGTATCGGTAAATTTAACAGCATTTCCCAAGAGATTTACTAACACTTGCCGTAACCGTTTTTCATCCGCTTGAACCATTGCGGGGAGTGCAGTGTCAAATTGACAAATAAAAGAGATATTTTTCTGTTCGGCTTTAATCCGACAGATTTCAGTAAGTAGCTGAAGAAATGCTAGAAAATAGAATTTTGTGGGTTGAAGTTCCATTTTTCTTGCTTCAATTTTGGAGAGGTCTAAAATATCGTTAATTAGCGTCAGTAAATGGGAGCCACACTGATAAATAATGTGAATATCTGCCAGTTGTTTCTGAGTTAAACTGCTATCTCGCTGGAGGATTTGAGCATAACCTAAAATGCCATTGAGAGGCGTGCGTAATTCGTGGCTCATGTTAGCCAGAAATTCGCTTTTTGCTTTGTTAGCAACTTCGGCAGCTTGTTTCGCCATCCGTAATTCTTTTTCTACCTGTTTGCGATGTGTGATATCTTCAATCGTCCCTTCGTAGTAAAGCTGATTACCTTGAGAGTCACAGATAGCTTGGGCGTTTTCGGAAATCCAAATTATCTTTCCGTCTTGGCGATAAACTTGAGATTCAAATTCTGACACGCTACCATATTGTTTCATCTGTTGGGTAAATTTATCGCGATTTGTAGGATCGACATAAATTTGTTGCCTAATATTGGTAATATTGCGGATTATTTGTTCGGGAGATTCGTAGCCATATATCTTTGCTAAGGCTGGATTAACGCTAATATATTGACCATCAACTTTAGTCTGAAATATTCCATGAATAGCATTTTCAAAAATACTGCGATATTTTGCTTCGGCTTGACCTAATTCTCGTTCAAATTGCTGGCGTTTTTTTAAATTGTTCACAAAAGATGCAAATACGTAAATCACAGTTATTAAAACAAAGATGGCGAAGGCCTGAACGCCATATTTTTTTCTTAAAAAACCATCTATCCGGGATCTCAATAATTCATCTAAGGTAGGAAATATCATTTCATAGAGTTTCAATTGTGCGTCGAATGCTTCAGCGCCTGCGGCTAAATAATTATTTGCTTCAATCTCAATACTTTTTGCACTAATCAGAGAGTTGTAGAGAAGACTTGAAAAATTATTAGTGATATCAATACTTTTTTGGGCGATTATTTTGAGTTTTTCAGGAGTATTTTTAATAGCACTTAAAGAAATTTTAATGCCTTGGTCAACTGAATTATTTCTTAATTTAATTGCACTATATAAACCAATTAAATCGTCTTTTTTATCATTACTAATATTATGATGATAATACACTATTATATTGTTGCCTAAATCCATAGCTTGACTGGTATTTTCAATCAGCTTTGGCAAATGTTCGATGGAAATATTTACTAAGTGATAACTATTGAGAGTTGAATCGAGAATCAGGTTAGTGTCATCTCCTACCTGAGTAATTAAAGAAAGAATATCACTAATAATTGCTTGAGATTCTTTAGAGTTAATATTGAATATTTCTGGTTTGTGGGATGCCCATTTCTGAGTTAAAGAAATTTTTAATTTTTGCCATTTTTCAGTTATATTAAGCTTGTTATTTAATTTTTTTTCGACTTTATTAAGCATTTCTAAAGCATCATCTATTCTGGAATCTTGTGAAATTATACTTTTTCTTAAATCTAAAGAATTTTCATCTATTAAGGACTCATTGATCTGAGTACGATATTTGACAATATCTTGTAAAATTCCTTTCAAAATATAGTTATATTCAATTCCTGCTCTCTCTTTTTCAGCAAAATCTATCCCGATATTAATTTCTGAAATAAGTTGATAAACTACTAAGGCAAAAGAGATAATAAAAATAGCAAGGAGCATAAGTAAACGTACTAACTCTCTTTCTTTTTTAATTGATTGATTGAGATGGCTTTTCATCATGGGAATTTTGGTAAAAATATTCTTGGTTTGCTGTAGTAGATTGTCAATAGTAATTGGTAAGTTGCCGCAAATATATTGCTCTCCCTCACCAATTGATGATACTTAATGATTTATTTTTCAGTATCACCTATAGGTATTTCTACGGTGAACTCTGTACCTTGACCTACTGTAGAATTACAAGTGAGTTTTCCATTGTGTTTGTCTACCACAATTTGATAACTAATACTCAATCCTAAACCTGTACCTTTACCAGCAGGCTTGGTGGTAAAAAAAGCATCAAATAATTTAGTTAGCACTTCATTATTCATGCCATTTCCATTATCAGCAATGTGAACTTTTACTGAATTATTGCTAGTTAATTCCGTGCGAATAGTCATAGAGAGATTAACCGATTTTCGGTCTTCGCAAAAATCAAGTTTATCTTCCAAAGCATCAATAGCATTCGCCATTAAATTCATAAAAACTTGATTTAGTTGACCAGGATAACATTTAACTAGGGGCAAATTTCCATATTCTTTAATTATCTGAATTTCTGGGCGATTGCCATTAGCTTTCAACCGATGCCGCAAAATTAAGATAGTGCTTTCTAACCCTTCGTGAATGTTGACTGCTACCTTAGCAGAGGTATCAGAACGTGAAAAATTTCGCAAAGATACACTAATATTACTAATTCTTTCCGCTCCTACTTTCATCGAGTTAATCATATTTGGTAAATCTTCAATGATGTAATCTATCTCTATTTCTTCAGCGTGATCTGAAATTTCTGCTACGGGATTGGGATAGTTTTCTTGATAAATTTTTAAATGTTCTAGCAAATTTTTTACGTATTCAGAAGCATGGTTGAGATTACCGAAAATAAAACTAACTGGATTGTTGATTTCATGGGCTACTCCAGCCACTAATTGACCCAAACTTGACATTTTTTCAGTTTGGACTAATTGGATTTGAGCTTGTTTTAATTCGTTTAAAGTGCTGGTTAATTCTACTGTTCTTTCTTGTACTCGCTGCTCTAGTTCCTGATTTTGTTTCTCAATTTCCTTGTTTAAGTAAGACAATTTTAGATGTAGTTTAACCCGTGCTAGTACCTCTTCTTGCTGAAATGGCTTAGTGATATAATCTACGGCTCCTAAAGAAAGACCTTTAACCTTATCAACCGCCTCGGAAAGGGCACTCATAAAAATTATTGGAATGTTGGTAGTCAGGGAATTTGTTTTCAGGCGGCTACAAGTTTCAAATCCATCTATTCCTGGCATCATAATATCTAATAAAATTAAATCTGGATGGGCATATCCTACTTTTTCAATGGCGCTTTCCCCATCTTCAGCTACCCAAACCTCAAAGGAGGCATCATCTAACAAATTATAAAGTATTCCTAAGTTATTAGAATTATCATCAACAATTAAAACAATCTCTTTTTTTTGACTATCACTACTCATTTTGGGTTTCTCCTAATTTTAACTAAATCTTAACTAATAGATTACCTAAAATTTCCAAACTATTGAAATTGCTTAACTAAATTACTTGGGCAGTAGATTCAAGCTAGGCACTTAAATAGGGCAAGATTCTGACTGGTAACATTTTAGCATTGTCGACCAATAATTGTGTAGCTCCTTGACTATCTAAAGGTTTAGAGAATAAATAGCCTTGACCCCTTTCGCATCCTAGAGAATGCAGCTTTTCTAACTGTTCTAATGTTTCTATTCCTTCCGCTACTACATCCATCCCAAAACTGTGAGCTAGTGTGACAATTGTTTCCACAATTTGTTGACTTTGACCCACGCTCAGGCGACTGACAAAAGAACGGTCAATCTTTAAAGTATCAATGGTAAATTCATGCAAACGGCTTAAGGATGAATAGCCAGTACCAAAATCATCAATGCACAACTTAATCCCTTGATTTTTTATTTGTTTCAGCATTTTTGCTTCACCAGTGGACCCTTCTAAAAAGCAGCTTTCAGTAATTTCTAATTTCAAACAACCACTAGAAATACCACTATTTTTAATAATTTCTAGCATTCTCTCTGCCAAATTAACCTGCTTTAACTGGATGGGCGAAATATTAACATTTACTGTCAAATCAAGCGCTTGAGGAAACTGCTGTTGCCACACCTTAAGCTGATGGCAAGCTTCTTGAAAAACCCACCAACCCAGAGAATTAATTGCTCCAATTTCTTCAGCCAAGGAAATAAATTTTCCAGGGGAAACTAATTCGCCAGAAGGACGATGCCAACGCACTAATGCTTCAAACCCTAAAAGTAACCCCGTAGAGAGTGATACAATGGGTTGGTAATAAAGACAAAACTCTTCTAATTCTATTGCTTTTCGTAAATCATTTTCTAGTTGTAAGCGTGTTGCTGCCTTAACTTTAATCGCATTTGTTAATATTTCATAGCGATCTTTGCCTTTGATTTTAGCTTGATACATAGCGATATCAGCATCTTTAATGACATCAGATGCAGAATTGTAACCGATTGTACTTAAGGTAATGCCAATGCTAACAGCTATGAAAATTTCATAGTTATCAATCTTGAAGGGTATTCTCAGGTTTTCTAGGATGCGTTTGGCAATTTCTATCGCTTCACTAATATCCATAATATCCGTGAGTAACATGATAAATTCATCACCACCTAAACGGGCAACTATATTATTTTTAGAGCTACAATTTTCCAGCCTTTTTGCCGCACTTTTTAACAATTTATCTCCAACTAAGTGTCCTAAGCTATCATTAACAACTTTAAAGCGATCGATATCAATAAATAGCACTGCATAGAAGTAGTCAGGGTTGATGTTTGATAACTCAATCACCTTATTTAGTTGCTTGATAAAATAAGTTCGGTTAGCTAAGCCGGTTAAAGAATCGTGAAAAGCATCATAACGCAACTGATCTTCTTTTGCTAACAACTCTAAATAAGCTGATTGTAATTCATGTAGGGCGCTTTTTAGTTCAGAAGTTCGTTCTTCAACTTGGTTTTCTAACTGACAAGTTAAATTACCTAATAAGACATTTTTTTCTTCCATTTTTTTATGCAAATAACTCATTTCTAAGTGTAGCTTTAGTCTAATTAATACTTCTTCATGCTGAAAGGGTTTAGTAATGTAATCAACAGCACCTAGGGAAAAGCCTTTAACTTTATCAACTGTTTCAGAAAGAGAACTCATAAAAATTACTGGAATGTTTTTAGTTGCAGGATTTTCTTTGAGCAAACGACAAGTTTCAAATCCATCTAGCAACGGCATTATTATATCTAATAAAATGATATCTGGGCATCCGTATTCAAGATTTTGTAAAGCACTTTCCCCATCTTGTGCTACCCAGACTTCAAATCCAACCTGCTCTAAATAATCAAAAATTACCGATAAATTTGTGGGGTTGTCATCTATCACTAAGACTATATTTTTGGGGGCAATTTTACTATTCACGATTTGGGTTCCTACTATTGGTTAATAAATGATTTCAAAGCTTTTCTTGAGATTCTTTCGATAATTGATGCAGTTTGTTAGCAAAAGAGATTAATAATTTATATTGTCAGAACTAGGTACTTCTGACTATGTGATGTTGTTGGTTAAAATTATTTTTTTAAACTGTAATCAAGAATACATTAACATTAATTTAATGTTTCCTTCTCAAAAATGTAGTAAAATTTAACCTAGATTCCATTACCAAGGATGGAGTTTAGCAATTACTCAGTTTCGACACAATTGGGACAAGGAGGCTTTTTAAGTTAACCGAGGCATAAAATCATTAACTCAAATTTACAATCGCGAAACAAATCTTAAGTATGGTAGCAACAACTTCGGTGCAACAAAAAAGCCCTCTTTCGGCAGAAGAACTGCAAAAAATCCACGCCTATTGGCGGGCAGCAAATTACCTCTCTGTGGGACAAATTTATCTCTTAGATAATCCTCTTCTGAAAGAATCCCTCAAACTAGAGCACGTCAAACCTAGACTTTTGGGACACTGGGGTACAACTCCTGGTTTGAACTTCATTTACGTCCACCTCAACCGCCTGATTAAAGCCCAAGACCTAAATGTAATATACATTGCTGGCCCTGGTCACGGCGGTCCAGGTTTAGTGGCAAACACTTACCTCGAAGGTACTTACAGTGAATATTACCCGAATATTTCCCAGGATGCTGAAGGGATGAAACGCTTATTTAAACAGTTTTCCTTCCCGCGTGGAATCCCTAGCCACGTTGCGCCGGAAACTCCTGGTTCGATCCACGAAGGCGGGGAACTGGGTTATGCTGTTTCCCACGCTTACGGGGCTGCCTTTGATAATCCCGACCTAATTGTGGCTTGTGTGGTGGGGGATGGGGAAGCCGAAACGGGACCCTTAGCTACAGCTTGGCATTCTAACAAGTTTCTGAATCCGATTAATGATGGTGCTGTACTGCCAATTTTACACCTAAATGGCTATAAAATTGCGAATCCGACAGTGTTAGCACGAATTAGCCATGAAGAGTTAGAAAGTTTGTTTGTGGGTTATGGGTATAAGCCTTATTTTGTGGAAGGTTCAGATCCCGAAACCATGCACCAATTAATGGCCGTAACAATGGATATCGCGATCGCCGAAATTAAAGCCATTCAACAGGAAGCCCGTACTAATGGTTATAGCAAACGTCCTCGCTGGCCGATAATTATTCTGCGATCGCCCAAAGGTTGGACAGGCCCCAAAGAAGTAGACGGCAAAAAAACCGAAGGTTTCTGGCGATCGCATCAAGTCCCCTTCTCCGAAATGGCCGGCCGTCCCGATCACGTCCAACTCCTCGAAGAATGGATGAAAAGTTACAAACCGGAAGAACTCTTCGACGAAACCGGTAAATTCCTCCCCGAACTTGCCGAACTCGCCCCCCTGGGAACGCGCCGAATGGGTGATAATCCCCACGCCAACGGCGGCATTTTACTCCGTGACCTCAAAATGCCCAAATTCCAAGATTATGCCGTAGAAGTCACCAAACCAGGCACTACCAACGCCGAAGCCACCCGCGTTATGGGCAAATTCCTGGGGGATGTAATGAAATTCAACCAAGAAAGTCGGAATTTCCGCATCGTCGGGCCAGATGAAACCGCCTCGAACCGCTGGAATGAGATATTTCAAGCCACCGATCGCACCTGGATGGACGAAACCTTCTCCTACGACGACCACCTTTCCCCCGATGGTCGAGTCATGGAAATCCTCAGCGAGCACACTTGCCAAGGATGGTTAGAAGGCTATTTACTCACCGGTCGTCACGGCTTTTTCTCCTGCTACGAAGCCTTTATCCACGTCATCGACTCCATGTTTAACCAACACGCCAAATGGTTAAACACCACCCGCCACATACCTTGGCGGCGACAAGTTGCCTCCCTTAATTACCTATTAACCTCCCACGTTTGGCGACAAGATCATAACGGTTTTTCCCACCAAGATCCCGGTTTTATCGACCATGTAGTGAACAAAAAAGCCGCCGTAATTCGGGTTTATTTACCACCGGATGCTAACACCTTGCTATCCGTCACCGATCACTGTTTACGCAGTCGTCAATACGTCAATGTTGTAGTTGCTGGGAAACAACCCGCCCTGCAATATTTAGACATGGATGCAGCCGTAAAACATTGTACAGCGGGTATCAGTATTTGGGAATGGGCAAGTAACGATCAAAATAGCGAACCTGATGTCGTTATGGCTTGCGCGGGTGATGTTCCTACCTTAGAAACTCTAGCCGCCGTTGACCTAATTCGGCTACATTTACCCGACTTAAAAGTGCGTGTGGTTAACGTTGTAGACTTGATGAAATTACAACCAGAAAGCGAACACCCGCACGGTTTGAATGATAAAGATTTCGACTCAATTTTTACTAGCAATAAACCGGTAATTTTTGCCTATCATGGCTATCCCTGGTTAATTCACCGCCTGACTTACCGCCGGACAAATCATCATAATATCCACGCACGGGGTTATAAAGAAGAAGGGACTACGAGTACACCCTTTGATATGGTAGTGCGAAATGATTTAGATCGGTTCCATTTAGTGATGGATGTAATTGACCGCTTGCCTCAATTACAATACATCGGAGCCCATGTTAAACAGATGTTGCGCGATAAATTGGTAGAGCACGTCACCTATATTGCCGAATATGGTGATGATTTGCCCGAAGTTCGTGACTGGAAATGGGGTTATTATCAGGATACTTTGGCTAGAGGTTAGTGGGTTTTACTTCTCTCTTCTCTCGCGTCAAAACTTGTAAAGTCAGGACTTAGGCAAGATTACGTAACGCCGCCATCCGGTTGGTATCTTTACCGCCAAGATGGTGGCTATTCTGTGATTTTGCGTTATATCGTTGACCGTTGCATCGGCATGATTTAACCGCAGAGAACGCAGAGAACACAGAGGGAGATCAGAGATAAATAATGCCGATGCTAACGGATTTGATATTAATTTTTAATCTAGCAAAATGACTAATTTACCTGTAGCTTGATTAGATTCCATATAACTATGAGCTTCCACAATTTCGTCAAAATTAAAGACTCGATCGACAGTTACTTGATGATGACCAGATGCTACACCATCTATAAAATTTTGTAAATCGACCGCAGATAAATCATCAGGTCCTCCACCATAAGTCGTTAGCTTTACTGTCTTGGGTATGGCTGCCATTGGAAAAAATTCCTTGAAAATCCATTCATTACCTAAGCAACCTGCTATGCAAATAATTCCTCTGGGAGTTACAGTTTTTAAGGAATCAATTAATGCCACTGTTCCAACTAACTCTAAAACACGATCAACCCCTTGAGGAAAAATATTGCGTACACTATCAGCAATAGCACCATTGTCAATGATAACATGATCTACACCGTTTGCTTTTAGAGTTTCAACTTTAGCGGCATTACGAGTAGTAGAAATCACTGTTAAGCCGATTGTTTTAGCCAAATGAGTTGCTGCTAAACCGATGGATGAAGTGCCACCACGAATCAAAAGTGTTTGTCCTGCTGTCACTTCTAAACTTTTTGTTAGCGCCCCCCAAGCTGTTTGAAACATTTCTGGAATGGCTGCTAAGATAGACCAATCAAGTTCGGTTTCTATAGGAAAAACACACTTTTTGGGAACGCAAGTATATTCAGCGTAGCTACCATCAAAATCCCGTCCCATTCCTCCCATAATAGCGGCAACTTTTTGACCGGGCTGAAAATTTGTTTCCGGTGCTTCTACAACGACTCCAACGCATTCAATCCCCAGAATGCGAGGAAATTTTACACTAGGAGAGTGTCCCT
>JFJP01039170.1_pt1 | contig 14292 bp, 15 predicted proteins | sample 431651 | NCBI WGS metagenome assembly JFJP01 (sample SAMN02602958, study PRJNA72255) | Microbial mat metagenome, whole genome shotgun sequencing project. | biome: fresh water; feature: sink hole; material: water; isolation source: purple microbial (photo- and chemosynthetic) mats found in... | reverse complement strand
TGATTGGTTACGAAAACCGCTCATTAAAAAAAGAGGATTTTGAAAAAGACTCAACTGATGCAGGGGAAATTGGTTCATCGCAAACCATCACAGCACTTTACGAAGTGGTGCTAAAGGATAATTTGTCAGCCGGCAAATATGCTCAATTCGATTTTCGTTACAAAAAACCCAACCAAACCGAAAGCCGATTGCTTCAACATGAGATCAAATCCGCACCGGTTGCCCTTGCTTCTGCTTCTGAAAATATGCGTTTTGCTTCAGCAGTTACTGCTTTTGGACTGATCATGAAAAAATCGGAATATAAAGGAACTGCAAATAAAAAAATGGTACTTGATTTAGTAAACGAATCAACTACATTCGACCCTTTTGAATATCGTAAAAGTTTTGTAACGATAGTTAACAAGTGGAAAGAATAGAATATTTGTATTCAATATTTAAAATCTAAAATATTATGAAATCAAACTGGAAACGAAACATTTTGGGTGGATTGTGTTTAAGCTCTGTAGCCTTTGTTTTTCAGGCTTGTTATGGTACTCCACAGGATTTTGGTTCTGATTTTCTGCTCGAAGGAAAAGTTATTTCAACCAAAACAGGACTGCCTGTAAAAGGGATAAAAATATCTGTTTTAGATGGAGATTATAAGCTTCCTCAGTATGATCTTACTGACGAAAACGGAAATTTTTCATTTTACACCTTAAAACTCGAAAGTCAAAAAATAAGATTCGAAGATGTTGATTCTATCGAAAATGGTACTTTTGCGACAAAAGATACAGTAATTGTACTCAGTGAAAAGCAGGATAAAGTTTTTGTGGAAGTTGAACTTGACAATAAATAATGAGAAATTCGATTGAAAGTTTTATTTTCCGTCAATCCATTAAAGCTGTAACCAAAAAACGCAAATTGAGTTATCTGTTTTGGGAATGTACAACCAGGTGCAACCTGAATTGCAGACATTGCGGAAGCGATTGCTCTAAAGATGCTTTGCAAAAGGACATGCCATTAGAAGACTTTTTGAAAGCATTGGACACCATCCAATCGCCCGATGAAAACTTAATTGTAGTTCTTACCGGTGGTGAACCTCTTTTGCGAATCGATATTGAGCAATGTGGCAGAGAAATAAGAAAAAGAGGAATGCGTTGGAGTATGGTCTCGAATGGCTACTTGTACGATGAAAAAAAACACAATGCATTGCTTAATGCCGGACTTGGAGCACTTACAATTAGTTTAGACGGTTTGGAAAACTCGCACAACTGGTTTAGAAATAATGTGCGGAGTTTCGAAAGAGTAGATATTGCCATCGAACTTGCTGTAAGTTCAAAACGACTGAATTTTGATGTGGTAACTTGTGTGAACAAACGTAATATTCACGAACTAGATGAAATTAAAAAATATCTGGTCTTGAAAGGTGTAAAAGCATGGAGATTATTTACTATTATTCCAATTGGTCGGGCTAAAGACGATCCTGAAATGTTTTTATCAAACCTTGAGTTTAATGAACTGATGGATTTTATCACCGAATCCAGAAATAATGACCTTATAGATGTGAAATTCAGTTGCGAAGGTTATGTTGGTAAATATGAAACCAAAGTGCGCGACACCCGTTTCTTTTGCAGGGCAGGAATAAATATTGGTTCTATTTTAATAGATGGTTCCATTTCGGCTTGCCCAAACATAGACCGGACTTTTATACAAGGGAATATTTATTCCGACAATTTTTACAATGTGTGGCTAACGAAGTTTAATGTTTTCAGAAACCGCAATTGGACCAAAACCGGACTGTGTGCCAACTGTAAGGAATATAAAAATTGCATGGGAAATGGATTTCATAATTGGCATGGCGATATGAAAAATGTACTTGTTTGTCACAATGAATTGATAAATTGTATTTGAATAAAAAAAAGAGTAAAACAAAAAAATGCTCTTTAAAATCAATAGTTTAAAAAACAACAAAGGTTTCACTCATTGTGAAACCTTTGTTGTTTTGATTTTTAATGCATACGAAAATTATTAATAAGCTCTTGCAAAAACTACCCTTTGTGCTGAAGGTTTTCCGGTTACCATACAAACTCCCGGAGTTTTATCGCCATCCAACAAAATACAACGGATAGTTGCTTTCGTATCTTCCTTAATTTTTTCTTCGGTTTCGGATGTTCCATCCCAGTGACAAAGCAGGAATCCGCCTTTTTCAATTTCTTCTTTAAATTCATCATACGAATTTACTTCGCGTGTAACTGAAGCACGATAATCGTAAGCTTTCTTGAAGATATTTGATTGTATATCTTTCAACAAATCAGCTATATATGTTTCAATACCGTCCATCAATACTGTTTCTTTGGTAAGTTTATCGCGGCGGGCAACTTCTACGGTTCCGTTTTCAAGATCGCGTGCACCCATGGCAAGTCTTACCGGAACACCTTTCAGTTCGTATTCAGCAAACTTCCAACCTGGTTTTTTATTGTCATTATTATCATATTTTACTGATATGCCCAGAGATTTGAGTTTTGGTATAATTTCGTTTACTTTTTCAGAAATAGCGTTCAACTGTTCTTCGTTTTTGTAAATTGGAACAATAACTACCTGAAATGGAGCAAGATTTGGAGGTAGAACCAATCCGTTATCATCAGAGTGAGTCATGATTAATGCGCCCATTAAACGAGTGGAAACTCCCCACGAAGAAGCCCACACATAATCTAATTTGTTGGTTTTATCTACAAAAGTTACATCAAAAGCTTTAGCAAAGTTTTGTCCCAAAAAGTGTGATGTACCAGCTTGTAATGCTTTTCCATCCTGCATTAATGCTTCGATACAAAATGTTTCAAGTGCTCCCGCAAAACGTTCGTTGGCCGATTTTACACCTTTTAATACCGGAACAGCCATAAATTCTTCAGCAAAAGTGGCATAAATATCGAGAATTTTGTTGGTTTCTTCCAGTGCTTCAGCCTCAGTAGCATGAGCAGTATGTCCTTCCTGCCACAAAAATTCTGTGGTTCGCAAAAAAAGACGGGTACGCATTTCCCAACGAACTACATTTGCCCATTGGTTTATCAGCAGTGGCAGGTCGCGATATGATTGAATCCAGTTTTTGTAGGTGCTCCAAATAATTGTTTCCGATGTAGGGCGTACAATAAGCTCTTCTTCGAGTTTTGCTTCGGGATCTACAATCAGACCTGTTCCGTCAGCATTTTGTTTCAGTCGGTAATGAGTTACCACAGCACATTCTTTGGCAAAACCTTCAACATGCTCAGCTTCCTTGCTTAAAAATGACTTTGGTATAAACAAAGGAAAATAAGCATTCACATGACCGGTTTCCTTAAACATTCGATCCAATTCAGCCTGCATTTTTTCCCAAATTGCATATCCGTAAGGTTTAATAACCATACAGCCACGAACAGCTGAACTTTCAGCTAAATCGGCTTTTATTACCAAGTCGTTATACCATTGTGAGTAGTTTTCACTGCGCGAAGTCAATTCTTTTGCCATCTTTTTTTGTTATATTTTCCCAATTTTTAGGGGGTTACTATTTGCTTTTTTTCGGAATGCAAAGATACAATTTTTTATTAAAAAATGATGTTGTGATTTTCATTCCTAAAATACAAAGAACCGCAGAGTTTTAATTCTGCGGTTCCAATATATCTTTGAATTTTTTTTAATAAACAGAATATTATAAACTTTTAATCCATTTGGTCACAGTTTCTAATAAAACCGGCGAAATAGTCTGTTCAATTTGAGCGTATTCGTTTGGCGATCCGGTTTTGCTTTCCTGGAACAGATGATTCAGACCGGGCATTTCTTTGACCGTAAAATTTTTGTTGCCACCTTTTTTAAGTGCTTTTTCTATTGCCTGTAAATTTACCTTAGATGGAACCTGTAAATCATTGCTACCAATCACTGCTAAAACCGGACATTTAACCTTGTTAAGCATTGGTGCAGGATTGTAACGTATAAAATATAACATCCAGGGAGAAGTTATTTGGTTGATTTGCATATCAATCATATCATTTGGGTTACTTCCTTCCGGAATTTTCATCTCCGGAAGTTCTTTTGTTTTAGCCATTAAATAGTCTTTTATCTTTATTTTCAATGTGTCAGTGCTTTCTATTTCATCTATCATTTTATAAATTGTGCTGTTCAATTCTGCCGTTTTTTTTATGTCTTCATCTTTCATTCCATTTGCCCGTCCGATTAATTCCTGTTGAAGTAGTAAAATCTCACTTCCGGGAATACCAGAACCTGCAAGAAGCACAATAAATTTAAGATTCTTATCTTCAGCAGCAACCATAGGCGCGATAATACCACCTTCGCTGTGTCCAATTAACCCAATTTTTAACGGATTTATTTCAATTCGTGTTTTCAGGTATTGAACTGCTGACGCCACGTCTGTTGCCAAATCAGGTGTTGTTGCCGTCTGAAAATTGCCTTCTGATTTATTTGTACCTCTATCATCATATCGCAAAACAGCAATTCCGTTACGTGTAAGATAATCGGCCAGAACTAAAAAAGGTTTATGCCCCATTATTTCTTCATCGCGATTTTGTGGGCCACTTCCCGAAATTAATATTACAGCCGGAAATTTTCCAGTGCCTTTTGGTAAAGTAAGAGTGCCGGCGAGTTTAAAATTCTCTTTTTTATTCAAAAAAGTCACATCTTCCGAAATATAAGGGTAGGGTAGAGCAGGTTCTTGTGGTCGTTTAGGTTTGACCTGTGCCACTACTTTGCGGTATAAGTTCAATGGGAATTTTTGTCCCATTTGTGAAAAAGTGCCGGTTATTGAATCTGAACTAATTGACTCTGAAGTATATTTCAATGATGCAGAACTTAATTCAAGTGTTAGTACGTTGTCGTTGAAAGTAACAGTTGTCATTGGAATTCCATTTGCCCCTTGATCAGGGCTGTCCATGGTGGCTTTGTAACCATTTTGAATAGGAAATATATGGAAAACCAATCGTAAACTCATGCCTTGTACTTTTAAAATACCGTTCCAATCTCCGGTTACATCCTGTGATGAAACTGTAAAAACAGTAATCATAAATGCTATTGATAATAGAATTTTTTTCATAATTTTTTCATTATAAAGTGAATTAATATTTTTGAAATTATTTCGGCTACAAAAACTGCAGCTATAAATGTAACGGTAAGTTTAGTACCCTTCGCTCCGGTAGCTACTTTAAAACCATTGAACATTAATGCAATGGACCAAATGATTACGGGGAGTGACAAGATCAGTAAGAAAACCAGTGAAGGTGAACTCAACATAATAAAAGGATCGTTTATCACATCGTTCAAGTTGGGCATTTTTGTGAAAAAAGCTACTATTGCAAGCAATAAAAAAGGCCATTTTGATAAAGTCATAGTACCCAGAATATCAACAAATCTAAATCTCCGGGCAATAAATAATCCGGCAATGTACATCACAAGTACAAGACTTATCAGGCTTAATGCAAGAAATATGAACGATTTCAGAAAAGTTATTTCTGTAACAATGTGCATATCAATTACACCATCGAATACAATATTCGCGTATTTACCTACAATTCCCATCAATACAACGAATAATAAACCAATGCCAAATGCCTGCCAACCGGCAATTCGCGTAAACGGATTGAAAAGCAAATCAGAAAGATTCTTATTTTTCATACATTTCAATTTTTGAAATAATTTCGTTTAACATATTTCTTACGGTAGGATAACTGAGTTTCAACTCCGAAGCCATTTCTTTCAGACTTCCACTGTTTTTTACAAATCGGAGGACAAACTGCTGATCAATTTCGGGCAATAATGCAAGTACAGGTAAATCGTACAAACCGGTTACTTCGGTCTGACAATTGTCACACTTCAAACATTTTACTTTAAGTTGCGCATGGCAACCAGGACAATAAGTGGGTAACATATTATGAATTATTTATTTTGCAAATATAATATACTATTTAATAATATCAAAATAAATATGAATAATATTTATTTATAATTGAATAATATTTATTTTATACTTGTATTTTCAATATTTACAAATTCAATAATAAATAGTAGCTACAATTTTTCTGCTTCCTCCATGATTTCTGAATTCGCAGAGGTAAATTCCTTGCCATGTTCCAAGATTTATTTTCTTATTTGTAATGGGAATAGATAATGAAACGCCGATTATGGTAGATTTTGCGTGTGCCGGCATATCATCTTCTCCTTCAAGGGTGTGTTCGTAAATAGGGTCTCGCTCCGGAATGAGTTTATCAAAAATTTTTCCCATATCGGTTTGTACATCCGGGTCGGCGTTTTCGTTGATAGTTAATGCAGCCGAAGTATGTTTTATGAACAAATTAAGTAAGCCAGTTAAAGGCAAATCCGGTAATTGGACTAAAATTTCATCAGTTATTAAATGAAAACCTCTATTACGGGCACGAAGCGTAAATTCTTTTTGTAGTATCATTTGGATAAAGTTGAATCATTTTTTCGTAATTTCCAAAGTACGTTTCTTAGTATAGTATAAAAGGTGTAACAAATTATCATTCCGAATAACACTGAAGCAGCAAACCATTTCAGGGTGGTAACTGTTGATCCTAATTGAACAGCTGAATCGGCAATATCAAATGAGTTTTTCAAAAGAAAAAAGGTATTCATGTTTTCAATTATATCTAACATCATAAGGATTAGTGGAAACCATTTGGTAAGTTTGAGCTTATCTCCCAATCTACCCATATTATTTAAAAGAAATTGAAGCAGATAATATGCTAATGATCCATAAACCAAGATATAAGCAAAATCTACTATTAAAAACTTTTTGTATTGAATTATACCCAATTCACCTATAAAGTTAAATAATTGAATTACAACATTTTTAGTATATGATGACCTAATATCAAGTGAGTAAAACCCTTTACTAATTACGCTTACATCATAAAGCGGTAGCAGCCATGTGTAAAAAATAATAAACAATATGCTCAATAAGCCTGTTAATAGTAAATAATACTTGTTTTTTACGGTAATCATATAAGGAGCTATTTTTTGCAAATATAGTAATTTTATCAAATTATCAGAACTTAACTTTATTTCCGTTTATTTTTAGTTGGTTTGTCGTTTTTAGTGTTAATTTTGTGGCTATATATTTTTCAATATTTTTTTATGGATAAATTGCGTTTTCAGAGTTTTGGAAGTGGTAGTAGTGGAAATTGTTATTTTATCGGAAACGCATCTTATGGAATCCTCATCGACGCTGGTATCGGAGTACGTACCATTCGAAAGAATTTGCGTGAAATGGGATTGGACTACAGTAATATTTGGGGTGTTTTCGTAACTCACGATCATGCTGATCATATTCGTGCAGTAGGTTCAATTGGCGAAAGATACAATGTGCCGGTTTATGCAACCCGCAAAACTCATGAAGGCATCCAGCAAAGTTATTGTGTAACCGAAAAACTTTATACCTCTCGAAAGTATATTGAAAAACATGAAACAGTTGAAATTGGAGATTTCAAAGTAACTGCATTCCCAATAAGTCACGATGCTACTGATAATGTGGGTTATACTATTGAATATAAAAATAAAAAATTTACTTTTGCAACCGATTTAGGTACTGTTTGTGAAAATGCTGCTTTTCATCTAAAACAAGCTGAGTATATAGTTTTTGAAGCAAATTATGATGAAAATATGCTTAAAAACGGAGCTTATCCTGTTCATTTGCAAAACAGAATTATGAGTGATACAGGTCATTTAAGCAACGACCAATGCGGTAGTTTTTTGGCTGAAAATTATCAGGATAAATTACAATATATCTTTCTATGTCATTTGAGCAGAGAGAATAATAAACCCGAACTAGCATACGAAACAATAAAAAGTTATCTTGAAAATAAAAATATTGAAGTGGGAAAAGAAGTACAACTTGTTACCCTCGATAGATTTACACCATCAGAATTGTACATTTTTTGAAAGTAAAATTTAGGTATAATCTCACAATCCGACTTTTATGACAACAAGTTTAGTTATTATTCCTACCTACAACGAAAAAGAAAACATCGAAAATATTATTCGTGCAGTTTTCGAACAGTCATTACATCCTCATATATTGATAATTGAAGATGGTTCGCCTGATGGCACTGCTGCAATAGTAAAAAAAATGCAGACAGAATTTCCCGAAAGTCTTCATATCATTGAACGAACCGGAAAACTTGGTTTGGGAACTGCCTACATTACAGGTTTTAAATGGGGATTAGAGAAAGGATACGATTATGTTTTTGAAATGGATGCCGATTTTTCGCATAATCCCGAAGATTTAATAAAACTGCACAATGCTTGTGTAAATGGAGCTGACGTGGCTATCGGTTCGCGTTACGTAACCGGCGTAAATGTTGTAAACTGGCCTATAGGCAGGGTATTGATGTCTTATTTTGCATCAAAATATGTGAGATTTATACTAGGACTTCATATTGCCGACACAACAGCCGGTTTTAAATGTTATCGACGTGAAGTACTCGAAACCATGGAATTAGATAAAATCCGGTTTAAGGGATATGCATTTCAAATAGAAATGAAATTTACAGCCTACAAATGTGGTTTTAATTTGGTGGAAGTACCCATCATTTTTATAAACCGCGTACTTGGTACATCAAAAATGAGTGGTGGAATTTTCGGAGAAGCTTTTTTTGGTGTTATGCAGTTGAAAATAAGTAGCTGGTCAAGAAAATATCCAAAAAAAAACAAATAAACCACTTTTCAAAACAATTTAAATGCCATACAGTCAATTAATAAAAAATGCAACTATTGTAAACGAAGGAAAAACTTTTGTTGGTTCAGTGTTGGTTGAAGGTGAATTGATAAAAGCTGTTTACGAGGGAAATGTTGAAGTTGAAGTTGATGAAGTGATTGATGCAACCGGAAAACTACTTATTCCGGGCGTAATCGACGATCAGGTTCATTTCCGCGATCCGGGACTTACTCACAAAGGTGATATTTTTTCTGAATCAAGAGCAGCTGTTGCCGGGGGTATAACATCTTTTATGGATATGCCTAACACCATGCCTCTGACAGTAACCATGCAGGCGCTCGAAGATAAATATCAACTGGGTGCTGATAAATCGCTGGCAAACTATTCTTTTTACATGGGTGCAACCAACAATAATATAGAAGAGTTAAGAAAAGTTGATCCACGAAATGTATGTGGAATAAAAATTTTTATGGGTTCTTCCACCGGAAATATGTTAGTGGATAATACTGAGACATTAAAAGGAATTTTTGCTGAAATTCCTATGTTAATAGCCACCCATTGCGAAGATGAAGAAACAATTAAAAAAAATAAAGAATATTACAAATCATTACATGGTGAAGATTTACCAATTCAGTTTCATCCTTTGATTCGTGATACCGAAGCATGTTATCGTTCATCTTCATATGCGGTTGAACTTGCCACAAAATATAATGCAAGGTTACATGTTTTACATATTTCCACTGAAAAGGAAATGTCTTTGTTTGAATCCGGTAAATTAATAAAAGATAAGAAAATAACGTCCGAAGTATGTGTTCACTTTTTATGGTTTTCGGATGCTGATTATTCAAAATATGGAACCCGAATCAAATGGAATCCGGCTATCAAATCTGAGACTGACCGAAAAGCATTGGTTGAAGCTGTAAACTCGGGTAGGATAGATGTGGTTGCTACAGATCATGCACCCCACTTATTACGCGAAAAAGAAGGATCTTGTTTGAAGGCTGCTTCAGGTGGTCCTTTGGTTCAACATTCGCTTGTAGCTATGCTTCAAATGGCAGCAAAGGGCTATTTTACGATAGAAAAAGTAATCGAAAAAATGTGTCATGCTCCTGCCGAATTATATAGAATAGAAAAACGCGGTTTTATTCGTTCCGGATATTTCGCTGATTTGGTACTTGTAGATCCTGTAAAAAAATGGACAGTTTCTACTGAAAATATTTTATATCATTGTGGTTGGTCGCCATTCGAAGGCACAACTTTCGACAATAAAGTGGAAACAACCTGGGTGAATGGAAATAAAATTTATGATAAACAAGTGATTAATACAAATTTTCGTGGTAAACGTCTGAAATTTAATTTATGAATTCGAAAAAAAAAATAATAATACCAATTATAATGGTTTCTATTTTTGTTCCATTATTTTTTATCATTTTTCAAAAAAAAGATAAACCATCTGTTGAGTATATTCACAATGAAGGTAAAGCACAAGGAACTTATTATTCGGCAACTTATCAGCAACCTGAAGGAAAAAATCTCCAGGTATCAATCGATAGTTTATTCAATAGTTTCGACTTATCTTTATCAACTTATAATCCCAATTCCATCATTTCAAAGGTAAATAAGAATAATGATTCGGTTGTGACTGATGAGGTTTTTGAAACAATGTTTAAAGCAGCTATGGAAGTATCCAGGCAAACGAATGGTGCATTCGATATTACAGTTGCACCTTTAGTAAACGCCTGGGGCTTTGGCTCAGGAAATAAAGACCGAAGTATATCACCCGATGTAAATGAATTTTTACCATACATAGGATATAAAAAAGTAAATTTGGTTAATCATAAAGTGGTTAAAGAAGACAAGCGTATTATGCTTGATGCAAGCGCATTAGCTCAGGGATTATCGGCAGATCTTATTGCAAACCTTTTCGAAAAAAATGGTTGTAAAAATTACATGATCGATATCGGAGGCGAAATATCTTGTAAAGGCGTTAATCCTAAAGGAAATTACTGGCAAATTGGTATAGATAAACCGATAGATGATCCTGAGAATATGGGTACAGAGTTACAAACAATTATAAGTGTCACAAATGTCGGACTGACGACTTCAGGTAATTACCGGCAGTTTTATTTAAAGGATGGAAAAAAATATGCACACACCATTAATCCAAAAACTGGTTATCCTGTAAATCACAATCTGTTGAGTGCTACCGTAGTGGCACCAACTTCTATGCAAGCCGATGCTTATGCTACTGCATTTATGGTGCTGGGTGTAGATAGCAGTTTGGTATTGTGCCGAAAGTTTAAAGACATGGATTGCTATTTGGTTTATAACGACAAAGATGGTAATTATCAGGTAGCAATGACAGAGGGATTTAAAAAATACCTTAAGTAATGCTTGAAATGTTTGAGAGTTTGAAAATTTTGAGAGTTTGACGTTTGAGAAATAATCAATAAAAATGAGTTATATCATTGAAATTCTGAACTAAAAACACATAAAAAAAACTATTTATATTTATTTTATTTTTTTATTACCAATTAATTAACTACTTTTGCAGTCCAAATTTTAGTATGAAGAAGTACCCTTTTATTCTCTTAATATTGGTTTTATTTTTGAATTCGTGTGGCGAATATCAAAAAATTTTGAAAAGTACTGATCCTGAACTGAAATACACCAAAGCGGTGGAGTATTTCGAAAAAGGTGATTTTATGCGTGCTTCAACACTTTTTGACGAGATTTCTGTTTATTTCAAAGGAACTGAACGGTCGGAAGTAGTATTGAATTACCTTGCAAAATCATATATGGGTCAAAAAGACTATTTTTCAGCAAGTGAATTTTATAGAACTTATGTAAAGACTTATCCCAAAGGTCAATTTATAACCGAAGCGAAATATATGATTGGTTATTGCTTTTATTTGGATTCACCAGATCCCCGACTTGATCAAACCAATACAGTAAGCGCAATAACTGAATTTCAGGAATTTATTGATATTTATCCTGAGAGTGAACGTGTACCCGAAGCAAATAAATTATTAGAAGAATTAACTAATAAGCTTGCTTACAAGGCTTTTATAAGTTCAAAATTGTATTTTAATCTGGGTAATTATTTAGGAAATAATTACGAATCGGCTGTAATCACAGCGCAAAATGCATTAAGAAAATTTCCATCTACCAAACACAGGGAAGAATTGTCAATGATAATTCTGGAATCAAAATATCAACAAGCAGTGCAAAGTGTCCCTGAAAAAAAAATAGACCGTTACCGCAATACAATTGATGAATACTACAATTATATGAATGAATTTCCGGAAGGAAAAATGCGAAAACAAGCAGAAAGAATTTTTAATGACTCAAAGAAAATTGTTAAAAACTAAATAATAATAAATTATGGAATTTAGAAAAGTAAATGCACCATCAACTACAATTTCACGGGATATGAATACCTTGAGTGAAAATGTTGGAAATGTTTACGAAACAGTGAAAATTATTGCTAAAAGATCTAATCAGATCAGTGCTGAAATTAAATCGGAACTAGATAAAAAATTAGTGGAGTTTTCTTCTATGAACGAAAATATTGAAGAAGTATTTGAAAACCGCGAACAAATTGAAATTTCACGATATTACGAAAAACTTCCTAAAGCAGTTCTTATTGCCACCCAGGAATTTATCGAAGATAAAATATATTATCGTAATCCGGTAAAAGACACCAAGTTAAAATAGTATTTAACTTGTCTGTTTTTTTTGTAATTGAACTGAATGTGTTTAACATGCAGTTTTTATCACACAAAACTTTAAGAATAAAACTCCTGTAAAGAAGTTTTATTCTTTTTTTTATATGCCACTTCAATACAATTTTGTATTTTTGTATATTCTTGAAATAAGCAAAAGTGTCATTTTATCAGAAACACCTTATTTTTTTAAACAAAAAATAAATATAAATTGCCATGTTAAAAGGAAAAAAAATTATTGTTGGAGTTACTGGTAGTATTGCTGCCTACAAAACAGCAAATCTAATCAGACTATTGGTAAAAGAAGGAGCTGAAGTAAAAGTGATTATGACTTCATTGGCAAAAGAATTTATTACACGGCTTACCCTTGCCACTTTATCAAAAAACCCAGTATTGGTTGAATTTTTCAATCCGGAAAATGGTGACTGGAATAGTCATGTGAGTTTAGGATTGTGGGCAGATGTTTATATTATAGCACCTGCAACAGCGAATACAATAGCTAAGATGGCTTTTGGAATGGCTGACAATTTATTATTAACTACCTATTTATCGGCAAGATGTCCGGTTATTGTGGCACCGGCTATGGATCTTGATATGTTTGCTCATCCAACAATGCGCCAGAATCTCGAAATATTGAAAAAGAATGGGAATTACATCATTGAACCTTCTACAGGAGAGCTTGCCAGCGGACTAGATGGAAAAGGACGTATGGAAGAGCCCGAAAGTATTGTAATGTATATCGACGATTTCTTTACACCAAAGAAAATGGATGGCAAAAATATTATGATTACTGCAGGTCCTACATACGAAATGATAGATCCTGTACGTTTCATAGGAAATTATTCGAGCGGAAAAATGGGATTTGCACTTGCAGAAACCTGCGCAAAACAGGGTGCAATTGTAACATTGGTTACCGGTCCTGTTTCTATAAGTGCCAGACATAAAAATATTAAACAAATAAATGTGGAATCAGCTGAAGAAATGTATAAAATTGCAACATCAAAATTCAGCGAAATGGATGGTGCTATTCTTTGTGCAGCCGTTTCGGATTATACACCGGTAACTCCCGTCGAAAGTAAAATGAAACGCGAAAAGGAAAATCTTTCGATTGAATTGAAACCGACAAAAGATATTGCTGCTGCACTGGGGAAAATAAAAAAAAGCGAACAATTTTTAGTCGGTTTTGCACTCGAAACTGAAAACGAGGAACAGAATGCAAAGAAGAAAATGGAAAATAAAAATTTGGATTTTATTGTGTTGAATTCTTTAAATGATCCTGAATCCGGCTTTGGGTTCGACACCAATAAAATTAAAATTATTCATCGTTCAGGTTTACAAAAAAGTTTTGAACTTAAAACCAAAAGAGAAGTAGCAATTGATATTGTAAACGAAATAAATACCCTTATTTTTTAAACTACATTATCAATTTTAATAATAATGCATCTCACATTTTTTGTAGATTATTTTTGGTATTTATTTGGTAGAGTAGAAGTAATAAAAAAAAATATCGTAAATTAGATTTTTTATAAGTAAATGATTAAAAATATTCTGTTAATTGTATTGTTTTTTCTAATAGTAAAAACAAATGCTCAGGAGTTGAATTGTAATATTCAAATTAATTCCGAACAGGTTCCCGGTTCCAACAAGTCGGTTTTTAATACTTTGCAAAAATCTGCAACTGAATTTATAAATAACCGTAGCTGGACAGATTTGAAGTATTCCAATGCAGAGAAAATTGAATGTTCAATGAATATTATTGTAAAAAAACAAGAAGACGAAGTTATTACAGCCGAAATTCAGGTACAATCGCGGCGCCCTGTTTATAATTCGGTTTATAATACTACTTTGTTTAATTTCAAGGACAATAGTTTTACA
>JFJP01039169.1_pt1 | contig 14292 bp, 12 predicted proteins | sample 431651 | NCBI WGS metagenome assembly JFJP01 (sample SAMN02602958, study PRJNA72255) | Microbial mat metagenome, whole genome shotgun sequencing project. | biome: fresh water; feature: sink hole; material: water; isolation source: purple microbial (photo- and chemosynthetic) mats found in... | reverse complement strand
AAAACTACCCCTAAAAACAAACTTCTTGCCTCGTTATTCCAGAAATCTTTTTCAGGCATTATTAAATTAGAAATTTTTTGAACGTCATCGACCATTTGCCCTGGTTTACTACTAACCCAATCAATTGGGTTATAGCAATGTGTTATTCCATCAGGATTAGATGGTTCCCAAACACGTACTATTTGCCCCATTTTTGCTCGCCACCCACTTGCAAGCATATGGTTTTCAAGCTTAATATCATGCACTACTACCGAATGATCCCAAAATAAAAGATTTGGTATTACAAAACCAACACCCTTACCAGAGCCAGTTGGAGCAAATAATAACGAATGTTGAAAACCATCAGCTACAAAATATCCTACGTCATCTTGACCAAGCAACATACCTTGTTTTGCCCTTAAATTTGCTCTTTCAATATCAGTTTGAGAGGCCCAATCAGCAGAACCATAAACTGACTCTTTAGGAAGAAAAAATTGAAGCGCTTTTATCCTTTTGAAATTCTTAACATAATAAACTCCAACAATCATTTCTGGAACAACTATAGCTAAAAGAAGCTTAATCTTTAAGTAATCATAAGCCTCAAAACTAAGTTGCGACCAAGAATTAATTAACCAATACGTCCATTTATAGGTTAGAAGAACAGCGGTAGAGTCCAAACCAATAATACCGAATTCATTAGTTGAAAATGATATAAATAAACCATTTATCCATAATGTACAAAATAGTACAAAAGGATGTATAACCAAATGACCAAAAATGGTACGCGCTTTCCGCATTATTGCTCCAAAATCCATATTTATTCCCCCATACCCTTAAAATAAATCTCAGAAACATATCTTTTTCCACCGCTACCACGTTTTAGTTGCACAACAATATCAATAACAGCAAGTATATATTTTTTTATCTCATCTGGTGGCATACCAAGACCAGCTTGCATAACCATTAACTTCAATTGTTCCAGTGCCATTGCTGGCGCATCAGCATGTAAAGTGGAAATGGACCCAGGATGACCTGTATTAATCGCTCTAAGAAAGCTAAAAGCCTCTGCTCCCCTTAATTCCCCAACTATTATTCTGTCAGGTCTAAGACGTAAACATGCTTCGATTAAATCCTGAGTTGTAACTTTAGCTCGACCCTGACCTCCTTTTGAAGCAAGCAAGTGTACACGATTAGGATGCATATGGAGTATAACTTCCCTTGCATCTTCTACCGTAATCAACCGTTCATGAGTAGGTATTTCACCTAGAGCTGCGTTAGTAAAAGTTGTCTTACCAGTTGAGGTGCCTCCACTAATAATAATATTTTTTTTACAAAGCACAGCATGCCTAATAAACTCTTTGGTTTTACCTTCTTTAAGATAATTTCTTAAAATAGGGTTGTTTTCGTCTACCAATCCTTGAGTACTCGTGTTAGAAAAAGCCCCCATTTCCGCATATTGATCCAAAGATAAATGCATAGTACTGCCTTTTCTTATAGCAAATGCAGCTATATTAGGTTCAACAGCTGGAGGAAAAACAACCTGAACACGATAACCATTTGGAAGAGTAGCCGACAGCAAAGGTTTTTCCTCTGATATTACCTGATCAGTAGATTGGGCAATTAATCTCCCAAGACCAAGTAGATGGTCTATATCCACCTCTGGCAATGGTTCCATTCTTAAGTCACCAGCTTTTTCCACCCAAACCTCTCCAGGTTTGTTTATCATAAGCTCGTTTACCCCCTCTTCATCGAAAATATTTTTAAATGGTAATAAATATGTTTCTAGTGCTGCAAATGTCATTTCATTACTTTTTTCATTACTTCTTTAGGAAATTTATAATCTTTATTCACGTAAATTTTGATAGGACTACCTTGATCTATAGTGATAGTTGGATCAAATTTTTGCTTGGTCAGCATTTCCTTTGCAACATCTGAAATATCTTTGAATGCTTGAGTAGATGCTGTTTGAGCCTGCGATGGCGTTGTACTTGCTGTACTCGTTTGAGCCGAAGTAGTAGATGCTGTAGTTATAGTACTCATAAGCGATGCTAATCTTTGATCATCAGTAGCTGCACCTTGTGCTGTAGTACAAGCTGTATTAATCGTTGTAAAAAGGGTAGATGTTTTGTCTGTTATAGCTGTTGGGACCGTTGCACAAATTTGGGCAAATTTAGCCGCTGGAGCAACTCCTGTTTGTGCAAAAATAGTATTAGCACTATTTGCGGCTGCTGATGCAGCTGCGCTTTGGTTGGAAGCAGACTCGGTACTTGTTACTGGTTTAACTATAGTATCTAGAGTACTTGCAAGCGTTATATTAAAGGCTGATCTTAATATAGCATTGCCAAAACGCTCTTTGAACTTATTATCCACTCTACCCTGCTGACCTTTTCTGCCAAGAGCATCCATTCCCGTGCCACCAAAATTTATAGTATAACCACTTGATAAATCAATTCTTGTCCATTCAATTGCGATTCTGCCGTAAGCACCGTTAATTCCAGTATTATAAACACCAAATACCCTTGAACCCTTAGGTATAAGAACATTACGTCCCCATTCGGAATAAACATCCCTACTAATAATAGCCCTAATTTCTCCACCAAAATCTGTATTAATTGCTGATTCAATTATTGCATCTAACATCTTACCTCGACCAAGAACAAGATGCATATCTCCCCTGATTTTAAAATCCGTTTCTTGTTCAATTTGCTCTGGACTTTTCGGACGAGGAGTTCCTGCTACTAAAACTATCGTAGATTTTCTTTTCTGCTCTAACTTTTTCTTTGCATCATCGCTTTGAGATCTTGTATCAAAAGGCAAGGTAGGATTAGATACAACAGGATTTAAATCTTTTGCATTATCTGTTGGGGGCAAAACAGCTTCCTGTTTAGACAAAGGAGACGGAGCAACAACATCTGAACTAGCGAGCGGAGGTGGAGGTGGAGGTGTAGTTGGGGTCTCTAATTTTGGAGGAGAAGGAAGATTTGGTATAGCTGGAACAGCGTTGTCAGATGATACTTGAATCGGTTTCACAACATTTTCTGGAACTGGAGCATCAACTGGCTTACTAGGCTCGCCAGAATTAACAAACAAATTAAAAAACAAATATAAAAAAACTCCAGCAACACCAACTAGAATCAGTAAACTTTGCTTTGGATTACTCGCTACCTGAGATAACTCCTGCTCAACCTCTGGGAGATCAACTTGAGGCGTTTCTGACTCAACAACATTATTTTCTTTAGACATAATTACCTAGCCTTTCTTGGGTATTGAAATCTAACGACATATACCAAATCCTTATCGTACCCATCTTCCAACTCTTTGGCAACAATGTCAAATTGATAAGTTCTTTTGTTAGTGATAATTGTCATATTAGTACGGATGTTTTTTTCCATCGGCTTAATAAACAATTTATTACCAAGAGGTGTGAGCTTCCAAGCAAAAGATTCTCCAAGTGTTATTGTTTCGATAGTTTCATTTTTAGCAAACTCAATATGAGACTGAAAACCATAATGCAATACTAGTAAATAAACTTCATTAGGACTATATATGTATGTTTTAATTCTACTATCTGTTGTAAGGGATAAATCATCACTATCATCGTAAATACCAGCCTTAGCAATTGAAGTAGAAAGCATCAATATTGCAAATAAAATTCTAACTATTGTCATCATCTACCCTATAACCTGTTACTTGAAAACCTATTGGATTAGTATCTCTATCAGTATCTGTTAGCTCCATTGGTAAATAATCAAACTCAACAACAGCAATTTTGTTAAACACCATTCTATTACCAGCCGTTTCGTTGACAGAAAATCTTAACATAAATTTCTTCGCATCCAACTTTGACCAAGATTTGACTATTAAAAACGTAGTATTTTTTTGGCCATATTTGATGGTTGGGTTAACTTCGTTACTTTTTAAGTACCCACGATATGACCAATATATTGAGCTTGAAGATAACAACCTTACTGTTTTCATAGCTTCTGTTTCAAAGTCTACTGGATTATAGGTTTCACGAGATATTACATATCTTTTAATAAAATACTGAGCTAATGAATCGTTTCCACTAAGCACAGAAGAATTTATAGGATTAACAACTTTGGCCATACCAGTTGTGTCATCAATCTGTATTACAAACGGATCAAACCTTTTAGTATTTACTACATACGCTACTACAGCTACAGAAACGATTGACAAACACAAAAGAATCAGAAGCAAGACGAATAATAAGTTTCTTTGAACTGTAATATTTTCAAATCTTTCTTCATACCAATTACGTACTTGCTTAATTGAAGCCTGCCCTTCAACCTCCTGAACAGAGACCTTATTCTCTCCAGCGGCCCCACTAATACTAGCTGGTTTCTTGAATTTTTCTAATATTTCATTTAGTTTGAACATAACTATTTAAGGCTACTAAATTTTTAATGATCTTTAAACAAACTACACATAGAACAAACCAACACTCTAAAGCCTTACTGAGTTGTTCGATCTACTAATTATATAAAGACCCATAGAAAATGATTATGTACCAGTTAAAAAAATAAACTAAACAAAAAGATACAGGAAAGGTATTTTATTAAAGTTTTTTTTATTAGCAGTTGCTTTTAGATTATAGTTTTTCTCGTAACTTGCACAATTTTCAATCAAAACCTTGTATATTACGGGACTGTTGCGAGCTCATACAACAGCAAACACCCCAATAAAGCAGGTTAAGATTTTGCCAAAATACAAGCAAAAATTAAATTGGCTTTTTAGGAAAGTTTGTTAAAATTCTAGACAGAAAGCGATTTGTTTTTTGGTGTTTCATAGCCTCTTATATACTCGATGGCCGCGTCGCTTACGCTCCTCGCCATGACCAGCCTGCAAGCCTTATCTATAAAGCCTAGGCTTCTTTGTCGCCATCAAACAAGGCCCTTCGCCCCTAGTAACGACGGTCTTTAAACCAATATCTTGAATCAACAGATAAAGGCTCTTAAAGCTAATTTGCTATAGTTTTAAACTGACCATCTTTAGATATTCTAGTTAGCATGTAATTTTGCAGCTTTTCAAATGCTCTGCTTTCTATTTGCCTGACACGCTCTTTTGAAATGTCGTATTTTACACTTAAACTATCTAATGTTTCGGGAGAATAGCTAAGCTTCCTAGCCGTTAATATTTTAACTTCCCTGTCATTCAGAACTTGCATAGCTTCAGCTAGCACTAGTTTTTTATTTTGCATATCTTGTTTTTTGAGCAAAGATAGTTCTTGATTAGGTTTTTGTTCTGGTAAAAACTCAATTGCCTCAGCCCCTTCATCATCATAGCCCACAGAACGATTCAATGAAATATCAGGCCCAGACATACGCTGATCCATTTCCTGCACCTCCTTGACAGAAACCCCAAGTTCATCTGCCATTTCTTGGTAATCTTGGTCATTGATAGCACGAGAATAACTATTTACTATTCTATGTTTAATTTTACCAAGACTAAAAAATAATTTCTTCTGCGCTGATGTTGTGCCAATTTTTACAAGCGACCAAGACTTAAGTACGTATTCTTGTATAGAAGCTTTAATCCACCACATAGCATAAGTCGATAATCTAAACCCAAGCTCTGGATCATATTTCTTAACCGCTTGCATTAGACCAATATTTCCTTCCGACACCAGCTCCGGAACTGGCAAGCCATAATTTTTATATTTCATTGCTATTTTAACAACTAATTTTAAGTGACTTGATACAAGTTTATGAGCAGCTTCAAGATCGTTATTCTCAAGGTAATTTTTAGCAAGCAAGAACTCTTCTTCTTTCGAAAGAGAAGGTATATTATTGATCTCTTGCAAATACTTGTTAAACCCTGAGCCAGAAGAAATAATGGGTAAATTTTGAACAGACATTTTTAGTACCTTATAGTTTAATAAAATTGATTATAGCACAACTTGTTTTAAAGATTAAACAAAAAATAACTTAGTCTAAATTGATATCCTGATATGAAATTTCCAATATCTCAAATACCTTCTTACCATTAGGAGTTATTACCTCTACAACATCTCCAACAGCTTTGCCAATTAAACCTTTTGCAATAGGCGATTGTATAGAAACTCGTTTTTTAGTAATGTCAGCTTCGTACTCCCCAACTATTACATATGTCGCTTCTTCTTCTGTATCATCATCCATTAGTTTTACAGTAGCGCCAAATTTAACACTTTCTCTCGAAAGCTTAGAAGTGTTTATAATATCAGCTCTTGAAAGCTTATCTTCAAGGTCTAAAATCCTCCCCTCAACAAAACTTTGCTTTTCTCGTGCTGCATGATATTCAGCATTCTCAGATAAATCACCAAACTCTCTTGCGGTTGAAATAGCCTCGATAATTGAAGGTCTTTCAATGTGTTTTAAATGTTTAATTTCTTTTTCCAGCAGTTCGAAACCTTTTTTTGTAATAGGAAATTTGACCATAATTATGTCTTGTTTAAGTTAAGATTTGAAGTATATTTAGACTAATCATATTTGTCAAACTAGCTGAAAAAATTTATGCAAAATGAAGCTTTCAATTTTGAAGTACAAAGAAAAACTTTTCACTTATACGCCCTAATATTCCCTCTAGCTTATTCATTTACTTCTAAAATGAGTGCCAGCATATTTTTGTTAATAATTACTGGGGTCACTCTATACGCAGATATATCTAGGCATCATAACTCAAAAATTAAAGGGGTTGTTGATAAATTTTTTTATAAATACCTTAGAAACAAAGAAAAAACCAACTCCTTAACGCTTAGCGGGGCAAGTTACATGGCCCTTGGACTCTTAACAAGTTGTTTGTTTTTCTCTAAAGGTTTAACTATTACTTCCTGGTTCATTTTGATTATATCTGACTGTATTGCAGCTTTGATTGGTATGAAATATGGAACCCCACTACAAAATGGAAAATCTTTATATGGATCGGGTGCTTTTTTTATTTCCGGCATTTTTATTAGTGTAGTTGCTTATTTTTTTACTAGTTACCACACAAGCTTTGTTACTATAATTCTCAGCTCTGCTGCAGCAACATTAGCAGAGTTTTACGCTGATCAGATAAAAATTAATGATAATTTATCCATTCCTCTTTCTTATTGTATAACAACAATTATTTTAGGTTTAATTTTGTAGAACAATGATAATTCCGCTAGAATTTTACAATCACTTAAGACAACAATTAAAGATCTCTGAAGTAATAAGGCAAAAAACTTTTTTGACTAAAAAAGGTAATGAATATTTGGGTATATGCCCGTTTCACGCTGAAAAAACCCCATCTTTTACCGTAAATGATATAAAAAAATTCTATCACTGCTTTGGTTGCGGTGTACATGGAGATGTTATAAAATTTGTAGCTGAAACCAGTGGAATTAGTTATAAAGACGCCGCTATAAAAATCGCAACAGAGAACTCTATTGAACTACCAAAAATGACCGCTATTCAAAAGAGAGAATATGAGGAGGCGGACCAAATCTATAATGTTCTTGAAATGGCTTCAGCTTACTTTGCAAGTGAAGTGACAAAAGAAGTTGAAGGATATTTGTTATCACGTAATATCAGTAAAAATACAAAAGAGCAATTTTGTATAGGTTACGCACCAGGAAAAGGGGGGTTAATTAGATATTTTGAAAAAAAGAGTGTTTCTTTAAAACTTTTATTGAATTCTGGCTTAGTGGGCAAAAAAGAAGATGGTAGAATATACGAAATATTTACTAACAGAATAATGTTTCCTATTCGGAATATTTATAACAAAATTTTAGGGTTTGGCGGAAGAGTAATCGGTGATTCTCTACCAAAATATATAAACTCTCCAGAAACCTTGGTTTTTAAAAAGAGTGAAACGATGTACGGAGAAAACATTGCTACGAGCGCTGCTTATAAAAAAAATTACTCAATAGTAGTTGAAGGATATATGGACGTAATAGCTTTAAATATAGCTGGCATCAACGAAGCTGTCGCCAGCCTTGGTACATCTGTTACGGACAAACATCTACAAAAATTATGGCGCTCAGGTGATGAGATTATAATTTGCCTTGATGGTGATAAAGCTGGGCAAAGAGCTAGTGGTCGATTAATTGACATAGCCTTGCCAATGATTACATCTGACAAAAAAATATCCTTTATTAACCTACCACACTCTAAAGATCCGGATGATGTTATTAGCTCTGGTGGAGTAGATTTGTTTAATAAATTACTTTCGGAAAAAATTGATTTATCCAAAGCTATTTGGCTAAATGAATTCAAAGGCAAGGATTTTTCTTCTGCTGAATCTAGAGCTGAACTTGAACAAAAATTAGACTCTATTTGCACACAAATAAAAGACAGGATACTTGCAAACAATTTTCGTCGTTACTTTAAAAATCAAATGTGGCAAAATCTTTACAGTCGAAGCGGAACACACAATCTATTTAAGAAAACTAGCAAGACATACATTGCAAATACTACTGACAAAAAGTACACTGAATTAGAAGTGTTGGAATTATCATTATGTGGATTCATTATAAAATTTCCTCATATTTTAAAAAAAACAAGAATAAAAGATTTTGTATCTGATTTAGTACTAGCACATGATAATTTTAATGAGTTCAGAGATTGGTTGATTAATCAAATAGATGAACATGATGATATTAACGAAGATAAGATTTGTAAACTTGTAAAAAACACTAGATTTTATGATAGTTTTTTAGTACTATCCGATCCCAAGGAAAATTTTCTGGATTCAATTTTTATTGAAAGAAATCAAGATCACTGCGAACTGATTTTCGACTTGCTAAGCAAAAAATACTATTTGTTATTATTGAAACAAGAATACATTAATATGATGAATAGTACTAAAGAAGAAATACGTCTTAAGGCACCTTCTTATTTGAAAGAAATTCAAGAAACCTCTGAAGAATTACGTAAATTAAACGAATTTTTTATAAATTAGATAATCTTTAAATTATTATTGCAATAGAATATGAATAAAAAGGAAAACACCCCATTAAATAAAGAAATCACTCCTAAAACAGTTGATAGTCTAGTAACAGCGAACAAAAAAAAAGGTTTTGTAACATACGACCAAATAAACAAATCCATTGCTGCAAATAAAAAACTTTCTGTTGACGATCTTGAAAACGCTATATCAAAATTTTCAGAAGCTGGGATTGATATTATAGATGATGATAATGATGACGATATAAAACTCGATATTAACGTTAGTGAAGAGCTTAATATCCCAAGTTCTTCCCTTGATAGCGAGGAAGAAGATGAAGAAAGCAGCTCTACTAATCTTGGTTCTACCGACGATACTGTTAGACTTTATTTACGTGACATGGGCGGAGTAGAATTACTCTCACGCGAAAATGAAATAGAAATAGCAAAGCGTATAGACGAGGGAAAGAAACTAATGTTATATTCTCTTTGCGAAAGCCCAATGGCAATGAGAAAATTTATCAAATGGTATGAAGATCTGGTTAGCGAAAAAATTATTCTGCGTGATTTAATTGATTTAGAAGCAAATATTGGTAGTGATGATACAATTATAAATACCAATGATACTAAAGATGATGAAAACGAAGAAGGGTCAGACGAAGGAGATATTGATAACGACTCAGAAGAAAATGCTAGTCTTTCGATTTCTGCGATGGAAGCTGAGTTGCTGCCTAATATATCCGACAAAATGGAGAGTATAGCAAAAATTTGCGACAAATTACTTTCTGAAACAAAAGATCATTATTTGATTAAAAAACAAACATCTTCCCTCTCTTCAAATAAAAAATATCAAAAAGCCCTTACTAGTCTAACTGAAGAAATTTCATCAATCCATCTTAGCACTAAACGTGTTGAAGAAATATTAGCAGATATTTATGGTATTAATAAAAATCTTGTAACAAAAGAAACAGAATTACTTAGGTTAGCTGAAAAACATGGGGTTAAGCGTCAGAGCTTTCTTAAAGAATACGTAGGTGCAGTTATCGACGAAAATTGGAAAAATAAAATTCAGAAGAAAAGAGAAATTTCTTGGAAAAACTTTGTTCAAACTGAACTTCAAGTAATTGATCGCATAATTTCTGAGTTCGCACAGGAAGAATTATATATTGGCCTGCCAATTTTTGAATTTAAAAGGGTAGTCAGTTTAATTCAAAAAGGTGAAAGACAGTCAAGTCGAGCTAAAAAGGAAATGATAGAAGCAAATTTACGCTTAGTTATTTCAATTGCAAAAAAATATGCTAATCGAGGTCTACAGTTCCTAGACCTTATCCAAGAAGGGAATATTGGATTAATGAAAGCAGTAGACAAATTTGAATATAGCAGAGGTTTTAAGTTCTCTACCTACGCTACATGGTGGATTAGGCAAGCTATCACAAGATCTATCGCCGATCAAGCCCGCACAATCCGCATTCCTGTACATATGATTGAAACAATTAATAAAATTATTCGAACTTCAAGACAAATGTTAAGTGAACTCGGTTATGAACCTACTCCAGTTGAGATTGCAGCACGTCTATCTATGCCTGTTGACAAGGTAAAGAAAGTAATGAAAATAGCAAAGGAACCAGTGAGTTTAGAGAATCCTGTTGGAGATGAAGATGGTAGTTATCTTGGTGATTTCATTGAAGACAAAAACGCTATATTACCTATTGACGCAGCAATTCAATCGAATTTACGAGAGACTACTACAAGGATTTTATCAAGTCTTACACCTCGTGAGGAAAGAGTTCTAAGAATGAGATTTGGTATTGGCATGAATACCGATCATACTTTAGAAGAAGTTGGTCAACAATTTCATGTTACTAGAGAAAGAATTAGACAAATAGAAGCTAAAGCCTTGCGCAAACTAAAACATCCTACTAGATCGAAAAAAATGCGTAGTTTTTTAAGTGGTTCTAGTAAATCACAAAGTAATATTAACGAATAAATCACGTAAAAACTGATAAGATTGTAACAAAAATATTATAATATTATCCACGCACCGCATCTACCTAGTCTATATAAGGAAACAAAATGAACATTATTTTACTCTACAATTTACTTAATATCATTCTGTTTCCTTTGTATATTATATTACTTTTAGTACGACTTTTTAAGGGTAGGGAAAACTTCACCTCCTTAAAAAGTCGCTTTGCTATTTATAAACAAAAAAGAAGAAAGAAAAAAATAATCTGGGTTCACGCTGCAAGCGTTGGAGAGAGTATGATTGCAATTACTCTTGTAAATGAATTAAAAAAAAAATATCAGACTCTTGACTTTCTTGTTACAACAGGCACTTTGTCCTCTGCAATTATTATCAACAAATGGTTGCCAAATGGCGTATACCACGAATTTACACCGGTTGATAATTTCTTTATTGTTAGAAGATTTTATAAATACTGGCAACCAATTCTTGGAATATTTATTGAATCCGATATTTGGCCAACATTAGTTAGTTGCTCAGCTAGAAAATGTAAATTACTACTTTTAAATGCTAGGTTATCTGATAGATCTTTTCAAAATTGGCAAAATTTTCCAAAGATATTTCAATTGCTAACTCATTTCTTTTCCTACATTGCTGTTCAAAGTAAAGTTGATTTAAAAAAATATCAGTCTCTTGGTTGTCATAATGTTGAAAATTTAGGTAATATAAAATTTGCTAATAAAAAATTGCAAATAAATGAACAGGAATTAGGATCTTTAAAAAAGCTATTTAAGAATAAAAAAATTTTTGTTGCATCTAGTACTCATGAAGAGGATGAGTCGGTTCTGTTAGATGTAATTTGTCAATTTAAAGAACAAAAGATAGATAAGTTTTATCCAATTATTATTTTAAGACATCCGGAAAGAGCAGCTGAAGTCAGATTGATTTGCGAAAGAATGGGACTAAAACATAGTTTAAGATCTTCTGGAATAGAATCTAATATTTTGGAAAATGATCTTTATATTGTTGATAGTTTTGGAGAATTAGGATTATTTTACAGCCTATCAGACATCACTTTTATTGGTGGTTCTTTTAAAATAGGAAGTAATATAGCTGGGCATAACTTACTCGAACCAGCTTATTTTGATAATCTTATTATTGTAGGACCTAATATGAGTAATTTTCAAAATATCACTGATGAAATGATTAGTAACAAAGCGTGCATACAAATTAGCAATGCCGCAGAATTAAAAAATCAGATTCTATTTTTTCTTGACTCAAAAAACCTGGCCACTAGCAAAGAATATAGAGCTAATGCAAAGAACTACGTTAAAAGCAGGGAGCAAATCTTCGTCAATTATTTAAAGCAAATAGATATTTTTTTTAATGATTAAATTAACATATCCCAAATTTTGGAATAAAAGGAACTGGCTTTCATTCATAATGATTCCTTTTTCTTATATATACCTCTTTCTTGGCTTTATACGAAACAAAATCATTCGAAAAGTGAGCTTAACACAAAAAGTAATCTGTATTGGTAATATAACATTGGGAGGAGGAGGAAAGTCTCAAATCGTTGCTTGGTTGGCACAATTACTTAGTCGAAAAAAAATTTCATTTGTAATAATTACAAAAGCCTATAAATCAAATCTTAAAAACGCAAAATTAGTTAAAAACACTGACGAAGCAAAAGAAGTAGGTGATGAATCAATAATGCTGAGAGAATATGGCTGCGTAATAGCTGCCAAAAGAATTAAATACGCGCTACCATTAATCAATCAGATTAATCCTAAAATAGTTATTTTAGATGACGGTATGCAGAATCCATTTATAAAAAAAGACTTGCAAATTTTGGCTATTGATAGTCTTAATGGGTTAGGAAACAATATGATTTTTCCTTCTGGACCTTTAAGGGAGAGGCTGTCTACTGGTTTAATAAAATCAGATTTAATCTTTATGATTGGTAATGATAAATGCAAAGATTCTAATTTGCTAAAGAATATTAATTTAAGTCAAAAACCATATTTTAAAGCTAACATTACATTAAGAGAAGATTTAGACAAAAATATCGAATATATTGCTTTTGCTGGCATTGCTAACCCAGAAAAATTTTATTCTTTATTATCGCAGAATAATTTTAAGCTAAAACAATGCATCTCGTTTGGCGATCATCATCATTATTCAAGTAACGAGATGAAAAAACTACTCGAGCTGGGCAAATTAAATGGTTGTTCTTTAATTACTACAGAGAAAGATTACGTAAAAATTCATAGCACATATAAAGATTCAATAATATGCGCTAAGGTTAATCTTGAGTTCGACAATGAACAAGAATGTATAGATTTAATATATGAAAAATTATTCTAAAAAAATTAAACATATTGTTGAGTATGTTTTTTTTGAACTATTTATAAAAACCATGAAAATAATTGGCTTTAAAAATTCAGTCATTTTTTGTAGTTTTATTGCAAGATCTATTGGGCCATATCTTAGAGTTAGCAAAACAGCGGAAAAGAATTTAAACAAGGTCTTTGAAAAGAAAATTAATATCAAAAAAATACTCCCACAAATATGGGATAATTTTGGTAAGTATATCGGTGAATTTCCATTTATCAATGAATTATCTGATGAGGAAATGCATTCAATGTTTGTAATGGAGGGAATTGAGAATGTTAAATCTTATCAAGATAAAAAAGAACCATTTCTACTTTTCTTAGCACATCAAGCAAATTGGGATTTTGTTATAAGGCATATAACTGATATTTATCCTAAATTTGCGATTATTTACCGAAAAGCAAATAATCCTTATGTTGATAAAAAAATTCTGGTAACTCGTAGCAAAGATCCAAATGTGTTCATGATAGCAAAAGGGCCAAGTGGTGCCAAAGGTTTGGTTAGAGCAATAAAAAATGGTTACTCGATAGCCATGCTTGTTGATCAAAAAATGAATGATGGGATTGAAGTACCATTTTTTGGTAGACCTGCAATGACTGCAAACGCAATTGCAAAACTGAGTCTACAGTATAATTATCCCATAATACCATGTCAACTTGTTCGAAAAAACAACCATTTTAAAGCCATTCTCCATCCAGAAATAAGCTATCAAACTACTACTAACAAAGAAAAAGATATTTATAATATAATGTTACTTATTAACCAAACACTAGAAAAATGGATTAAAGAAAACCCTTCACAATGGTTCTGGTTTCATAATAGATGGAAAGATTAAGTCTTGATTAGTATAGTAGAACTAGTTTGAATCGAGTAATATTATGTGGAGTCATCCCCTCGTAGGAGGGGATCCAGAACTAAACTCTTAAGCTAGATTCCCGCCTGCGCGGGAATGACAAAAGGTCACAAATTAGATATCAAATCTTACGCCAGCTGCAACATGGTGTCCTTTAAGTGAACCAAGTGAAGTAGCGTCTTTTGGAGTTTTAAATTTGC
>JFJP01027325.1_pt1 | contig 14292 bp, 11 predicted proteins | sample 431651 | NCBI WGS metagenome assembly JFJP01 (sample SAMN02602958, study PRJNA72255) | Microbial mat metagenome, whole genome shotgun sequencing project. | biome: fresh water; feature: sink hole; material: water; isolation source: purple microbial (photo- and chemosynthetic) mats found in... | reverse complement strand
TTATCACATTTTTTTCTTCAATTATCACATTTTTTTCTTTAATTAGCTCTTCAATTATCACATTTTTTTCTTCGATTATCATATTTTTTTCTTCAATTATCACATTTTTTTCTTCGATTATCACATTTTTTTCTTTAAGTAGCTCTTTAACGACCTGTCTTTGTATTTGGTCATTAATTTCATAATACCTCAGAAGATCTTTAATCATTAAAATAACTGTTGAACTCTCTAGTAAATCATTAATTTTCACCCACTCAATCTCTTTAATTTTGAGCTTTAAATAAATAGAGATTTTTAAAAATTCTTATACGATTTGTCTGATCTTTTTCTTCAAAGCATATCATTTCAATTTCGTCATTCTTAAGTTCGAAAATTTTACAAATTTCTTCAAAATCAGGGTGATAAGAAATTTTTTTAGTCAAAGATCTGAGTTGCAAATGACCAATTTGAAAATTAAGAGTTTTATGAATCATTTTATTGAAAATAAATAATCATTATAAAGTTCTAAAAAAAATATTAATTAGTTTTTAATGTAAAAATTTGCTATTTTGTAATATTTTAGATTTTATTTTTTTATGAAATTTATCATTTTTTTTCTTTCTAATGATTAAAAACAAACAAAAAAAGTGAAATAAATATAAAAAAGTTCTTATTTTTCAGTCAATTCTCGAAATCCCTGCCACTCCCTCTCCGCAACAAACGCTGTTTCTCCCATAACCTTCATTAAAGTATTACAAGGCCCATCTTCTCCCCAAATATCCAGACACTCCCTGAATTTATCTTTCGCATCAATCCAATTTCCCTGTATATAATTATCAAATCCCAGTTTGAATTTCTCTTTAAAATCAATAGAAACATCATTAGTCATCAATAAAAGATCATTATCTAATTCAAAGAAAATTGAGGTTTTAAAGGAAGGCGAATAAGCTAATTCTAACACATTGCTTTTTGCGCTTAAATGATCAATTTTCTTCTGATGCTTGCTTTTTACCGTCATTTTCTCCAAAATCACAAGATTTTTTATCAGTAAATCTATCGTAAATAACCCTATAGGCTTTTTCGAGCCTTTTACAGTAACTCTATCGATTTCTCTGCAGAGATTCTTCGTTTTTTTGCTAAAAAACTGAAATAATTCATGAGAAATCAAGATAGGAACGCCATATTGTTTAGTAGCGGCTTCAAGTCTTGATGCTAGATTCACATTAGGACTCAAATAAGAAGCATCGATCTTATATTCAGAGCCTATAGCTCCTTCAATAGCCCAGCCTAAATGTAGTCCAAATCCCATTTTTACCTTATAATTCGGTAATCTTTCATTTAAACCTTTATTTTCACGATATTTGAGCAGAGCAGGTTTTTTATTGATTTGTGCTATAATTTTTGAAAAAGACACAAGGCTTAAATCTGCAATATTTTTCACTATACGAGATTTCTTTAAAGCGAATTTACCGTCTTCTAATAACTCAATCTCTTCTTCTGGGAACTTCCATACCAATAAAAAGGCATCTCCTATGTTTTTATTCGCAATTCCACAGAATTTATCAACAGTTTTATGTACGATATAAGCAATGGAATTCACAAAAACCATTACTTCTTGTTGGAGAACTTCTGTTGCGTCAGTAAAATTACGAATATCACAGAAACCGAAGACTGAAAAACGCTTTTTGCCGGGAATCATTGGGTCTACATCTCCAGATTGGGCGATATTTAAGGCGATTATCTCCGCACCAGCTTCTCCGAAACCCAAGGCCAAAAGAACGCCTATTTTAGTGATGGCATTTTCAATGATACCTAAAGATATTTTATTCTAATTTTTAATATAATAGATAATGTAATAAATTTATAATAATTTATTCTTTTTTTTTAAAAAATAATGATTATTTAAGGTAATGAAAAATTAGAAATTTTCAAAAATTAATCATGAATAATTTCATATATTGATTAAAATAACAACCTGTTTCGTATTTCATTGCATCTGAAGCCGCTATCAGTGTTTGATCTTTTGATGCAAGTGGATTACTCGCTATTTTATTGACTTTTTCTATCATTCTCTCTATAGGATTCAACGCGAGATCATTGACATCTTTTGTAAAGAAAAACGATCCTAAAGCCAAAACAAGACAAACGAACAAAGTTCTTAGAATATTCATCATTGATATCATTATTTGATTACTTCTTATATTAACAGTGGTGATAAACGGTTGATTATATAGCGATAATGTATAAGATAATTGCTGTTTCTCTTGATTTCTTAAATTTTCAGGGTCCATGCTGATAAAAGACTTAGAAATCGAAGGAATTTGGCAATAAATAATTGGATATTGTCTATTATAATCTATATAATCCTGATATATTCGAAGAATTGCTGAAAAATTGGGGGTTTTTGTATCAGACATTTCTGTCATTATCTTCAATTGTATCGTATAATCCAGATCTATGTCAGTGAAATATGAGGAACTGAACAACGGAACTACAAATATCAGTATAAGTACTAAGATTATCACTCGTTTCATTGTTAAATCCGATAATTTTCGACCAACACGACTTTCTTTATACATGTTTGACATATCTTTCAGTTTTACTGTATCTTTCCATCCATTTTCCTGATCAAAAGTCATATCTTTTGCTGAAGAGGCTAACATAGGAGAATCTTTAAAATTTACAGGGTTTTCTGGAGAATTTGGAGTTTTTTGTCCATTGAAAACTTTAAAGGAAAAAAATGATTTTTTCTCTTTTTTGCTGTTGAAATTATGGGTGGGACTAGAGTCTTCATAGCCATTCGGGAAGATTTTATCCTGTTCTTTCATTGAATTTTTATAAGATTTGTAAAGCTTGACGATACGAATCAAACGAACTAAACGTATTATTCTTCCAGTCCTTTAAAATTTAAACGAAAATTACAATAATTTGATAAAAAAAAAAGACCTAGTTCCGATTTTCGAAGCTTTTCCTGCTTTTTTAGCGAAATTTTGATTTGTTGATGAATCTCCACTATAATTTAATTAATTTAACAATGAATTTCTATTATTTTTCTTACAATATCTCCTCATTTATGAAAGTTATATCAATAATTAATGAAACTGAAGAAATGATATCAAGCCAAAAAAAGAACGAGAACAAATAATCGTCTTTTACTAATACACTTAACAGAATTTCAAGGGAAAATATCACAAAACAAGTGATTGTAAACCCATCAAAAACACTATCAGCACTTTTTGTTGTACAAGCTATTCTGATATCATCAGCGAAAAGTGCATAAATTGTGAAGAAACTGATGATAATTTTAATAGTTTTCGCATCTAAAAACTCAGAAAATATTAGAAATCTTTGTGATATTTTATCAATTTTCGGGTTAAAAACATCAATCTCTTTTCTCTGAAAACCAGGGGTACTATTTGGTGTTTTATCCTTACTGAAATGAGAAAAACGCTGAGAAAAAAATGCGGGTTTTTCAAGAAGAATTCTTGCTGAAAATTAGCAAATATTGTAAAAAATTAAAAGTTTTAAGTTTTTTACGAGAAAGAACGGATATTTCTTCTTTATTTTCTTCAAATCGGTGAGAAATCGGGATTATTGTGATAGAATCGTTCATTCGTGAGAGATTGGGGAGAAGCTCGAGTTTTGATAGATCGGGATTGGCTTCTCGCATGGAAAACATGAAAGATTGGTTTTCATTTCTTTCCATTTATTTTTAATTTTAGGAAGTTTTAAAATTAAAAAAAAAAGCGAAAAATGTAAAAGTTCATTAATTTTTAAAAATTTTGATTAAAATTAAATTAATCTTAAAAAAGTAAAAAAATGCTATTTTGTAAAAAAAATTTGAAGCAAAATAAATTATTATTTTATATAAAAAAGTTACATTTTTTTAAAAAAAAACAACTTTAATTATAAAAAAATCACATGAAATATTGTTTCTCAATATTGCTGATCTGTGGCAAGACGACATTCGTAACATTGTATTCTTTCTTCAAATTTTCTGGCGAATCAGAGAAAACATTGAAAAATTTCTCTAATTTCTCATCAATCTCTAAAACCGATGCCAAATTCCCTTTTTTTTTCCAAACCCCCTTTTCAAAAATTTCTTTCTTTTTCGATAAATTTACCAAATCTAAATAAATAATTTGGAGCACTCCACACAGTATAAAGCCTTTCTTTGAATGAAACCTATGATTTTCTTTTTAAAAACTCTAATAAACCAAGAGAAAACTAACCAAATATCCATCATTACACAATTGATGTGCTCTTAACACAGAACTATAATTATTTAGATAAAGAAACCTTTCAAAAACTTCTTCTCCAAATAAATACCCAGCTCCCCTAAAAATAAAAAACATGATAAAAGTTCATTAAATTTTCGATTTTATTTAACCGAGGAGATATTGAAAAACCTGGGTTATCAGCATCGGGATCTGACCACATGAGATCTGTAAAGGGTCCATCATGAGGAATTTCTTGAAATCTATCAAGTTCTGAGATATCTTGTTCAGTTTCTAAAGAAGGCGATAATCCTATCGAATATTTAAAAACAATTGAAAAAAAATTAATGAAGAAATAAAGAAATATGTCTAATTTAATAATTATTTAAAGAAGAAATAAACATAAAATACCTCCATGTACGCAAAAAATTGAGTTATTTATCAAAGCTCCAATGGGTATGTAATCAAACATATCAGTGAAATATTCCCAAGCTTGTGTGTTTCCGTATTTCGTTTGGCATTCCATATAAAAGCCGTAATTCTTTTTTTAAAGCAAGCATTTTCCCCTGGATTTTCTAAAGAAAATTACTTGAGTGATCCCTTTAGTTTCATGATTCCCCCGTAAAAGTGTTTCAATTTTAAAACGCTCAATAAAGTAATAACTTCAATGCTTGCAGGGCCTTTTTAACCATTAAAATGCATAAAATCTTTTGAATTTGAAAAGAAAAAATTAAAATTACCTCTATCTACATAATCTCCTAAAAATAAATAATTTGTATATGGAACAAAGCCTCCTATTTCAAATAATTCTTTCAAATCTAAGAATTGTCTTATAAAATTTTATTGATTATTGATAAATTATAGGGTTTTTTTGTAAAATACCCATGAACATCTCCAACAATTGTGACTGGAGCTCGAATGTTTTTAATATTGGGATCGTTGATGAAAATTTCTTTTAATTTTAAGCAAATTAGCTTTATGACCAACTCTTCCAAAAGCTCGCCTTTATATGCGCGTTCCAAATATTCGTCGATATCAAAACCCATGTGTTTTTTGAGGAAGTCTTAAATTTCGATAAAACTCACTTTTTTATAAAAATTAATTTGATTTTTAAAAAAAATCAAATTTCTCAAATTTCTTCAAAAATTCTGAAAAAAACACAAAATCTCGAATTTCTTAAAAAAACTCTTATTTCTTGAAAATGTTAACTAAATTTTTAAATTTATTGAAAATTTAGCTTGAAATAAAAATTTCCTTTGAGGAATTCATGAATTTTTTTCTATTAAAGCTCACAATTTGCTATACATATCCAACATTACATTCATCATTATTTTGTTATTGATCTTATTATCAATTCTTTGTTTATTAATCAAGCTATACACCATATCGATTAAACTATCCATTGTATTCCGATATCTAATCCCTAAATCTTGTATGCTTCTCATATTATCAACATATCTCTCTTTTCCAAGAAAAGGTAATAAAAACTCTAAATCCTTATCAAAATAACTCGCGATTTTAATAAAAAAATTCCCAAAGGCAATTTTTGGTAATTTATATCCAAATTTACTGAATTCTTCATTTAAAGTTCTAATAAGTATGTTGAAAGGGTGACTTCCTTCACAAAGACAATATCTTTTAAAATCGGTAGCTTCGTTTTCTAATGCTTTCACATGTGCTAATGCCACATCTCTGACATCAACTAGTAAACAAAGCATATTTTTCGGATATCCCAAGAACTCATTATTCACGATTTTTCTTAGCAGTTCTCCTGAAGAAAACGCACTATTATTAAAAAATGGTCCTATTACATAGGCTGGTAAAATAACTGTTAATTTCAATTGTTCTCGATGATTGGAAACTAAATTCCACATTTCTTTTTCCCCAAAATATTTGCTTTTATCATAAGGGGAAATTAATTTAGGATTTGCCCAATCTTCTTCAGAAAATACAATTTTATCAGTTCTTCCACCAAAAACAGTCAAAAGACTTGAAGTATAAATAATTTTCTTCACTTTATTCTTCACACACGCTGAGACAATCCCTCTAATCCCTTTTAAAACTGGATCTATAATATCTGATTCTTTCTTTGGATTCCTCAAAGGAAATGGAGAGGCTGTATGTATGACATAATCACAACCTATTACTGTTTCATCCCAGTTTTCCTGGTCGAGATCAGCTTCTCTAAAGGAAAGTTGTGAGTTTTTTAATGGTTGGAGAGATAATAAATGGGAATATGTTTGGGTTTTGGCGAGGGTTCTCACTGTTCCTATGACTTTGTAATTGGATTGAAGGAGGATGTTGATGATATGAGAAGCAATAAAACCGTTGGCTCCTGTCACGAGAACTGTTTTAATCGGGGCAGTAGGAGGAGGGGATTGCATTATTTTATCTTTTTTAAATAATTGATTTAGATTTTTTTTATTATATATTTCAAATTCCACTATAAAAAAAATGAAATGAAAATATTGTAATAAAAAAAAATTATAAAGTATTTTCTTTCTATAAATACAATTTTTTGGTTAAAAATAAAGAAGAAATAAAATAAATACAATGACTTATTACAAAAAAATTAGACAGAAAAATTATTTTATTGTCTATTTATTACTTTTTAATAAAATCCTTTTCTTTCTGATAAAAACAAAATGATTTCAGAATCAGATTTTGAAATAGCAGTATCTGAGAATTTTATTGCAGGAAATAAGCTCGGATCTGGAAAAGATGGTGAAGTAATAGAATACACAAATAAACTAAACGGAGCTAAATTTGCTTTGAAATGCATCACACTTTCAAATCGACCGATAAACACTGAATTTGAATTGGATATGATCAAAAATCAGATTGAGTTATTCAAAAAACAGACCATTAAATTTATTTTAAACCCCCACCCAAATATCGTGAGAGTTTTATATTTCTTTATTTCTGACGATTCAACCAAATTTTACATTTTTATGGAGAAAATGAAATCGACTTTAAAATCTGCAATTAAAGAGCGAATTTCTATCATTTATAACTATTACACGCTAAATGAATATAGAGGCATCATATGTTCATTGATAAAAACCTTTTCCTATTTAGAATATCTCAAAATAGCTCATAGAGATATAAAACCTGATAACATCATGTTTTCAGAAGATGGAACAATAAAAATAGTTGATTTGGGCGAAAGCAATCTTGGAAGCGATGTGAGGGAATCTTTCATAATAGAAATTCAAGGGACCGTTTCTTATTTAGCACCTGAATTGAAAGAAATGTATGAAGGGGATTTGTCAGTATCGAGATATGCAACGAATGTTTTTAAATGCGATGTTTTTAGTCTTGGAATCGTTTTTTTACAAATTGGATGTTTGAAAACTACTGCAGAAATAAACGGGATTAATAGGAGAGAAAATCATCAAAGATTGCTGGAAGTTTTGCTTGAAGATATAGAAAATCGTTATGGTAATCTATATAAGATGCTACTGGAAAAAATGCTCGAGTTCATACCTACGAAAAGACTTTCTTTTAATGAACTAGAACAATGGATTCAAGGTCTTTTTAATGAAAATGAAGGAGATAATAATATAAATGAAGAAGAAGAAAAAAAAAATTCAGATTTTATTTATTTAAAGGGAAGAGCTGGGGAAGTGAGTGATATTTAAAATAAATAATCATATCATTTTATTTGTTTCGAAGTCAGAAAACATTCAAGATGGGAATTTTGATGAGACGACTCATTTTTTTTCATTAAAAAATTATGTGAATTCCTCTAGTATCAAAAAACAGAAATATGATTTGGAAATAATTATGAATGAAAGGTTTAATTTTATTTTATTAAGAGTTGTTTTCAATAAAAACTCTTTTAAAATAGAACTCCACTCGACCAGAATGTTTTGATAAATTTGTCAAAGGAAATCCAAGGAATAAGTGGTTTAAAACAATTAAAACTAGTTTTAAACAACCCAATGTTTTAGTAATTGTTTCAATAAAAGCAATGTTTATTCCTTTTAATTTTTTTAAGTTGTGAGCAATGGTAATTTCCTAAATTCTTTTAAATTCACATAGTTTTAGGAATTCCAAGTAAAAGATCTAACAATTTTTTTTTAAATTACATAATTAAAGTTTGAAGAAAAGTTTGGTGTCTTGGGATTATTTGACAAGATGGTCGTGCAAGTAAATTTATTTAAATATTAAAAGAGCAGATTTAAAAAATATTATTTAAGAACCATAAAGTAAGTATAGAGAGAAAAAAAATTATAATTTTTTTCCGTTAGCATGTAAAAAACTAAAATTTAGAAGAAATAAAAATAAAAATAATTTTGATAAATAGAAAAGAATGGAATGGGATTGAAGATTGTTTATGTCAACCAATTATTGAAAACATCTCAAAAAATGAGACTTTAGAGAGTCTTATTTTGGATCTCTCATTGTACATATTTAGAAAATTTCTTTCATTATCAATTATTTTGTTTAGTAATTCATTGACCATTAATGGAGTTTTGAAGATTTGTGAGTTGATAGGTCAATCAAAAACTCTTCAGAAGATTTCTTTAAATTTTTCACAGTAATTATTTTGTGTTTTAAATTTTTTATGTAAATAAAGCCAACAAAAAAAATTGTTTGAATTTGGAGTTCCTTTTTACTTTTACAATTATGCATACAATTGCTTCCAAGAGAAATTCTTGAAATATCAGCAGAACTCTATGTTTAAATATGTTTACACAGATGTTGAAATAAAAAAATTGTTGAAAGAAAAAAAGATAGTGGAATTAATACTTTAAATCGATTATCAAAATTGGGTTTTTAAATTAAAAACAAATGAATTTAAAAAATATTTTTTTGTATGTTCTGATTTAAAATTGAATAAAAAAAATTTCATATTTATAATCGTTTTTTTTTTTTGGCTCTTACTTTTTTTTTTAAATTTTTAATTTTTTAGCAATTTCTAAATCAATTATATTACAAATTTTGAGCCATTTTTTTTTTTAAAAAAATACGCAATCCAAAAAATGTTCAATTCTTATAAAATCAAAGCCTGCCTTAAAATCTTCATCCAAAACAATCCCATAATTTTCGATTTACAACCAGGGGAGAATATTCTAGGTTCTGATCCTCAGTCCTGTAAATTTATCTTAGATTTCCCAGAAATCGACAAACTTCAAGCCAAAATTTCAATTTATGAATATGGTGAAATTTCCATCGAATCTTTAAGTGATTTCTATGCGAATTATAAGGAATATGAGGTTATTCCTGGATATAAACATCATATAAAACTGCGTAAAAACAAAGAATATGATTTATTTGATGGTTCTGTATTTTATTTCTCGAATTACAAAGCGATTTTCACTATAAAATATGAGCAAAATTTCCATCAAAATAATACTTTTATGTCGACACTTTTTGTTCCAGATCGAGAATTCATTGAAGAAACTGAAAATTCCTTAGAAAAGAACCATGAAAATTCAAGAAATTTAGATTTTTTACCTACTCAATTATTAGACCCCCCTCAAATGGAGATTTTACATAGTAGAAATATTGGGAAATCAAAAGAAATAAGAAAAATTTTCAGAGATGTTGTTGAGAAGATAAAGAAGTCATGCAAAGAAAAAAATCACGAAAATGAAAATGACAATAAACAAGAGGAAATCACAAAGGATATTCTCTCGAAATTCGCAAGTCTTTATGATAGTATGAAGGAGGAATTCGCAAGTACAAAATGCACACAACAATCAATGAAATCTAATTCAAACTCTAAAGGATTTTCAACTGTTGAAAGTCCTATTTCTTCTAAAGCGAATCCAATTTTCTTTAAAACTGAAGAAAAAAACAAGGAAAATAAGAAGGAAGTTCAATTTTCAATAGGAAATGGTTTTAAAAAACTATCAATAAAAGATTATTTACATCCGAAGATCGATGTTTCCTTAGAAAAGGAAAAAAACGCAAATGAATTTTTTAATAATGAAAAATTTGAAGAAAAACCTAATACATCATCAATCAGTAATAAATTTGATGATGAAAATAAATCAGAAAATGAAAAACTTGAAGAAAACTCAAACGAAACATTTCATTCTCCAAAGAAAAATGATTCAGAAGATATCAAAACGAAACTTTTTTCGGTTATTAATCAAATAAATGCAAATCCTCCGATTAAATCCCCCACAAAAAATATAACAAGTCCTTCTAAAATATCTGATGAAAATCATAAAATTCCTCTATTGCTATTGGAACAAAGTTTTAAACAAAATCAAATAATACTTGAACCAACTCTCAAGGAAAGTCAATTAGCAGAAAATTTATTATTTGCTCCTACTCTCAAAGAAAGCCAACTGGCAGAAAATTTGTTATTTGCTCCAACCATTCGAGAAAGTCAACAAAATTCTGATAATTTTAATTTTGGCTCCACAATTCGAGAAAGTCAAGTAAATAATGATTTTTTAGTTGCCACTATTAGAGAGAGCCAGCTTCCTGTTAAAGAGAAACTTGAGTTCACCCCTACATTAATTCAAGAAAATGAGATTTCTTTGGTTAAGAATGAAGAGAAAGTAATAGGGAAATATATAAGAGATAGCAAAAGAAACTCGAAAAAAAGGAAAATTGATTTGCCAGATTTGTTAAAAATTGAAAAACGGAAGAATTTAGAAAAGAAAATGCAGGAGGAACAGTTCCAATCATTGAAGCTCTTCATAAAGGATAGTGTAGATGATTTAGAAGATTTGTTTGAAAGTTCCGTTGCCAAGGAAAAAAAGGAAGAGCAATTAAATGGAATTAATGACAATAATGATAAAAATATTACAAACGAAATAATTAAGGCAAAATTAGTGAATTTAAAGCCATTTGAATTGAAAAAAGAAGAAAAAAAAATTGATCAGAAAAAAATCACGAAGAAAAAAGCAGAAAAACAGAAAATAAATGAGGAAAATGCCAAAATTGAAAAATGTGAGGAAAGAAATGAAGAGAAAAGTGTCAAAAAAGAATCCATTGAGCCTCAGAATCCTGAGAATAAAAAGCCGAAACTCTATCTTACGCAGAAAACCCTTTGTTTTACTTCTAATGATAGTTTGAATAATTCGTTGAAGAAAGCCAGTAAAAAACCAATCCGAAAGGCATATTTAGAAGAGAACGATGAAAGTGGTGAAAATTGTTACCATCTGCCAATAAAAGAAGAAATATTCAAATCTCAAAAAAATTTTTTACTAGATAATAAAGAAATTATTCATAAATCTCTTCATAATAAGAAAGGAGAAGAAGAAGAAAAAGATTCAGGAACTGAAAGATTGGATTCTGAGAAAGAAAACAATAAAGAAATCGAAAAAAATGCATTGGATTATGAGGAACAAAAGACTCAAAATGAGAAAAAAAAACTCACAAAAAAAAAAAATAATGATAAGAAAAATAAAAGTGATAGTATAAAAGTTGTGGGTAATATGAAAATCATGAAAACTTTAACACAAATTTTCAGCTCGCAAAGCCAAGAAAATAAACCGAGTTTAACTGTTTCTTTTTCTGGTTTTAAACCCACAAAAAAAGAAATAGAACAATTGAGAGAGCTGAAAATAGAGATAATTGATGATCTTTTACTTGAAACATGCGATGCTTTAATAATAAAAACTTTGAAAAAAGAAGCTCAAATTTTAATAGCAATCAATAAAGGAATCGATATAATATCCAAGAAATGGATGGAAGATACTCTTCAAGCTAAAACTATTCAATTATTAGAGTCATACCATTACAAAGACCCTGATTTTGAGAAAACCAATAATTTTTTCTTGGAACAAAGCATTTTAAAGGCTAGATTACAAGGGGGATTGCTGAAGAATTATAATGTGTGGATAAGTGATAATAAAAAGGATTTGAAAAATATTATAGAAAGTGCTGGAGGAGTTATATTACACAAAATGCCCGAAAAGAATGAGGAAAAAACGGTGATAGTTGTTGAGGAGAAAAAAAGAAGATTGATTTCTGATTTGGTTGAACAAAAAATCGTGTTTATTTTCCCCGATTTTTTGATGGAAGCTTGTTTGAAACAGGAATTTATCTTATAGAAATTGAGAAAATTCAATATTTTTTTATAGAGATTTTGTTTTTAATTAACATTTTTTTTTTAGAAATAATTTTTTATTCTATAATTTCAAACTCTCGCTCTTCCTTTTTCATTTTTTTTGCCAAATTAATTGAATAAATTAACATTTTAAATTCAAATTTAAATTAATTTTTTTTAATTGATTAATTTTTTTAAAATTGCATAATTTTTTTAAAAAGACTTCACTAAAAAAACAAAACAAAATTTTTGCTGAAATGACTAGCAATAACATTAACCCTTGCGAGAGTTTAACAAATGATTTAGATCGAATTAAAAAGCGACAGAAATACACGAAAAAACTCATAAACGACAAAGTTGACCAAGTCCTCGGCTTTTTGGAGGAAACCAATAGCAAAATCACGCAAATCACTTCATCAGACAAAAAAAATGAAGTAAATTTTTATAAAAAAACATAAATTAAAACACTATTAGCTAAAAGAAATCAAAGGAGAATTTCAAACTCTTCACAACAATTTATCAGTATTTTTTTAAAGAAATTTCAAACTAAAATAGCATTCTCTATTTAATTTCTATAACAGAATTGCAAGCCTTTACAGAATATTCTTTCTGTACATAAGGAATATTATGCTTATATTTCGAAATTGGGCAAAAACCTTGATAAAAACTTCAATTCCGACATCAATGAGACATTTGAGCCAGTTGAATTCGACAATGATCTGATAAAAGCTGTAATTTTTTTCTTTCTTTAGAATAGAATGAGCTTCTTTTATAAATAAGTTGATATCAGAACATTTGATTCGTGAGGGTAAATTTGAATTAGAAGAAATTTTCAATGAAGAAGCAGGAATTATTGCAACAACTGAGTTTCGAAACGCTTTTAAGAAACTTCATCAAGTTGAAATTTATTGTGTTTGGAAAGAAATTTTTAGAGGTTTGTAGATTTTAAAAAGCATTAAGGAGAGAAATTTGACACCTGCCATTGAATGGATTCAGGAGAGAGAGGAATTCAATCTAAATGACAATAAATTGCTCTTTGGAATGCATAAATTACAAGTAAAAAATAAAGATTTTGAAGTGAAATTATGAAGTTTTTCGTTTCATTTTTATAGGAAAAAAAATTCATTTATGCTTAAAATCCATTTTTTTTTTTAAATAATTCAATAATTTTATTTTTCAAAAAAGTTCGCAAGCACTTTAATAAAAGAAGGACAAGAAAAGGCCATTTTATATGCTCGAGAGAATTTTCCTCGATTTTCAAGGTCTAACCAATCAGAAATCCAAAAATTGATGGCTTCTATTCTGTTCAAAAATTCGTATTTTATCAAAAAGTTTGGTTGAAAATCTGTGATTTTTAAGAATTTTAGAGTCACCTTACAGTGAATTCTACAATGAGAAAAATTGGTCTTTTATAGAGGATTTAATTATTCAAGAAACTTGCAAAATAATCAGTTTTTTTTAACTTTTCCATAAATAAACGTATGATTATTTCTAGAAAAATCGCCTGAATGTTCTTTATATGCATGCACAAGTGCTGGAACCTTATCTTTACCTAAATTCCTAAAATTTTCATCAGTTGCTTCTTGTAATTATTATTATATTTACCATGATTTTCTTTATTTTTTAATAAAATTTTAATAAATAAAACAAAGATAAATCAGATTGGAAAGATAAGCCTGAAATACCAATTGAAATAGAAATTGGCAAAGATTTCAAATACCATTCGACTTTTGTATGTCCTGTTTCAAAAGAAATTAGTAAACCTGATAATCCTCCAATGCTTTTGAAATGTGGTCATGTAATTTCACAGTAAGTTTTCAAAATTTTTTAGTTTATTTTTTTTTTAATTTGGTTTTTATGAAGACAATCATTGAAGAAAATGTCAAATAATAACACTAAGATGAAATTCAAATGTCCTACATGCCCAACAGAACAAACTGTCCAACAAGCACGTGAAATTCATTTTTAAATGAAGAAGGCGTTAGCATTTATAAAGAAAACATTTAAAATAGTTTAAATTATTTATTATAACTAAAAACGAAGAATCAACATTGAAATTTTAAATGAATTTGAAAACTA
>JFJP01039585.1_pt1 | contig 14293 bp, 6 predicted proteins | sample 431651 | NCBI WGS metagenome assembly JFJP01 (sample SAMN02602958, study PRJNA72255) | Microbial mat metagenome, whole genome shotgun sequencing project. | biome: fresh water; feature: sink hole; material: water; isolation source: purple microbial (photo- and chemosynthetic) mats found in... | reverse complement strand
TGATACGTATAATTACACTGGAACCAATTTAGTTATCGGCGGTTACTATTCAACAGGTTATTTATTACCCGGATATATTGATGAAGTACGTGTTACCAAAGGTATTGCTCGTTACACCAGCAACTTCACTGTACCGACAGCAGCATTCCCTGATTACCAAGACTTCTCTATAGATCAATATGTAGGACAAAGTGTATTGTTGAAGGCTACTAAGTCGAGTAACAATAATACCCTCGTAGATAGTTCTACCAATAACTTTGCTATTACTCGTTACGGTAATGTGGCTCAAGGTACGTTCTCACCATTTAGTAACAGTGGCTTTAGTACATACTTTGACAGCACAAGTACACAGTGCTTAATTTATCCTTCTATTTCTGCTTATGCGATAGGCACAGGAGACTTTACTTTAGAATTCTGGGTAAATCTAAACTCCACAGCAGGTAACCAAATTCTCGTTGAAACAACGCACAACGGCGGTACTGGTTTTGGGGTCGACATCAGCGCAGGTGTTATAAAATATAACGACAGTGCAGCACCAGGACAATTATCCTACACACCACCATCCACGTTTATTGGAACTTGGCATCATTTAGCTGTAAGCCGAGCTGGAACAAGCCTAAAAATGTTTGTGGACGGTGTTATGGTAACGTCTGCCACAAACTCTGTTAACTGCTTGCAAGACACTCTGTGTATAGGTGGTTTGACTTGGGCAGCAGGTTATACTGCAAAAGGTTATATATCGAACGTGCGTATTGTTAAAGGATATGCTTTATATACAACAAACTTTACACCACCAAGCACCGCATTATCTACAACAGTTAATGGCGGAACGGTTTCTGTACTAACCTGTTGTACAAATAGTTTTAAAGATATTAGTGCTAACGCAGCCGTCCCTGCAATCACAGGTGCTCCGGCAATCCAAGCATTCTCACCACTTGACGCACCTGCATATAATACAGCAACTAATGGCGGTTCGTTGTATTTTGATGGTACTGGCGATTATGTAACAGTACCAACAGCATCTAACTTCATGTCTGCTACTGGTGATTGGACATGGGAAGCATGGGTGTACCCATTATCCTTTAACGGACCACAATATTCGTGTGCTATTCTGGCAACTGCAAATGATTCTTTGTTACTAAGAGCGGTTCCAACTACCTCATCATCTACTAACTTAAATTTATATTCTATTAACGATGCGGGTAGTGGTATGCTTGGAGCTTCTGGAACGAGTGGCGGAATTATTAATTTGAACACTTGGAGTCATGTTGCTGCTGTCCGTCAAGGTTCTAGTTTCAAGGTGTACTTAAATGGAGTACAAGTTATCTCAACAACCTCTACTGCCAGTATAAGAACTACAGATACTTTTGTTGCTGTAGGTAGAGGAAACTCTGGTGGTAACCCTTACTGGAATGGATACATTGCTGATGTCCGTCTAATTAATGGTACCGTACTTTATATTACAAACTTCACTCCACCAACTGCACCCTTAACACCAGTTGCTAATACTCAATTACTGCTCAGCGGAACAAACGCTGCTATTATTGATACAACGGGTAAGGTTGTTGTAGAAACAGTTGGGTCAGCAAAGGCAGATTTAGTAAACAAGAAGTACAGTAGTTCGTTGACATTTAACGGCACTACGGATTGCCTACAGCTTACACCGACTACATTGGGCGTGTTTGGTACAGGTGATTTTACAATTGAAACTTGGCTAAATGCTAAATCACTTCCTGCCTATGCTATGATTATAGACTGGAGAAATAATGGAGCAAATAGCACACAACCTTGTTTATATCTAAGCAGTGGTACGCTTACCTACCTTATAAACTCAGTTACTGCAATTACAGGTAGCTTACTGTCCGTAAATACTTGGTATCATATTGCATTGAGTAGAGCCTCTGGCGTAACAAAGCTGTTCGTTAATGGTATTCAAGTCGGGTCATCTTATACAGATACCGTTAATTATACAATTGTAAATTCAAGTTTAACCATTGGAGCAACGTGGGGTGCAGGCTATACTCCGTCATCACTGTTTAATGGACAAATGGAAGATTTGAGAATCACTAAGGGAGTTGCACGTTATGTCTAATTTCACAATTCCACTTGCAGCCTTTCCTACAAGCACTGACGCGTCTTCTGGAATTACCGTAGCAGGGGCGCCGACGGGAGTAGTTGCAACCGTAACAGGTAGTACGCAGGCTTCTATTGCTTTTATTCCACCAGTTTCTGACGGGGGTTCAGCAATTACGGGTTACACGGTGACATCAAGTCCTGGTAATATTACTGCCACGGGTTCGGCAAGTCCGATTACAGTCACCGGATTAACAGCAGGTACTGCTTACACCTTTACGGTTTCGGCAATCAACTCAGTAGGTACGGGGCCAGCTTCTGTCCCGTCGGCATCTGTTACTACGTGGGCTGTTGCGGGTGCTCCTACAAGTGTTAGTGTTTCTAATGTAGGTGATACCTCACAATCAGTTGAGTTTACAGCACCCGCTTCTAATGGTGGTACTGAAATTACTAGCTATACCGCTGTATCTAATCCAGGCGGGATAACTACTAATGGAGTAAGTAGTCCATTAGTAGTTGTAGGGCTTACGCCGGGAACTTCGTATAGCTATACCGTATATGCAACCAATGCAGTAGGTAATAGTACGCCGTCTACTGCGTCCAACACGTTGCAGGTTGGTATTCCTTCTGTACCGACAAACCCGACAGCTACCGTAGTTAGCGATACTGAAATATCTGTTGCATTTACAGAGCCTACATTAGGTGCACCATTTACAAACTTTACCGTAACTTCTACACCCGGCAACCTTACAGGCACAGGCACTACTAGTCCGGTTGTAGTTCCGGGGTTAACGCCGCGCACAGACTACACGTTTACAGTGGTGGCAACAAATGCAATTGGCAATAGTGTTGCGTCAACGTCGTCATCTAGTATCCGTACTCTTGGAGTACCGGACGCACCCATAAATGTTGTAGCTACCCGCGGTCTTCGTGAAAGTAGTGTTGACTTTACAGAAGCTGCCGAAAACGGTGGCTCTGCCGTTACGGGCTTTACTGTCATCACTTACCAGGGTGCTTCTTTAGTAAGTTCTACCAACGGTACAACATCACCAATTCTGGTAACAGGTTTAGCAGATAATACAAGTTATACCTATAAAGTAACAGCAACCAACATTTATGGAACAAGTAGCTCGTCAACAGCAAGTTCTGCTGTATTGACATTTAAGGTGCCCGATGCGCCAACGAGTGTCGCGGCAGCCGCAAATGCTGTTGATTCAATGTCAGTATCGTTTGTGCCCCCGGTAGACAACGGTGGTACTGCAATTACAGAATACACCGTTACTTCAACACCAGGCAACATCGTAGTTCAAGGTGCAGCAAGTCCGTTAGTTATTACGGGATTGACCCATGGTACTTCTTACACGTTCAAAGTAAAAGCAACCAGTGCTGTTGGTACGGGTGCAGAGTCGATTGCCAGTAGTGCAGCAACCGCTAAGGATGTACCAGGTACACCAACGGGCGTAATTGCTGCCGCTATTGGTGCACACACCATTGCCGTTAGTTTCTCAGCACCCGAAGATACCGGTGGTGATACAATCACTAGCTATACTGTGTATGCTAACCAAGGTGGACTAACGTTTACGGGCGCTTCTAGCCCAATCAATGCCACGGACTTACTGTTGGGTGTTAATTATGCCTTCACAGTCCGGGCAACCAACAGTATGGGTACAGGTTTTGAGTCTGCTTCAAGTAACTCTACTACTACCTCTCCAACTACGGTACTTACGCCAATAGGTACAAACTCTTTCCGCGTAGCAATTCCAGCTAATACGGTAGTTGCAGACGCAATGTGGGCAGTGATGACCGGCTGTTACGACCATGGGTGGTATCAACACGACCCGGAGTACTATGTAATCAAGTCCTTGAACCAAGACGGCACTACCTGGAAATATTTAAGGTTTATCTTAACAGGTACTGACGGTAATGCTTCAGTTACTACCGAAGTTTATGAAACTTGGAATGCAACAACGCACGTCGGGGTCAATCGCGCAGGTCCAAGCCTAACCGGTCAGACTGTTGCAGACTATAAGAAAACTGCATTTAATCTGTCATCCGCTTCTAGCATACTAATTTATGTTTATATTAATCCTAGATGGCTTTTGATTGGGTCTGACGTCGGTGACGTAAACGGTATGGGTGTCGGTGGAATTATTCATGATACTCCTTGGAGTCCTGCAGACTATCGTAGTGAAACCTCGGGTTCTAGTGTTGTTTACAATCCTGTACTTGGCACGTATCCCGTTGCAGCGTCCGCCAGTTATAGCCATACGTATTGTCAAACGCAGCAAAGTACCAACTATACCGGCATGTCAGGTGTAATTGAGTTTGCGCGTGAAGGGATGTCACAAAATAGTACCGTACCGTGTTTCTTCTGGACACATACCGGTTGGTGGATTGATGACAATAATCCGAAACCTCAGACTTACGACGCCAATACAGAAAGTCAGAATCTGAGTTGGTGGAATACAAACACGGAAGCACGGACCGCGAATGTAATCGGTTACATGCCGCGTAATACTGCCGGTCAATTAGGAACAGCCGCGGGTGTACAAGCTACTTCCTTGTGGATGAAAGATACCCAAAGCTGTTATTTACGTACGCCTACTTCGACGATACCGACAAATTTGTTTAGCGGTCAAAATCCAATTTTTGATATTGGTTGTAAGCAAGCTTCAGACAATACTTTCCTTGGTATGGTGTATGGTATCAAGCCAAGCCGTCCGACAAGCACTTTGCCCGCAATCAGCGCAGTAAAGAATATTATTACTGATGACAATTTCTTTATCGTTCGGTCAGGTTATGGCAATGATACCGTAATGCGTCCAATTCCGAGCCGTGTTTATAAAACACGTTCAGATAGTACCCGTAATACAGTATCCTCTTCAAGTCAGACATATAATACCGGTACGTTATCTGCAACTAACTCACGTATCTATAGTTATACCTACGCTAATCGTACTAACGATGGCTCGTATGGTTATCATACAATCTATCACTGCCGCTTCTCTTATAACCCGAGTAATGCAACTATAATAGGTAACTGGGGCAATTATGGGTATCGTTCTTCTGATCCCTGGGGTTATGGTTGGAATACACCAGGATACTTCTGCTATTTTTATGGATGTACTTCGGTCAATTACAATAATACTTATACAGTACAAACTTATTCTTGGCCAATTCTAGCAAATACTTGGGATTTCAAAGCATTATTTTACATACCAGAATAAACTTGTTTGGGCGTGAAGTGATACGCTAATGTCTATTGGGCAACTAAGCCCGTTTTTAGGAGATTCAACATGGCTGTAACAACGACACAAATTGGCACTAACTCTTGGCAGTTAGACTATACAACGGGCTCAACATTAGCAGAAATTAAAACTGCTGTTGAAGGCGCAGTAACCGCGGGTGGCTGGACAGTTCACGATGCGGCTGCTGGGGCCAACATGATTGCCTATTCAGCACCAAACAAGGACGGTGCCTCATTTAAGTATGTCGTAATTGACTATACCACACCGACAATCATGATTAAGCTGTACGAAACTTGGAATGCTACAACACATACCGGTACAAACCTAGCTACTGGCTCAGATCGTGCGGAATATAGCGGCAAGTATACTCTGACAGCACCTGGTCAGATTTTTGTGTTTGCTAGTGCTCGTTACCTGTCAATGGTTACGCGTGATCCCGCAACAGGTCAACTGAATAACAACACGGCTTGGCAAGGTTTGTATGGCGCATTTGAAGTTGCGCGTGACAACCCCGAAGATACCGCAGTTGCTGGTTATCCTCCGGTGATTTGGCTCAATAGCCACTTCCTGTTCCTCAATCCGACCGCTCCGTCTGCTCTGTCTTGCTGCGCGTTTATGTCACGTACCCGCTCAGGTGCTGTTACAACTACTGCCCTGGTTGAGCTTGGTACACTGCTCGGCAAGCCGCGTTCAGCATCGACAATCAAGACCCAAGCTTTTGTGCCGACAACAACAAACGTGTGGAACTCGAAAGATTGGTCACTGACATTGTATGCGTCAGAGCCTGGTGAGGTTGTTCGTGGTCGCGTGTTTGGTCTCAAGGCTTTCACCTACAACAAGAACCTGTTTATGGACAAGGCTTCAGTCACGGTTGACAGTGACTTCTTCTTTAATTCGAGCGGTACTGCGTCAGACCACTTCGTAATTATTTCTGGTTCCTTTGGTAGTGCAGCTGGTCGTGTCTTGATCCCAGCCTAAGCATAAGAGCGTTTCGCATAAAACCCGTAGAAAGGTAGTCAACCATGCCCGTTATTTATATATCACCCTATTATTCAATGCTGGACTACAGTTTGGCTTTGGAAGGGGTGTATGGTTTTAGGCATTTTGATAGATATGGCGGCTCACAAGTAGATGCTGCCGTTACTCGTGTGTACGATCCTGGAATTATTTATTTCGGGACTATCGCCACAAACTCAGCCAACACAACAAACGATGGTCGAGGTTATGGCGGTGCAGAAGCCGAGTATACGGGTTTTACTGCTTACGCTCCAGTACCGTCCGTAGTTCTTGGTGAAGGCATCCAGGTAATCAACTTGGATGCTACGTTGTGGACGGATACTCTGTCTTACATATCAACAGCACCTACATATTTACCCGATCAAAACACTGTTAAAAATATTGCGATTCCCTCACCTGCTTTAGAAGCTGCCCTATTAAATAATGGAACACTAACAAACACAGGTAATAATGGTAACTCCGTTATTTCGACGTGGTCAACAACAGGTGCGACACCTGGTGGAATCTATTATTGGGAAATTTGGTCTAACTGCCCAGATCGCCACATTGGTATTACTGAGCGTAATTACTCACCTGGAAGCGGCGGATATACTTCAACCGCTGATCCAACCTATGTAGGTACTGATCCTACCGGTTTTGGTACGTATGTATATAGTTTTGTATTGGATAGCTCAGCTAATACGCTTACTGTCTATTCTAATGGTTCCTACAAAGTTCAGCTTGCAACTAGGGCAGGCGCTACCTACTATCCGTGTACTGCCATTACCGGTCAGTCCATGACGTCTTCAGTTTTTCGATTTGCAGCAGCTAGTTGGACACGCTATGCAGATATTGTTGCATTGGGCGCTATTTCGCCACGTATTGAATCACTTTACGATGGCACTGCTTATGGTTTTACTAAAAACCAAACGTATTACTTGTCAGATACTACAGGCTATACGCGTACTTATGAACCGGCGGGCGTGCCCATTGGCATAGCGAAAGAAGCCGACAGTAAAATGGGCTACTATCTTTATGATAGTAGCCTGGCGCGTGCAACCTTATCCCCTGGTTGGGTTGAAGGTAACCAGCTTTATTCAAGTGAGCCCGTATATCCGTTTAAGTATACACAAGACGTAGCTTTAGACGGCATTTATATGCCCTATCGAGAGTATTTGTCTACGACAGAAGGCTACTATACCGACCAATTTGCAGCAAACTACGGTGCACCTTTAAATACAGGTGTACCATATACGTTGTTAATGCACTTTGAAGGCAGCGTAACAGCAGTTAACGGCAATACAATCTCTAGTCTCAGCGGCAGTACTGTTGGTACGGCTAAGTTTGGTACAGGCGGTTTTCCATTAAATGGCTCTAGCCGTTTTATTGCCAACACTGGTTATTTTGGTACGCAAGACCTAACAATTGATTTTTGGTACAACAACGTTGCTGTCTCAAACAACGGTCAAGCTATAGTTCAGATCGCAGATAACTATACAGTCGACTATAGTTCTGGTGGGGTAATGTCCCTCGCTTGGATGAGTAATCAACTCAATATTGTCCTTAATGGTGAAGGTTGGACTACAAACGTTAGTTGGACAAATAATACTTGGTATCATATTGCCATCACCCGCTCAGGTAGCCTGTGGAAGCTATTTGTTAATGGTACTCAAGCCAGCACCTATTCCAGTGCAACTTCTGGAAATGCTATGAATGGTTCCAATGTCGTTGTTGGTTATAACAAAGGCTATAACTACGGCAATAATGCGACTATCGATGAGTTGTGTGTTACAGTAGGTTTGAATCGCTATCCCGCAAACTTTACAGCACCGACGGTTCCACATAACGGTAGTAAATTTGTTCCAACCTCAGCGAATATTCCCGTTGCTAAAGACGCGTATTTAATCCATAAATACTATGATCGTATCAACGGCGATACAGCAATTGCTACGCCTACTATTTTCGTCGACAACAACCAAGCACTTGCGTACGGTATCATTAGTCACAAGTCTATGGACAAGAGTAAGATCGAGGACGAAGCTGATCTTACAAACATTATCCAATTATATTATCCAACTGTTAGCACCGCTGTTGCTCCGCTAAAAACAGGTAACCAATTAGACAATACTTTACTTCAGAACGGTACATTAGTAGTATCCACTCCAAGTGCTTGGAAAAGCCAATTTAATAGTACTTCGCCGTCTACTGGGATGGTATACTATGAAATTTTAGCGACAACTGCCAGTAGTTTAATATTTGGTTTTACTACAGGCAATGGTTATCCTGCTAACGGTAGTGATCTCGGCAGCACGTATGGTACAGGGGCTGCGGATAGTCAATGGATTAATCAAATAGATGAGCCTGCTAGTAATGCTGCAAGTGTCTATGATTTCTGTTGGTATGTAAACACTGATTATAGTGTATATCAAGGCTATGTGTATGGTGCCTTACTCGATATTGCAAACAGAACTTTAAAATTCTTTGTCAACGGTGTTTTAACGCGGTCATTCATAAACTTGCCTACGGGCAGGTCCTGGAAAGCTTGTGCCAGCGTACACACTATGACGGGCACTTTTAGGTTCAACCACACTGCTTGGACACAAGCCTCGGCTTCCGGTGCAAGTTTGGCTGAGTATTCTCCGGGTGGCGCAGTATCGGGATATGCAACACAAGCTTGTAACTCTTCCCAACGCGTAATTGCAGAGGTAGAAGCGGACTCTACACAAAACTATCGTGATTATTTAGAAAATGGACATCCCTCACCTACGCTTACGTATACCGGTGATCCCGCTATTGCAGTTTTACTAAACTTTGAAAATAATATAACGGATACTATCGGTAACGCAACCTGGACCAATATTACCTATTCAACTTCCTATAAGACTTTTGGTACATACTGTGGTCGTTTTTCGGGTGATCGCACAGCTACCGTGCAGTTACCGACACCACTAGGTACCCAAGATTTTACTATGGAATGCTGGTTCACCAGCGATAACGTTAGCAGTAGCTGGAATAGTCCACTAGGTATGGGCACTAATGCCTATTATGAAGCGGGTGGCTTATATCTTTGCCTACGGGGAAATAATACATATTTATATGTAAGTGGTACCCTGTATAGTGGTACCAACTTGACCTTTAGCAATAATACAACGTATCATATAGCAATAGTCCGTTTGGGTACCAGCTGGAACGTTTATATCGATGGTGTTTCTAGACTTGCCTTTACCTCTTCGTCTTCTATAACTCAGCAACAGGTATATCTGGGTTATAACACGGGCTATGGGTACTTTACAGGCTACATGGATGAGTTTTGTCTAACACGCCGTGCTAAGTATTCTACTAATTTCATGGTACCTACTGCGGCATTTGATGCGTCAGTGCCTATAGTAGTTAGTCTCGATACGCCACAAGCAAGTTCCGTGTATCTGTATCCCTTGCAAGAAGAAACAAGCACAACCCAGAATAAAACACGTGACTATTTAGAAAATGGACATCGTTCACCTGTATTAACTACCACTTCTACAGACCCGTACAATTCAAACACTATAGCACTGTTGCACATGGCCGGTGGTATTTCAGATGTATTTGGTTCAAGCATTGTTAATAGCAATGTAACCTATAATACTACTACGAAGAAGTATGGTGCGGGTAGTGCTTATTTTGCAGCTAATGGTTATCTTCAAGTTCTTACGAGTGCAAGTTCTGGACTTGGTGATTTTACTTTAGAGTGTTGGTATTACGGTGTAAACGTACAGTCGGCTTGGCATACTGTGTTGGGTTTTGGTAATACTTCAGGTCCAGCGGGCACTTTATACCTAACAGTATATCAGAACAATACACAGTTAACAGTTAACGGTAGCGGACTTAATTCAACAACTAGTTATACCTGGAGCAATAATACTTGGTATCATGTCGCCTTGGTTAGAGCAGGTTCAACAATTTCAGTATATCGTGACGGGGTGCTTGTTCTAACAGGTACTTCCTCGCAAGCATTTACGTATGCGCCGACAATAGGCTACTATAATGCGTACGGTTATTTGAACGGCTATATCGATGAGTTCCGTGTATCTAATACTGCCCGTTATACAGCAAACTTTACGCCACCTGCCGCAGAGTTTGATAATACTGTTTATGTTGTAGCTGAAGATACAACGCCGGTATCGATAGAGTCCTTGCGTTATCAACAGGTTGACGAGACTAAAGCCACTCAAATTCAAATACGTGACTTTATACCCAACGGCTACCGGACGCCTACTGGTACTTGGACGAGTTCCGACCCCGCGGGTTCTACCGTTGCGATTTTCCCATTCGACGGCACTTTAGCAGGTTCAACCGGTAACAATTTAATAATAAGTGGAACTGAGTCCTATTCAACCGCGACCAAGAAGTTTGGACAGAGTCTCTATGTAAACGGTGGAACCTACGCGTACAATGATGCGGTATTGCCGGGTACTTTTGGTAATTCTGACCTGACGATTGAGTGCTGGGCAAATTATTCTTCAACTTATTGTATACCCTTCGGTATCGGTTCTAGAAATAGTTACAGCCATGTAGGTATGTCACTGGCGATCAATGGTGGCACCTACTACTTCTATGTAAATGGTACTCATTATGGTTTGAACGGCACAACTGTTACACGGAATACCTGGCATCATATTGCAGTTACCCGTAGAAATCATGTTTGGGAAATTTGGTTAAACGGCAACTTAACTTCTGCAAACTTAGCCTCAGCAGGCGCCTTCAGCATCAATAATGCAACGATTGGTGGCATCGGTTATAACACGGGTTATGGTAACATGACTGGGTATATTGATGACCTACGCGTTACGAAAGGTGTTGCCCGCTATACAGCTAATTTCACACCACCTACACAAGCCTTTGTTGCTGCAACTTTCACGGCAACGGAAGATATAACACCTATCGCTATAAGCCCGTTAGTTGATCCAGATATTGATACGCGAATAACTGGGCTTCTTCAAGGTGCTTCAGGTGCTGTTACTAATGGCAACATTTATGATGTGGGTTCCATTCAGGGTATTGTCGGAGATTATTGGTCTAATCTAACGCTGACAACCAATGCTTCAAAAACTGGAACAATAACACCGCATATCCATAATGATACGACACATTTAATTACAGAAGATGTAGCGCGTACCTATAATGCCGTTGTTGGTACGCAATTCAAAGATAGTTTTGAACAAGTAGCAGCAGTTGATACCAATAACTGGTTAGTCTATTGGGATTATGATTATGAAACAACGTTGTACCCTCTGAATACAATAGAGGCCAAGGGCTTGTCGAATACTGTAGCGTTTAGCTCGGTGTAAGTAGTTTACTTTCTAAGGAGATTCAAAACATGGCAATGACCGCAACGACACAACTCGGTAACAATACTTGGGTTGTCTCATACGCAATGGGTTCTACCGTTACTGACATTTCAACTGCTGTTACAGCAGTGGTTACAGGTAACGGTTGGACAGTTCATGATGCAGCCGCTGGTACAAACGCGATCTGCTATAAAGCCGCAAACATTGATGGCTCAACCTTTAAGTATGTTGTGCTTGACTACAACACAACAGGTTGGATGTTGATGAAGGTGTACGAAGATTGGAATGCAACAGCACACACCGGGACAAACGTTTGTCCGCGTGGTACTGACGTTACAATTGGTTATCAGCAGGCACTCAACCTGACGACTGATAAAGGTTTGCTCTATTGTTTCGTCAATGCAACGTATATGTCGTTTATTATTCGCCAATATACAACATCGGTTCTCGGTAATAGCCTGATCTGCGGCATTACTGGTTGTTTTGAGTTTTCGCGTGACAACCCGGATGATACGGTTGCTGCAGGTTTCCCAATCCACTGTTTCCTTAACACCGGTATTCTTGGTGAAAATGCTGTTGCAACAAATGAAACAATCTCATTGCCGCGCACGAAAACCGGCAACACAGGTGTCAACCAATACGGTGAAGTCTCAACTGTCGTCGGTAAGACTCTTTACACGACACCGTGGGTTCTGAAGAACATGCTGCCGACCGCAGTTTCTCTGTGGTCAAGCAAAGATTGGGCAATTTCGTTGTATGCACAAGACGGCACACCAACAGCACCTTCTGTACGTGGTCGCATTCAAGGCTTGAAGGCTTTTACACAAAACCGTTTGAACTTTATGGATCGCATCCAAGTTCCGTGTGACGCAGCACTCAACTATGATCCTACCGGCACACTGACCGACCACTTTGTTATCCCAGGTGGTAAGCAAGGTGCAGGCTTGTACACAGTTCGTTTCCTGATTCCGGCATAAACATGAGAAATCTTGACAGCCTTAAAGCACTTTTTGGTCATGCAGGGCCTACCGAAGATGCAACGGGTGTGAACTTTTATGCGACGCCTGTACCAGAAAGTACAAACCTTGATACCTGTAATGTACACACTATTTTCCCCGCTTTTAATATTGATACTATGCGTGGGCATCTTGAGCCAGATTTTGTGTATATATCTACAAAAGAAACGTTGTCGGATGAACTTATTTTAATTACGGAGTAATACATGAAAACTAAAGCAGAAGCAATTGAACTGTTGGGTATGTCCGCGGTTGCAGAAGTTAAAGATGAAGCAGGTGAAGTTATTTCCCCAGCTTTTGACCCAAGCAAGGGTTTCAACTTTGCCGGTTTCGCTCTTTCATCATGGATGCAGATACCTTATATGTTGCAACCAAGGGTTCAATTTCAGGCGGTACGGCTTTGAAATAATTGTAGTGCAAGTAGCCCGTGTGCCTAACTTGGTCACGGGCTATTTTAGCTTAAACAGCTTTGATTCTAATTTAAGTCAGTAACACTTTTCAACAACAGGAGTTTCAAAAAATGACTAATCGCGTACAAATGCGCCGCAGCACCACACCTGGTTCTGTGCCGCTTCTGGCCGACATGCTGACGGGCGAAATGGCCCTCAACCTTGTCGACAAAAATGTATTCTATAGTACCGGTACTGAAGTTGTCCAGCTGAATGCAGCTTCCAACATCGTTACCGACACCACGCATCGTTTTGTTACGGATGCTCAACTCGCACTGTTTACCGCGGGTTATACACTGCCTACTGCTTCTGCGACCGTTCTTGGTGGTGTGAAGATTGGCAACAACATTGACATTGACGGTTCCGGCGTTATTAGCATTGCTGTTGCCTCTGCTACTTCGTCAGGTGTTCTGTCGGCTGCCGATTGGGCAATCTTCAATGCCAAGCAAGCTGACCTCGGCTATGTGCCGGTGAATCAAGCTGGCGATACAATGTCAGGTCCGTTGATTCTGTCAGGTGCACCTACTGCAAATAACGGCGCAGCTACTAAGTCGTATGTTGATGCCGGTCTTGCCGCTTCGGTTGCCTTGGCTGGTGACACAATGACCGGTCTGCTGATTCTGTCTGCCGACCCAGTTGCAAACCTTGGCGCTGCAACAAAGCAATATGTTGATAATTCCGTTAGCGTTTTGGCTGGCGAGTATGCTTCACCTGTTCAAGCTACTACCGACCTCGTGGCTCTTACCGGCACCGATCTGAGCGACAAGCAAATCCGCTTGGTTGAAGATAACGGTAGTCTGTATCGTTATGATGCACAAAGCGCAATCACTGCTGACGGCAATGATGTTATTGAACCAGTCGGTGGTGTTGGTCGTTGGATCAAGATTTCTTCAGCAATTCAAAATCATGAACAACTGTCTGGTCTGCAAGGCGGTGCCAACGGCGATCACCTGCACCTGACAACCGTAGAAAAGAACGGTTACGATGCACACATCGCCAGCTACGATCTGCACCTGACGTCTTCGCAAAATACGCTGCTTGACGGTATCAACGCGTCGGCTGCTGAAATCAACTGGTTGGTTGGCGTTACCAGCGGCGTGCAAGCGCAGTTGGACGGCAAGCAAGCTACGCTCGGCTATGTGCCGGTTAATAAGGCTGGCGATACAATGCTCGGCATGTTGGCA
>JFJP01039168.1_pt1 | contig 14293 bp, 9 predicted proteins | sample 431651 | NCBI WGS metagenome assembly JFJP01 (sample SAMN02602958, study PRJNA72255) | Microbial mat metagenome, whole genome shotgun sequencing project. | biome: fresh water; feature: sink hole; material: water; isolation source: purple microbial (photo- and chemosynthetic) mats found in... | reverse complement strand
ATTGACAATATGGAAACTGAACGTGCAATAGCACTTGCTGATGATGTGATTTCACAATCTAGATATGACAATTGGGTTGATAATACGTTAGAACCGATGCAAGACATCATTGATGGTGAAGTTTCTGGCAATCTTGAGGTTGGCGAACTTTCTTATCTAGATGGTTACTATCACTCTTATTTAAGCGATTTAGCATGGGAAGTCACAGTTCAACAACCGATGAACTTTGTCATCTTTGTTTTCATCCTCTTGATCGCTTTAATTTCAATGTCAGTCTTTAGATCTCCTGCAGTCTCCTTGATGCCAGACGTCACCATGAAGCCATTAAGAAGTAAAGCGAATGCCATCATCAACCTGATGGGCGCTGCAGCAGGCGTTACCTCGCTGATTATCTTGACACTCTTTGGTTTGGGTGGTAAATCATATGTCAGTTATATGGCAGCATTCATCACTGTAGGCGTTGTCATGTTAGTGATACTACTGGTCTTCCTATGGAAAGTTAATGAACCTAAAATGGTTAAGGAACGCATTGAATTAGATGCTAAATTCGGTCTATCAGAAAATGAAGAAGATGTTCATGACATGAGCGATCTTCCAAGAGATAAGAAAATTTCTCTCTATTTGATTCTTGCGTCTGTATTCCTCTGGTTCATGGGGTATAACGCAATCATGACTAAGGTATCTGATTACGCTCCAAAGATTCTACAGTTGGCATCCTTTACATTACCGCTTCTTGTTGCAAACGTAACCGCAATCATTGCCTTCATTCCAATTGGTATCATATCAACCAAGTTTGGTAGAAGAAAGACGATTCTTGCTGGTATCATTTTATTGACCTTATGTTTCGGATCAGTATTCTTCATCACGAAAGATACTGGATGGATCATGTACATTGTCTTCGGTCTGACCGGCATCGGTTGGGCAACAATCAATGTCAACTCCTATCCGATGGTTGTTGAACTTGCCAAAGGATCCAATGTTGGTAAATACACAGGATATTATTATTCATTCTCGATGGCTGCACAAATACTCACTCCAATTCTTTCAGGTATTTTGATGGATGTCATCCACCAAAAAGTATTGTTCCCATATGCAACTGTCTTTGTTGCACTTGCATTCGTTACCATGTTCTTAGTTAAACATGGGGATGCAAAGATTGAGAAAAAATCAGTATTGGAAAGCTTTGATGTAGACATGGATTAAAAGACAAGGGCACTCTAGCGAGTGCCCTTTATTTTTGGTTCAAAAAATTCAAATACAGTGTTGTGATAACGTGATTTAACAAAGTCGAATTGTTCCTGTGTACGTGCGGCATAGCTGATGACAGTTATGCCTTTTTTCATTGCTTGATCGATATATTTGTTCGGCATGTCATAGATGCCATAACTGATGAAATCTGGCTTTGTAAAGCGATTAAAAAACATTGATCTCATTAAGTATTTTGAGATGGGATTCATGTTTTTATCAGTTTTGAAATATTCGGAAATTTGACCTCTAATGACTTCAGGATAATTTTTTTTGAACCATAAAACGACCTTAGGATGGAAAGAGAAAACCGCCCATTTTCCTGAATAATTCTGCATAATTTTCATCATGGATTCACATAAAAAAACAACATCTCCATGAGGTTTCAATTCGATGAGCAAGGGTACTTTTCCCTGTACCAAATCGATGACATTTTCCAAAGTTGGAATATGTTCATTGCTAGAAAACAAAGTGAGATCTTTGACATCATCAAAGTTGATATCCTTGAGAGCTCTTTCGTCATTGCACGCTCTTTTAAGTGTGTGATCATGAAATGCGAGAACTGTTCCATCCTTTAAAACATTTAAATCAAGTTCAATGGAGTATTTCTTATCGAGCGCTTTTTGATAAGCTATTGAGGAGTTTTCAGGAACACTTTGGTCTTTCGTGTATAACCCTCGATGTGCAATCAAATTGCTTTGAATCCAAGATAAATCCTTCATGTTGGACCTCTTTTATGAGATGCTGTAAATAATCATACCGAGTAGCGCGGACAGCAAGATGATTGTAATGGGAGAAACTTTCTTTACGAAAAAACTGTAAATGACAACAATGACTAAGATGATGAGTCCACGGTAATTGAATACAGAAAAATCAAAAATGAATGTGTCAAAATTGACATTTGGAAGAATTGCTCGCGTGATCAACGCAATGGCAACACTGAAGATTAACCCAATGACTGCAGGCGTTAGTCCGACAAATGCATTTTTGATAAATTTGCTTTGTAGAAACTTAGATCCAAAAGTTGCAATTGCCAAAATGATTAGAAATGAAGGGAGAACAACACCTAAAGTCGCAGCAAATGCTCCAATCAATCCCAATTGGTCCATCCCGATAAAGGTTGCCATATTAATCGCGATTGGTCCTGGAGTTGACTCTGCGATTCCAATGAAATCATAGAGTAAATCTGTTGTGATATATCCTCCACCCACAAGTTCGGATTCAATCAGCGGAATCATTGCATATACTCCGCCAAAAGTGAACAATCCGATTTTAAAGAAAATCCAAAATATATCAAGAAGGATTAGAAACATGCTGTTTTGCCTCCTTGATATTATTTAAAAAACCATAAAGTAAACCAAGAATTGCACTCACGATTAAGATGTAAATCACACTGAACTCTGTGAAGAGCGCAATCAAAATTGAAGCTGAGAATACTGCAACAGCAAAAATATTGAAATGAATCTTTCTAGAAAGTTTCATTGCAGCTCTTAAAATCAAGATGGAAACACCTGCTTGTATGCCATAAAACGCATACGCTACTAATGTTAACTGTTTAAACTGAACGATAAATAACGAAATGATTGAGATAATGATAAAGGATGGAACAACGACGCCCAGTGTTGCAACAACGCTTCCCCAGAAACCAGCAATCTTATAACCGATGAATGTTGCTGCATTGACAGCAAAAACACCAGGTGTTGTTTCTGAGATGACAAGAATCTTAATAATGTCATCATCATCTACCCAATGCTCTTTTTCAACGACCTCTCTTCTCATGATTGGCATCATTGCCAATCCACCTCCAAAGGTCACCGCTCCTATTTTGAAAAAGGTCCAAAATAACTCTAATAATGTTGTTGTTTTTTTCATCCTGACACCTCACCAAAATATTATAACATAAAAAAATAGCAGAAATAATAATCTAATGCTATAATACTTTTACGAAGGACGGAAACATTATGAAAAAAATCTTACTTGCAGTACCTTTTGTATTAATCTTACTATTATTGTTGGGATGCGAACCAAAACCCACACAAACAGATTTTGTATCGCCATCTTTTTCTGGTGAGTCCAGCATAACCTATGAAATCGGTGATGAACTTCCTGATTTTTCTGAGTATTTCACAGCATTTGATTTGGTTGATGGAGATGTTTCTGCATCCATCACAATCGATGAGAGTGAAATTGATTTTTCAATTCCAGGTACTTATGCACTAACACTATCAGCATCTGATCTTTCAGGTAACACATCACGTTTGATTGTTAATATTTATGTGATTGATGTTGATGATCCGGTGATACTTGGTGCAGTTGACATCACTTATGAAATTGGCAACAGCATACCTGATTACCTTCTTGGAATCACTGCAAACGATGCTGTTGATGGAGATTTGACAGATTATATCATCATCAATTCAAACAATGTCAATTTAGATGTTGTTGGAACTTATAATTTAGTTTATCAGGTGAGTGATGGATCGAACCATACGACAACTGTTGTTGTTTATGTAACAGTAATCGATCCCAATTATATAGAGCCAATCGATGTATTGAGTATTTACTACATCAATGATTTACATGGTGCGATCACTTATGAATCCGAACAGATGGGGTTGGCTAGAATTGGGAACCTTGTTCTCGATGAACGTTCTAAAAATCCAGATACAACCCTGTTCATAGGTGGAGGAGATTTACTTCAAGGGACGCTTATATCTAACTATTTTGATGGTGCGTCCACCATCAATGCACTTGATGCCATCGGGATGGATGCTTTCGTACTTGGAAATCATGAATTTGACTGGGGACTCAATGTTGTCACAAAGTATCGTGATCCACTTTATACAGAAGATCAAGTCGATGCCCCCATCCTTGGTGCAAATATCTTTTTAGATGGAACAACAACGAGACCTGAATTTGTAGATCCTTATACAATTGTTCAAAAGGGTAATGTTAAAGTAGGCATCATCGGTGTGATGGGTTTAGGACTTGAGTCTAGCATCGCAGTATCAAAAATTCAAGGTTACTATTTTGCCAATCCTGAATATTGGGCAACGTATTACACAGAATATTTACGAACAGTAGAACTAGTCGATGTTGTACTGGTTGTTCTTCACGACAATGGTATCTCCAATGGATTCAATCAAACGATGAGCCAGCTTTCGGGCAATCAAAGAGTTGATGCTGTATTCAATGGACATAGTCATTCCAGTTATTCGGGTACGATATCTAGAACAGGTTCGACCAATATGCCTTATATCCAATCTTCATCAAATGGTAAAAATCTAGGTCGTGTGCGATTCACACTAGATTTTGGTAAAAATATAACTGCAGCTTCAGCATCCAACTTGACAGCATCCATTGATTCAAGATTGAATGTTGCCAATGCCCAAATCAGTGCGATTATCGGTGCATATGAAGCGGAAATTCAACCTTTATTGACAGAAGTCATCATGGTTTCAGGTGCATACATGAGTCAATCCTCGCTATCCTTTTATATGGCGAAATTAATGAGAATTGCGACTGGCAGTGATGTTGCATTTCAAAACTTGGGTGGAACACGAGCACCAATTATGGATGGACAAAATATAACTGTTGCAACCTTGTATCAAATATTCCCATTCGATAACAAAATAAAAACCACTTATCTGACTGGAGCTCAAATTAATGCGTTCATCAATAGCAGCGGTGGTGCGTATCATGACATTAAAGATGATATGACATTTGACAACGATACTTATTATAAGGTTGCTACCAATGATTACATGTTTGATCAGACGTATAATCCATTCATCAGCGGTATAGATTCGGAAGACACAGGGATTTTGATCCGTGATGTTTTGGAACAAGTTTTAAGAAATCAAGCCGAAAACTACGATTTCTTCCTACTCACCAATCCTGTGGTTTTAGGCAGTTCATTCAGTCAAGTCGATGTATACATTTTAGAAGTCAAACAAGATTTAATCACTTTATCTATATAGTCTTATTTAAACAAAGGGCACCCAAATGAATGGGAGCCCTTTTTTATCATGAACTACGATACAATTGCTGATCCGATCTTGTTTTTTCTAAGTCTTAAGAAGATGAATACACCACCTGCAATCAGTGCGGATCCACCAATCGATGAAATCAAAATGATTGGAAGATAATTCACATCTTCTATGGTTAGGTCTCGATAGAGTATGTAAGAAGAATGTGCAGTCACACTGATGGTTTCTCCACCCTTGAAGGTGTCGATGATTTCAGTTCCTGCAGTATCACCGTCAACAACCAATCTCCAACCGCCTTCAGTAGGAAGTTTGATCTTTGTGGATTTGTTGTTTGCATTATGGATGATAAGCATTTCTTCATAGGCATCATTGCTGGCATCGTTTGTGATGATGTAGCTGATCACTCCATCTGTTGATTCATACAAGAAATCAAGATTGGATACAATATCACTTGCTTCAGTCATTCTTAACGATGGATGTGCTTTTCTGAATGCAATCAAACCCTTATAATATTCAAATACATTCATTTCAATATCTCCGGCTTTTAAATCCCATCTCAATTGATTGACAGCATCAGGAGATTGATAACTGTTATGATCAAATCCAGTTCCATCTACTAATGGTTTGGATCTCATGAATTCATCTCCTGCGTGCAGGAAAGATATTCCTTGTGAAGTGAGAACAATCGCGTTCGCTTGCTTCATCAGTTGTGGAATAATATCAAGTCTGTCTGTTTCTTCAAGTGTCAGATAAAGTTTGTCATAAAGTGTATTGTTATCATGTGCAGTCACGTAATTGATTGTTTTAAGCGGTGAAGTATGCCAAACTTTTTGTGCGGATAACAAAGCAGGGTTGATGCCTTCATAATCGATGCCACCAACAATTCCATATTTCGTACGTGTGACGAGTTTGTCACTGAACGTACCTTGAATGAATCCACCTTCAGTTTTTGCGAATACAGATCCTTTGACACCATCTCTTAAATCATCATTGAATGCTCCAATGCCATCAAGTAAATATAAATTATTCTTTCCTGCCTGATCCTCAAGTGGAAGCGGACTTGTACCACCCATCCAAGGTTCACCATAAACCATGATGGTTTCATCAACTGCTTGAAGAGCAGTCATGATTTCATTCATGGTTTCAATATCATGAAGTGCCATCAAGTCAAATCTAAATCCTGAAATATTATATTCAGTAGCCCAGAAAACAAGGGATTCAACCATGAATTTTCTCATCATGAAACGTTCAGATGCTGTTTCATTGCCTGTACCTGAACCATTGCTGAATGTTCCGTTTGTATTCTTTCTGTGATAGTAGCCAGGAATAATCAAATTGAAATTGGAGTCTGCAGTTAAACCGGTATGATTATATACAACATCCATGTTCACTCTGATATCCGCCTCAGTAAATTTGCTAACCACTTCCTTCATTTCAGCAACTCTAACGAGTCCATCATAAGGATTAGAAGAGAATGAACCTTCCAACACGTTAAAATTCAAAGGCATGTAACCCCAGTTGAATGCATTGTAATCTTCATCGTCTAATTTTGTTTCATCAACGACACCATAATCGAAAAATGGAAGAAGTTGAACATGAGTAACACCCAATTCAAGGATATGATCAAAACCGGTTGTTACACCTTGGTAGGATGTTCCCTCTTCGACTAAACCTAAATATCTTGCTCGATTGGCTTCAGATCCAGTCCAGCTGGAATGAGACGTCAAGTCTCTCACATGGAGTTCGTAAATAATCGCATCTGTTGCATTCACCATGTTATCTGCACGATTGTCGTATTCAAATCCTTCAGGATTGACTTGATCAAAATCTACGATAAGACCACGTTTTCCATTGACGCCTGAACTCTTCGCATAAGGATCAATGACTTCATATGTGTTCGCACCGTTTTTGACTGTGAATGTATAATAGGTTCCATGAAGATTGCTCGGTAATGAAAGGTAGAAAGTTCCTTTTTCTGATGGAGCCATCACGAGTGTGCTGATTGGGGTATCAGTTCCACCATTGGAAAGTGCTGTTCCTGTATTGTATAAATTAAGAGTAACAGATTCTGAAACTGGAGCCCATAATCTGAAAGTTGTTTGATTGCCATTGACAATGGCACCAAGATCATCACCTTCATATCCAAAAGCATTATTGAATGCTTCAGAATCATAGATGCCATCGAATGTGATGGTGTATTCATTGATGGAATCATCAGAGAAATCAGCTTCGATGACATATTTCTTTGAAAAATCAACTTCATCACTCAATAGGACAGTACCATTCATGCCATCAATAACGATGGTATCCACTGAAATTAAAACATCATCTGCATACACCCTGATATCAGAGTCATCCAGTGTTTCCGTCGCAGTAAAGACGAATGTATCCATATCTCTGAAATAAGCTGATTTAAACTTTGGACTTCTGCTTGGTCCATCGACATCATCAATGGATTCACCGATGCTCATGTCACCTTCTACAAAATAAACATGATAGATGCCATCTGCAGTTTCTGCAGGTATGTCAATGAAACGGTCGATGTCAATATCTTTTTGTACCCAATTGCCTTTTCGAATGATAATACCCAACTGTGTCGCATTTTCCATGTCACCGGTCAGATTTACCTTCGCAAGCACACCTCCATAATTAAAAGTGGTAGCGGTATCATCTTGAGTCATTGCGTAAGACGCACCCTCTAGACTCGTAGGTTCACTCTGCCAAACCCATGCATTCCAATCGGTATAGTCCTCAGCAAATCGGTAATAATGGATATACACTGAAGTGACTGGTGTAGCCCCAAAAACCACCATGCTATAGATGGCGAATAACGGCATTACTAAAAGAATAACAAGCAATTTCTTCATTTCTTTCTCCCTCTTGTTTTCATGATCAAAATTTTGATTTTATCATGAAAATATCATCTCGAAAACCGAATCCTATTTTAGGATGAACAGTTCTCATCACAGGTTCATATTACAATAAAATATCAAAAAAGTAAACATCAAAGCACACTTGTAATCGCTTGCATGAAAGCCCTTCAGATGTTATAATTGAATTAATAATTTAATAGTTAAAAAAGGAGAAAAAAATGAAAAACAAAGTATTGATTTTACTCGTGATTTTGGCATCTGTGACATTACTCTATGGATGTAGCAAACAAGAAACCTTGACTATTTGGGTTGGTGATGAATCCCAAGAATTCTATCAAGGTGTTATGGATGACTATGTAGCTGCATATAATGAAGCAAACGAAGAAGACTTTCCATATCTTGTCAGTGTCAAAGGTGTTGATACCGGTTCAGCAGCAGCAACATTCCTTGAAGATACTGATGCTGGAGCTGACATATTTACAGTTGCACATGATAATTTAGGAAAATTGATTACTGGATCAAGCAGTATCGCTCCAATCACAGATCCTGATCTGCTTGCTCAAATCGCAGCAGATAATCCAGATACATTTACAGATGTCATCAAGGGTTCTGTAGGTGGTACAGAATATACTTTTGGTGTACCATACATTGCACAAGCTTTGGTTTTATATTATAACAAGGCTTACATTTCTGATACTCAAGTATTGACTTGGGAAGGTATATTGGCTGCTGCAGCAACTGCAAACAAGCAAGCATTATCTTTAACAGGAACAGATGGTTTCAATAATTCATTCTTATTACTTGCTAAAAATGAAATGACTCAGGAAACTAGCCTTCGTCTTTATGCAAATGGAGATATTAATGATAATTATGCTACCGGGGATGATGTTTTAAGCGTTATGAAATGGGGTCAAAGATTTTTCACAAATGCAAATGGAGCGAAGAGACCTACAGATTCAGGTTGGACAGTAGAACTTCAAAATGAAATTTCGATCTCAGTCATTGGTGGAGCATGGCATTTCAATGCTGCACAAGCAGCGCTTGGCAGTAATTTAGGTGTAACTAAACTTCCAACATTCACTGTCACATCACAAGATGTTTATGGATCAACTCCAGCTGGAACAGTTTTCCAATCTGGAACATTTGCTGATGCTAAGATGTTTGTAATGAAGAAGGGCAGCAGTAAAGCTGAATACCTGCAAGACATTATGAAACACTTATCCAGTAAAGATATTCAGGAACAATCATTTATTGAAGCAAACAATCTTCCTTCCTACAAGAACGCCATCGATGAATTTGATTCCATGAGTGGTGATTCTGTTGAAATTCAATTGGCTGTAGCACAACTTGAAATGTTTGAAAGAGGAATCCCACAACCATTTGGTGCAGATACACGTTTCAATTTCTATTACTATTCTAAGGGTGCTCCAGACTTAATTATGGAAATCTTGGAAAACAAAAATAGTCTATTCAGCACTGACGCTGCTATTTTAGCTCAAATGCAAATTGTTGAAGCCATTTGGAAAACAGGAGTTAGACCAACCACTTAGTCTTTTCATACAAGTAGGAGGATATGATGAGCAGTAAAACGAATCAACAAAATCAAACAATCATGGCTCGAATCCTAATTTCTATCCTTTCCTTTTTCAAGAATATTGGACTTGGCATCTATAAAGTTTTAGTTAAAATAGGTGTTGGATTGAAAAACTCAACTGTTCATTTTGCGATTAGATTCAGAGATTCAAGTGTATTGACCAAAGTTTCCCATTTCATTATGGGATTTGGAAATATCGCTAGAAAACAATACATTAAAGGTTTGCTCTACTTCGTTATTGAAGTAGGGTTCTTAGCTTTTATGATTGCCTCTCCAGTCGTGAATGCTACACCGATGGGATTCAAGGCATTAAAAAACTTTATTACTTTGGGTACGGTCGAAGGAGATATCTTCACACCGACTGATAATTCTATGTTGATGCTGTTGTTTGGTGTTGTAACAACAGGTATCATTTTCATGTTCATTGCAGCTTATTTATCAAGTATCAAGAGTTCATGTTTAGCAGATGAACTCCAAAAGAAGGGTAAGAAGTTACCGACTTTTAAGGAAGATTTAGCAGAACTGATGGATAGTAAGTTTCATTTGACCATGCTTACTCCTGCAATCATTGGAATTGTCATATTCACCATTCTTCCAACAGTCTTTATGATTTTAATTGCATTCACTAATTTTGATGCCCAACATCCAGCTGGACAGGTTTTGTTCGAATGGGTTGGATTGGAAAATTTTAGAAATATTTTCAGTGGATCCGGTGAAATTTCTGTTAGATTCCTTCCAGTATTATCTTGGACAATGATTTGGGCGTTCTTCGCAACATTCTCCAATTATATCGCTGGTATCTTGCTGGCATTGTTAATCAATAAAAAGCAAATCAAGATGAAAAAACTATGGAGAACCATTTTCATCATGACGATCGCTATTCCACAGTTTATTTCTTTACTTGCTGTACGTAATATCCTTTCAGAATACGGACCAGTGAATAATTTGTTATTGACACTTGGCTTAATTGATTCTCCAATTTCATTCTTGGCAACAGCTGCCAATGTTTGGACTGCGCGTATTACCATCATTGTCATCAACCTTTGGGTAGGCATACCTTATACCATGCTGATGACAAGCGGTATTTTAATGAATGTTCCACAGGATCTTTATGAAGCAGCAACGATTGATGGTGCAAACAAGCGTCAAGCATTTTTAAACATTACAGTTCCTTATATCGTATTCGTTACCACACCCTATTTGATCACATCATTTGTAGGTAACATCACAAGCTTCAACATCATCTATCTTTTAACTGGTGGAGCACCGATTGTACCAGGCGGATATAGAGCTGGAAGCACCGATTTATTGGTGACATGGCTTTACAAATTGACGATTGACGAAAATGAATACAATCTAGGTTCCGTCATCGCCATCATGACATTCATCATCACTGCCACAGGCACGTTATTGACCTACCGCAAGAGTAAAGCATATAAAGATGAGGAGGCGTTCCAATAATGAATCAGCTCACAATGAAAGCTCCAAAAGCTAAAAGCATGAAGAAATCAGAAAGAACATCTACCTTTGTTGGCTATATCACTTTGATTTTAATGTCTGTGATCTGGCTATATCCGATTGTTTGGATTATTTTAAACGCATTCAGAACTGAAAAAAATGACCAAGGTGATCTTGTTGGTATTGTTGTTTCCAATTATTTCCCTAAAGCTGTCGGTTTTGATAATTTCGTTAAGTTATTTACGACCACAGAATTTCCTTTATGGTTCATGAATACCCTTGTTGTTGCATTCTTTTCCTTCATTTTCTCAACATTTCTGACATTGTCAGTTGCATATGTGATGAGCAAACTAAAGTTTAGAGCACGCAAGAAATTTTTAAATGTCGCACTGATTCTTGGATTATTCCCTGGATTCATGTCGATTATCGCGATTTACTATATCTTGAAGGCAATCAATCTGACACAGTCACTTGCAGCACTGGTTTTGGTTTACTCAGCAGGTTCAGGTTTAGGATTCTATATTGCCAAGGGATTCTTTGACATCATCCCCAACTCATTGATTGAGTCAGCACGACTTGATGGAGCGACAAACTTTCAGATTTTCACGAAGATCATTCTTCCAATCAGCAAACCAATCATTATTTATACCGCGTTGATGTCATTTACGGGACCTTGGATGGACTTCATTTTTGCCAGGGTCATCTTGGGTGAGACCAATACACATCTGCATACGGTCGCTGTCGGTTTGTATACGATGCTTTATGGACAATTCGTTGACGTGAACAAATTCACGATGTTTGCTGCGGGTTGCGTCATTGTTGCCATTCCGATTGTTGCGATGTTCTTGTCGATGCAGAAATACTACATTGAAGGTGTAACAGCCGGATCAGTTAAAGGATAATTCATGATTAGAAAAATTTGGATTGGAATCAGCTTGCTTGCATTTATATTTTTCTTATCTTCTTGCACCAAGCCTGAGTATGCAATAGAAGTAGATGAACAGCTGGAAGCACAGATCATCGATGATCAGTTTAGAACCTATTATGAAATATTTGTAGGTTCCTTTTCTGATAGCAATAAAGATGGTATTGGCGATCTGAAAGGCATGACCAACAGACTCGATTATTTAAATGATGGCGATCCCAATTCAGGAAAAAGCCTTGGAATCGATGGAATCTGGTTGATGCCCGTCATGGAATCACCAAGCTACCACAAATATGATGTTGCTGATTATATGTCCATTGATTCAGACTATGGAACACTTGAAGATTTCGAAAATTTCGTAGATGAAGCAGATAGCAGAGGTATCAACGTCATCATTGATTTGGTATTGAACCATACATCCATGTATCACACCTGGTTTAAACAGGCAAAAGCTGCAGTCAATGCTGGTGATTTAACCAATCCTTATGTGGAATACTATTCACTCGTTAAAGAGGCACAAAAAGAATCTGGCAAGACTTATTATCCATTCGCACAAGATTATTTTTATGAAGCAAACTTTTCACAAACGATGCCTGAACTCAATATGGACAGCCAGCTTGTCAAAGATGAAATTATTGACATTTTGCAATTTTGGTTTGATTTAGGAGTTTCAGGGTTTAGATTGGATGCCATCAAATACGTTTATTTGAATGATACCCAAAAAAATATAGATTTCTGGGACTGGTTCATGGATGAATGCGTCAAAATCAATCCAGATGCTTATATCGTTGGTGAAGTCTGGTCGGGTGATGCATTGATCGCCCCCTATTATGCAAACTTCAGTAATTTTGATTTCGGCATGGCACAATACGAAGGATTGGTAGCAACGACAGCCAATGCATCGGATTCAATCAATAATTACGTATCAAATTTAAACAACTATCGAAATATGATTGAAACGTATGATGAGCATGCGAATCTGACACCATTTATTTCAAACCATGACATGAATCGATCTGCAGGGTATTTATCTGTACCAGATTATAGAATGCATATGGCTGCCAATCTTTACATTTGGACCTATGGCACTCCGTTCTTATATTATGGTGAAGAAATTGGATTGAAGGGTAGCAGAGGTACAGAAAGCACCGATGCCAATCGAAGACTGAAAATGCTTTGGGGAGATAAGGATACAGTGACTGATCCTGTAGGTTCAACCTATGATATCGAGAAACAAACCAATGGCACAGTCAAAGATCAACTCACAGATCCGAATAGCTTGTTCAATCACTATAAAAAAGTGATTATGATTAGAAACGCAAACCCTGAAATTGCACGTGGAGCCTATACACCCATAACGTTCACAGGCTACTTTACATTCGGTGGATTCCTATCTACCTATCAGGGAAGCACCATTGGAATCTTCCATAATACAGGAGAAACACCCATCACCATCGACTTAAGTCTCTATACAAATCAGACATTCAGCACCCTTAGAGGATTTGCTGGAAAAGGTGAAGCAAGTCTTACAAATCAACTTCTCACCATCGATGGATTGACAAGTGTGGTAATAAAATAACGGTACCACAATAAAAATCATGTGAACATCTTGTTGTTTATGGGAAAAAATGTTAAAATGAAAACGCTTATATTAAACAAATAAGAGAAAAAAGGAGAAAAAAATGAAAAAATTATTATCAGTAGTAGTTTTATTAGTTGCTGCATTTATCCTTGTCGGATGCAATACAGTCAGCGACGAAATCCTAGTAGATGCTGCTCATGACTATTATGCAGCTGGCGCTGTTACAGGTTGGGGCGATGCAGTAGGCAATGATGAATTTAAGATGGAAGCAATTGCGCGCAGTGATGAACGTGTTGCATCAATCGTTGATGAACTTGAAGGTGCTGAGTACTTATACCTCGTAGAAGTTACTATTCTTAGCTCAGGTGCAGGTTGGACTTTCACTTACACAATTGATGGCGTTGAAACTGTATTTGATGGAAACCAAGCAATCAAGATGATCAGAACTGATGCAGATGGCGAAATTCCAAACTGGTGGGGACCAAGCCCAGAAAGTGGAGAATTCTTCAGTTTAACTCCAGAAACTTATTACATCCCACCTTATGTTGAAACTCCAAGCCCACAAGGCGACTGGAATTCAAACCCAGGTGCATTCGCAGCTGCTACTTACTACATGATTTTTGCTGA
>JFJP01020480.1_pt1 | contig 14299 bp, 19 predicted proteins | sample 431651 | NCBI WGS metagenome assembly JFJP01 (sample SAMN02602958, study PRJNA72255) | Microbial mat metagenome, whole genome shotgun sequencing project. | biome: fresh water; feature: sink hole; material: water; isolation source: purple microbial (photo- and chemosynthetic) mats found in... | reverse complement strand
ACTCCCGAGCAGTGTCAAGTGCTTTTACTGCAATGCCTTACGCTCCATCACAACTGTGTCACACCACGCAAAGTCAACGGCATTGACCCATGCCGGGGATGAGGACGATGCGCGTGGTCAGAGAGTTCCTTCCCAGGATGGTCAGGCGATGACCCCGAGGGCGGGAGCAATGCTCGGCCAGCACACGGTCCAGACCTGGAGGACATCGGCAGCTAGGCTGAGCACTTCGCGCATGCCGGCAGCGAGTCCCTTGCTGCGGGCTGCGGGCTGGCGCTCGGTAGGTGGCTTTGAGCACTCCTCGGCGATGGCGAGGATCAGTTCCTGAGCTTCGGTCTGCCGTTGATCTTCCGCGAGCTTTGCGCTGGTGGCGATGGCGTCGGCGACCTTCTGGATGGCAGAGGCCACGCCAGGGTCGTGCTTAGATGCCTGCTCAATGCAGACGCGGATGCGTTGCTGGATGGAGGCTGACCCCGAAGCGGCGGTGACGGTGGCGCCTGGGGAGTTTGTTGCTGTGGCTATGGAGGCGTGATTCCCCTGAGCGACGGGAGCATGGTAATGGTGGATGTTTTGGTGGCCGGGCGGAATGATCTTCTCGCCGCCGCTTCGTTCGCTCCCACGGCCATCCAATGGAACGAGAAACCCCTTCTCGACATTGCTGAGCATCCCTTTGATGAGGGAGATTCCTTCCGGCAGAAATGATGCGGGACCGTAGTCCTTTAGCTTGTTCGCAACGTCCCACAGGTGGTGTTGCCGAGGAACAAGACTGTCGACCATGACATACACGCTCACCTTCCAGCTTCCAATGGCGTCATCCTCGTATTCGACGTAGGTCTGCGGTGGCCGCCTGTCGGATTCATCGTAAGGCCACTCAAGCTCGGGCTGCGGACACACGATGGTGCGTCCTTTTTTCTTGATCTGCAGGCCCTGCTGGAGCAACTCCCGGAGTTGCTCAAGGTAGCGGTCATTGGGGGCAGCGCTGCCGTCGGACATGCCCATGTCGTAGTTGGCAGCACGCGACCGGCCAGCGATAGGTGGTTGGCGAGTCAGAAGTGATCGGCTGGACAGCGTCATCGTTCAGCTTGGCACCGTCAGCCACTGATCACTTCGCCAGATTCGTTGTCGAGGAGCGACGTCTGAGGATGCAGTTGCCGCGCCGTTGAAGTGGTTGCCGTTCCCGGCGTTCGCCCTTACGTCGGGCGTCCATGGCTGCCGCTACCCGCTTCTCAAACCCGGCCACCGGCACCGTCTACCGGCTCGTCGATGAAGCCGACGGCTGGCGCATCACGAAGTCCCTGCAGGACGATGGCCGGCTACGGCTCGTTCACCTGCGCGGTGCTGCCGGCGCTGGTACCGTCGATGCCGAGGCCGTTGCCCGGCTCGTCGCCGGCCACGGCGGCGTTGCCGCCCGCGCCACTGATCCCGCTGCCATGTTCGCTGCCGTCGTGCTGCACGATCTGGAGCGGACGGCTGACGTCCTGACGGCCATCGCCCGCGAAGCTGCTGCGGTGTGCGAGGCTGGATGTCGAGGGTTCCGGCCCCGGAGTCCGGTGCTGCGCAAGCAGCGCGATGACGCCATGGCACGGGCGGTGGCGGAATGCCGACTGATGGCTGAGGCGTGGAGGGCGAGCGGGCTGGTGGCTGGGCCGTCACCGGCGTGGTTGTCGGCGGCACTGGATGATGTAGCGGTGGGCTGAGGGCGGTAGACGGCATCGGCGACAAGGTGCCTGCCAACCTCAAAACTCCCAGATCCAGATAGCAGGGGAAGGAAGAGGAGGGCGCTGCCAGTGGCGATTACGCAGCCCTGCTGGCGGCGGATGCGAGCAGCACCAGCCCGTCGAGCTGGGCGTTGAGCCGACGACGGGCCTTCGCCATCCGCTGCTCGTCGATGCCGCCCAACACCGAGTCTACGTCCTCGGCCCCGAGGCTCGATGCCAGCGCCGTGTCCGTCGGATGCAGCAAGACGGCGGCGATGGCGTTCACTGGCTCGGCCATCTCGTCGGTGAGGAATCCCGGCAGCCACTGGAGCAGGTTGTCGCGGATGGAGTTGGCGGCGGTGTATTGCCGGGTCAGGCACTCGATCTGGCACGCGTCGGACCCTTCGATGGCAAGCGCCCGGCGGTAGTTGCCTACGGTGTCGGCCTCGGATGCGAACCCGGCCAGCAGCACGGCGACGATGTCAGCGACGACGCGCAAGCCGCCCGGCGGCAAGGGCACCGGCAAAGGCGGGCCGTCGTAGTCGCCGCCGTTGAACGCCTCGGCATCAGCCAGCAGGAACAGCAGCAACGGCGCAACGGCAGGGTTACGGTAGTCCGCTCGGCGGGGGCAGTCCGGCCAGAGGTCAACCATGCCGCCGTGCTCTGCGCCGATGCGAACGCACTTTACGCGCCAGTTCAGCAGTGCTGCGACGATCGCATGGCTGGCTTCATGCCGAGCCGGCCTGACGCGCTCGGCGTCGATGGCCGGGTCAGTCATCCGAGTACCGGCTGCGCTTCGGCTGGATCGAGCCGGCTGCCCGTACCGGGCGCGGATCAACGGGAGCATGATGCTGCGAGGTCGGCAATGGCGAGAGCGTGCAGATGAACGACCCTGGTTGCGGGACGGCATGCGTTGGGTCCAGATCGTCGGTGTTCTTGTCGACGAGCTGGACCTTCATGCCGACGACGGCGGCGAGAGCGACAACCTGGGACGCGGACACGTCGCCCTGGTTGTTCTGCCAGCGGTAGAAGGCGGCACGGGAGATGCCCGCCATGGCGGCTTCACGGTAGTCGGCGAGGTGGCGGAGAGCGGTGATGTTGAGGGCTGTGGCCATGGCGGAATCCTACCGCACCATGACGTGTGAACAAATCATTCACTTCGGCGATCGGCCAGTTTCCCGTCTTGCTACTTGGTCTTCGCCAGCCGCCGTGCTGCGTACTTCTTGAGCCGGTGGCCGAGTTGCTCCACACGGGCCTGCCATGCGGTGTCGAAGAAGCGGAGGACATCGACATGGGCACTCGACAGCGCCACAGCGAACGCCACGTCGCGCTGCTCACTGCCCGAGAGCTTGAGCTTGGCGGGCCACTCCAGTCCAGCCTTCTCGGGGAGGACGATCTGCGATGTGGCGATCTTCCGTGGCACTGACTTCCCTTGGCCGATCAGCTTGGCGAACTCGTCGAGTCCACCGAACGACTCCATCCACGTCCTCAAGGGATCGGCGAGGACGGCATGGGCGTGGCCGACCCTCCTGGCGTTGTTGCCGGTAAGGAAGCCGGGGTGCTGGACAAGGAGAGTCGTGGACGGGCGGCGTTTGCTGGTGGGCGACCTCGGCGTCGGCATGGCGGCGATGCTGGTGGCCGACGGCAGGCAGGACAGCGCCGAGGACACTCCCGGCGGCAACGTGAACCACCCGCATACGCCCGAGTGTAACTAGCCCGACCGTCGGAGTTGATGGCAGGCCACTGGTGGTCATCGCCCTGGTGGTTGGCCGATGGGGGTGGCCGGTGGAGCCTCTTGGAATGAACAGCCTGTTCACCTCGCCTCCCTTCGGTCGACTCGGTGCCATGCCGTTTCATGTTCCAGGGCAACGTGGTGGCCGTCATGGCGTGGTCCGGTGGCGGCAGGCCGTAGTCGTGTCGGTCCTGCTGTCTGCCATCCTGGCTGCCGGTATCGGCGTGGTCGGCTGGCTGTGTTCGACGTCCGCCAATGCAGCCAGGGGTCTGCCAGTCACCGTCCACGGAACCGGCTGGCTGAGGCTTCCCAGGTCCGCCTGTGGTCCACCGTGGTAGGGATGGCCTACGCCTGCCCCCCATCCTCCTCCCCTGCTATCTGGATACGGGACTTTTCGGCTGTGGGCTGGCAGTGCCGGGCGGTGGACCAGGAGAATCAAAACTCCCGTATCCAGATAGCAGGGGTAGAGCATGAGCAGGGGTAGCGGGAAGCCGTCAGCGTGGGTCGACAAGCTGCCCGGCGACTACAAGGACTTCATCCCGGAGCACTGGTACGCCCACCGCCTGGGCCTCATCGACGAGACGGGGCAGCCCATTGCCGGTGTCCGGCACGACGCCGTTGAGTTCTTCATGCGCGAGGTGGTAGACATCCCGACCAGAGACGACCCCGACTTCCCTGGTGCCGCATGGGTGGCCTACTTCCGGCCCCACCGTGAGTACAAGATGGTGGAGGGCACGAGGCGGCTGGTCGGACAGTGGACGTGGACGCCTCCGAGCCGGACCAAGATGCGCGAGGCGAAGCCGGGGGAGCCGGTCAACCACGACCCCATGGACCTCGTCCACGGTTCGGTCATGTGCCGCCGCCATGTCTTCGGCCACTGGTGGCGAGGGCGGATGGCGTGGGCGATGCGCCACTTGGACAAGACATCGCCGGGGACGCCGGAACTGGGCGAGGAAGGCAGGCTGCCGATCGTGGGTTGGGCCATGAGCCTGCACGGCATGGTGCTCGAACACGGCGACAAGCCTCTCCTGCATCGCGTCCTGCTCGGGCCGAGGATCAGGAAGCCGCCCGGCTACCACAGACCCTTCGTGCTGCCCAAGGCCGACCTCTGGTGGCTGGTCGCCCGCTCCACCGACGGTGTCCGGGCCATCGTCGTCGACGTGGACTGCCATGAGGAATCCGATCGACCAGCATACGAGGCCCGCATGCGCGTGCTGCTGTGCCGGGGGATGCCGAAGCCGCACCTGATCGTGACGTCTCGGCGCGGCAGTAGACACCTGTGGTATCTGGTTGATGAACGCGCCGCCATCGGTGGACGGCGGGTTGTACCGAAAGCGCATGACTTCAGTGGCGCCTTCGAGGAACGTCTGGAGGCGCTGGGGCTGTTCGTCGAAGATGGCGCGATCGAGGTGTTCCCCAAGAGCAGCAAGTTGAAGGAGAAGATGCCAGCCGTCCCGTTCGGCGACCGCAGCTACCTGTGCGATGCGACGGGCCTGGAGATCGTCAAGCACAGCCCCATCGACGCGATCACGGCGTGGTATGAGCAGATGGATCACCGGCGCGCGCCGGGCCAACGTGCTGGGCATGCGCTGGGCCGATCTCGACCTGCTGCGCGGCCTGTGGCGCATCCCCGGCGAGAAGTCCAAGAACGGCGAGGCGATGGTGGTCATTCTCGCCCCCTCGGTGGTCACCCTGCTGCAGGAGCGCCGCGACCTCGCCACCGGATCACCCTGGGTGCTGGCGTCGGACATCAGCGCCACCGGCCACTTCGTCGAGCCGTCCCCGGCCTGGGAGCGCATCCTCGCCCGCGCCGAGCTGATCCGCCTGGCGGCTCTGATCAGCGAACGGCAGGGCCTGGACGCCGCCGCCTCGGCCGAGGCGCAGCGCGATGCGCTTGACGCCGTCGAGGCCAATCGCCAGGAGGCCTTCGCGCGTCGCCTGCCTGCTGGCAGCGACCCGATGGCCCTGGTGCTGACCGAGTACCGCGCCCAGGCGGCGAAGGCTGGTGTCGATCCGAACCAGGCGCGCATGCGCGACCTGCGCATCCACGATCTGCGCCGCACCCTGGGCAGCTGGCAGGCCGCGACCGGCGCCAGCCTGCCGATCATCGGCCGCAGCCTCGGTCACAAGCAGGTCCAGACCACGGCGATCTACGCCCGGCTGTCCCTCGATCCGGTGCGCGCGGCGGTGGAGAAGGCGGCCTCCGCCATGCTGGAAGCGGTGGGGGAGGGCACGGAACCCATGAAACCCACGTCGACAGGCTCCGCAGAGACCGTCCGTTGATTGCGGTAGCCTTTTGCTACCATGGTTAACATGAGCATGCCCGTCAAGCTGTCGGACGCCCTCGTCCTCGATGCCCGCGTGGCTGGCGAGGTGATGGAGCGCAGCATCTCCGGTCAGGTCGAGTTCTGGGCGCGGCTGGGGCGGGCCATCGACCCGCTGCTCAACGGAGCGCAGGCCATGTCGGTCAGCCGTCGTGGCGTCGCCCAGCCATTGGCTGACCTGATCGCCGAGGTCGGGCAGGCTGGTGGCCGTGAGCGGTTGGCCCAGCACCTCGCCAGCCTGCCCTTTCCGCACTACGAGCCGCATCCCGACCGGCCGGGCGTGCTCATCCGCACCATGGCTGACGGTTCGCGCACGGTCGGCCGTTTCGTGCAGCGTGCCTTCACGCCGGTGACGGATGCCTGACGCCAGTCTCGCCGCGTTGCTGGCATGCCATCCCATCCTCGTCGTCCTCGCCGGGCCGAACGGGGCCGGAAAGACGACCTTCTTCCAGTCCCACCTGGCGGCAGCCGGACTGCGCTTCGTCAATGCCGACCTGCTCGCCCGCGAACTCGACCTGGAGGCGCACCAGGCCGCAGCAGCGGCGGACGCCCTGCGTGGCGAACTGATCCGGCAGCGCGAGAGCTTCATCACCGAGACGGTATTCTCCGATCCGGTCGGCGCCAAGCTGGCGGTCTTCACCCAGGCGATGACCCAGGGCTACATCGTCGTGCTGCTCTACATCGGCGTCGGCAGCGCGGAGCGCAGTGACGAGCGTGTCGCCATGCGCGTGTCGCAGGGTGGGCATGATGTGCCACCCGATCGCATCGTCAGCCGCTTTCCGCGCGTGCTCAGCAACCTGCGTGCGGCCATCCCCGCGCTCTCGATGGTGCTGGTCTACGACAACGACGATCTCCGGCGGCCCTATCGCCTGATCGCCAGCTTCGAACGGGGACGCCTCGTTCACCAGGCCGACGCTCTACCGGATTGGTGGCGCAGGATCAGCGACCGCGGTACGGCCTGAGCGCGCGGATTGGCCCCACGCGATCCGGCGCTACGGTTCCCGGCATGGATACCGGCCCCGACCAGCGCGCCATCGCCCGCGAACTCGGCATCTCGCAGTCGTGGGTCTCGCTCGCCCTGCGCGGATCGCCGCGCGTGCCGGCGGCGACGCGCGAACGCGTGCTCGCCGCCGCCGCCCGGATGGGTTACCGGCCGGACCCCCTGGTCGCCGGCCTGGCGCAGCGACGCCACCGCCAGCACCGGGTGACGCCGCGGCTGGTCTGGGTCGGCAGCGCCGACGATCCCTACCTCGGCGATGCGCAAGTGCGTGCCGCGGCCCTCGGCTACGATCTCGAGCTGGTCCCGGCCAGCGGTCCCGACGGACTGCGCGCCGCCCAGGACGGCCTCGCCGGGCGCCATGTCGCCGGGGTGGTGATCGGCCAGGCCGCGCCGGGGGACGAGCAGCCGACGCTGCTGTGGCATGGCATCCCCGCGGTGCAGTGCGGCCTGTACGGCCGCACTGCGGTGCAGGCCCTGGTCCGGCCCGACCTCGAGGCGGCGACGCGCCTGTGCCTCGAGCAGGTCCGCGCCGCCGGCTGGGCGCGCATCATCTGCCTGCAGCTGCACACCCCGGGGACGATGTCCTCGCAACTGGTCGAAGACGCCGCGCTCGGGCAGGCCCGGCGGATGGGCGGGATCGAGGTGCGCTCGTTCGCCTGGAGCCGACGCGAGGAGGCGGCGCGCTGGCTGATCGCACGCAAGCCGGAAGCGGTGGTCGGCAACACCCCGGCAGTGCTCGACGATCTGCGCGCCGTCGGTGGCGCGACGGCCGGCGCCCTGCCCTTCGCCGCGATCAGCGGCGCCGGCGGGCGGATCAGCGGCTGCGACCTGCGCCTGGCGGTGTGCGGCTCGGTCGCCATCGACCTGCTCGACGGCCGCATCCGCCGCGGCGAACGCGGCCTGCCCGAGACCGACATGGCGGTGTTGATCCAGCCGCGCTGGCTGCGCGGCAGCACGCTGGGGGTGTGCCAGACCGGCAGTTGATCCGTGTCATCCGTATGACCGCAGCCGCCACGGGCGGTGCAGGGCGGTCGGCGAGGATGCCGGCATGCAGATCACGGATGTCATCGTCTGGCGCATCACCGCCTGCGACACCATCGCCCTCCCGGCCTGGGAGGAGCGCCTGCCCTCGCCGCTCGACCACCTGCCGGAGCGCGCCACCGCCGGGCCGGCCGGCGACCCGGTGGAGGCGGTGCCCGGCCGCGCCGAGATCGAGCAGCTGTTCGTCGAGATCGCCACCGACGCCGGCGTCTCGGGCTGGTACGGGCCGGTGAACGCCGATGCCGCCGGGCTGGTGCAGCGCGCGCTGGCGCCCTTCCTGCGCGGCCGCGACCCCCTGCCGGTGGCCGAGCTGTGGGACGAGATGATGCGCGCCAGCTACGGCGGGCGCAGCGGTGACTGGCCCTACGCGGTCGGCGCCGTCGACCTGGCGCTGTGGGACCTGCGCGGACGGGTGCTCGGCCAGCCGGTGTGCAAGCTGCTCGGCGGCCCGACCCGGACCGCGGTCACCTGCGGCGTGGCCGCGGTCGGCTCGTCCCTGCGCCCCGAGGCGGTGGTGCGCCGCGCCGGCGCCTGGCAGCGGCAGGGCTTCCGCTCGCAGAAGTGGTTTCCGCGCCACGGCGTCGGCCATGGCGCAGCGGGGCTGCGCGCCAACCGCGACCTCGTCGCCCTGCTGCGCCGCACCCTCGGCGCCGATGACGGCATCGTGCTCGACGCCCTGGCCTCGTGGAGCCTGGGCTTCGCGGTCGAGCAGCTGGCGATGCTCGCCGAGTTCGCGCCGCGCTGGATCGAGGAGCCGCTGCCGGTGCACGACCTCGCCGGCTACCGCCAGCTGCGCCGCCGCAGCAGCGTGCCGATCGCGGTCGGCGAGCACCTCTTCACCCAGGCCGAGGCCCTGCCCTTCCTGCAGGAGGGGCTGTGCGACTACCTGCAGGTCGATGTCGCGTGGTGCGGCGGGCTGACCGGGGCGATGCGCCAGGCGCATCTCGCCGAGGCCTTCGGCCTGAAGGTCGCGCCACACGCCGGCGACCGCCTCGCCACCCTGCACTTCTGCGCCGCCCTGCCGCAGGCCCTGGTTCCGGAGGTGTGCTGGGTGCCGTTCGTCGGCCTGCGCGAGCGCCTCGCCCTGACCTGGCGCGGCCAGCCGGTCGACGGCGCACTGGCCGTGCCGGACGCCCCGGGCCTGGGCCTGGAGCTGGATCCGGCCCGCGTGGTGCGGCGGGAGCGTGCCGCATGATCGCCCCCGCTGACATCCTCGGCCTGTGGCACCTGCGTTCGGTCGCGGTGGCCGACGCGCACGGCCAGCTCTGCCGGCCGTTCGGCCTGCGGCCGCAGGGATCGATCATCTACCTCGCCACCGGCGCGATGGCGGTGCACATCGCCGGCTCCGACCTCGCTGCCGGACGCCGGCGCATCTATGCCGGTTCCTGGAGCATCGCCGGCGACCGCGTGGTGCACCAGGTCGAGACCTCGCACGAGCCAGAGCTGGTCGGCGTCCGCCTCGAGCGCCGCGCCGAACTGGGCGACGGCGTGCTGGTCTACCGCACCGTCGAGGCGCAGGGCCCGGGCCATCCGGTGGTGGTGTGGACGCGGCAGTCGTCGGCATGACTCGGTCGGACGCTGCCGCGACAGTGGCGGCGGGGATGATGCCGCCATGACCACCCTCATCACCGGCGGCTTCGGCGCCATCGGCCTCGCCCGCCGCCTCGTCGCCCGCGGCGAACGTCCCGTCCTCCTCGATATGCGTACCGATCAGCAGCGCCTGCAGGGCCTGCTCGGGGCAGTCGAGATGGTGGCGGCCGACGTCGCCGACCTCGCCGAGCTGCAGGCCGCCATCCGCGACCACCGCGTCAGCGCCTTCGTCCATCTCGCCGGTATGCTCTCCGTCCGAGACCCGCGCCCGACAAACCATGTTAGGTCCCCGCCCCGGGCGGGTGATAAAGGGTGATGATCATGGTGGAGACTATTCCCGATGCCGGTGCCGACCTGGCGCAGTGGGCCGCCAGCGGCGACCACGCCGCGCTCGACCGCGCCCTCGTCGTGGCTGGCGATGCCGCCCATGCCCAGGCCAGCCGGCTGCTGGGCCGAACCGCCGACGCCGATGACGCGACCCAGGAGGCGCTGGTGCAACTCGTGCGATCCGCCAAACGCTACGATCCACAGCGCCCCTTCCGTCCCTGGCTGGCCCGGCTGGTGCATGACGCCTGCTGCCGCCTGCTGCGCTCCGCTCACCGCCGTCGCCGCCACGAGGGCGCCGTGCCACCGCCAACCCCGGCGGACGAGCCAGTCGACTGCGAGGCGGTGCGCGCCGCTGTGCTGGAACTGCCCGAATCGCTGCGTGCCGCCGTCGAAATGCATTACTTCGCAGGGCTGGACCAGGCCGAGGCCGCTACCGCCCTGGGCATCGACAAGGGCGCCTGCGCCATGCGACTGTCGCGGGCCCGCGAGCGCCTGCGTGAGCTGCTGCAACGCCGTGGTGTCGGTGTCACCACTGCCGTCGCACTGGCGGCCTTGACCGCTGTGCCGGCCCATGCTGCTCCGACCGGACTCGCCGCCGGTATCGCGGCCCAGGCCTCGGCCGGGACATTGCCCGCCACCACCATCCCCCTGAGCACCATGCAGACCGGAGTCTGGTTCATGACTACCCATCCCATCCTCACCGCTGGCGTATTCGCCGCGCTCTCCACCACAGCCTTGATGGCTGCCGGATTCGTCCTGGCCGGCTCCTGCCTGACTGTTGCGCTGGTCGTGGGTGCCGAACCGGTTCCGACGCCAGTGGCCGTCCCAGCCGCCCAGCCTCCCGTGTCGGCAGCGCCTGTCGTTGCCAAGCCCGCGTGGGCTACTGACTCTGGCAAGGATCAGTACGGCGACTGGGCTGACCTGAAAGTTGCCGACGTGACCCAGCGCTTCCGCTGGATCCAGCCGGGGACGTTCACCATGGGATCATCGCAGGCGGAGAAGGATGCTGCCCTGGCGTCGGTCCCCAACAGCAAGCCGGGATGGTTCGCGCCCGAGGTCCAACACCAGGTGACGTTGACGCGGGGATTCTGGCTTGCTGACAGCGCGTGCACGCAGGCCTTGTGGCAGACGATCATGGGCTCGAATCCGGCATTATTCCAAAGCTCTCCGCAGAACCCGGTCGAAATGGTGTCGAGGGACGATTGCCAGCAGTTCCTCTCCAAGCTCAATGATCGAGTATCGGGAGGCGGTTTCCGCCTCCCGAGCGAAGCACAATGGGAATACGCCTGCCGCGCCGGTACGAACACCGCATTCAGCTTCGGCACGACGATATCGCTGGAGCAGGTGAACTACGGTGGCAACCATCTACTAGGTGGTGTGCCGAAAGACCTCTACCGCCAGAAGACTGTTCCGGTGAAGAGTCTGCAGCCTAACGCGTGGGGCCTCTACGAAATGCACGGCAACGTGTGGCAGTGGTGCAACGACTGGCATGGTGCCTTCTCGGGGAGCTCCGAGCGCGACCCCACTGGTCCCTCGTCCGGTTCCTACCGCGTGATGCGAGGCGGCAGCTGGTCGGACTACGCCTGGCGATGCCGGTCCGCGAGCCGCCCCCCGGCTGTGCCGGATTTACGGGGCCCCGACCTTGGGTTCCGGGTCGCTGCCCAGGGCACACCCACGTCGAGTCAAGTCCAGCCGAGCAAGGATTTCTGAACCTCACCCACGTCGAGCGGAACCCCGACGGCTGCCTGGCAAGGCCGGAGTCCGGTTGCGGAGCGATGCCAGGCACCGGAGCGACCGCAGGCAAGACCTCCCTGGTCGAGGCCGGCGGCATCCTCGCCCTCGTCGGTTGCGCCGGGCTCGCGGTCGCGGCGGCCGATCCCGCCGCCAGCGTCCACCTCGCCAACTGAACGGAGTTCCACATGCGCCCCATCTCTTCGCTTGCCGCCATCGCTGTCGTGTTGTTCCTCCTGGGTGGGTGCATCAACGCCACCAGGGACAGCACCGCCACCGTCGGCCAAGAACTGCTCGACCTGCAGAAGGCCCACGCCGGCGGCGCGATCACCGACGCCGAATACCAGGCGAAGAAGCCGCAGGTCGGCGATGGTACCTTCCGCACCGAACTCACCCACTGAACGGAGTCCCACATGCGCCACCTCATCCCACTCGCCGCCATCGCCCTCCTCCTGGGCGGCTGCATCCACGTCACCACGGTCCGCAACACCACCTCCGGCCAGGAACTGCTCGACCTGCAGAAGGCCCATGCCGGTGGCGCCATCACCGACGCCGAGTACCAGGCCTGCAAGTCGCGGATGGTCTCCGAGACCTGCAACCCGGATACGATGATGAAGCCGTGATCCCCCCGGCCGGATGGCTGGCCGTACCGGACGCCCTGGGCCTGGGCCTGGAGCTGGACCCGGCCCGCGTGGTGCGGCGGGAGCGTGCCGCATGATCGCCCCCGCTGACCTCCTCGGCCTGTGGCACCTGCGTTCGGTCGAGGTGGCCGACGCGGTCAGCCAGGTCAGCCGGCCGTTCGGCCTGCGGCCGCAGGGCTCGATCATCTACCTCGCCAGCGGCGCGATGGCGGTGCACATCGCCGGCTCCGATCTCGCCGCCGGACGCCGGCGCATCTATGCCGGTTCCTGGAGCATCGCCGGCGACCGCGTGGTGCACCAGGTCGAGACCTCGCACGAGCCCGAGCTGGTCGGCGTCCGCCTCGAGCGCCGCGCCGAACTGGGCGAGGGCGTGCTGGTCTACCGCACCGTCGAGGCGCAGGGCCCGGGCCATCCGGTGGTGGTGTGGACGCGGCAGTCATCGGCATGACTCGGCCGGGAGGTGCCGTCGCGGCGATGCCGGGGATGATGCCGCCATGACCACCCTCATCACCGGCGGCTTCGGCGCCATCGGCCTCGCCCTCGCCCGCCGCCTCGTCGCCCGCGGCGAGCGCCCCGTCCTCCTCGACATGCGCACCGACCCGCAGCGCCTGCAGGGCCTGCACGGGGCGGTCGAGATGGTGGCGGCCGACGTCGCCGATCTCGCCGAGCTGCAGGCCGCCATCCGCGACCACCGCGTCAGCGCCATCGTCCACCTCGCCGGCATGCTCTCCGCCGCCTGCGAGGAGCGGCCGATGGCCGGCTTCCGCGCCAACGTCCTCGGCACCCAGCACGTCTTCGAGGCGGCGCGGCTGGCCGGCGTCGGCCGCGTCGTCTTCGCCAGCAGCGTCGGCACCTTCGGCCGCTCGGCGGTCGGCGAGGTCGGCGACGGCACGGTGCAGCAGCCGGCGATGGCCTACGGCTGCCACAAGCTCTACGGCGAGCACATCGCGCGCTGGTACCGCGGCCGCGGCCTCGACGTGCGCGGCATCCGCTATCCGCAGGTCGCCGGACCGGGCATCCGCTCGACCTGGCACTGGGCCCCGCCGATGATCGACGACGCGCTGGCCGGCAACGCGCACCGCTGCGCCATGGGCCGCGGGGCCTATGCCAGCCTGATGTCGGTGCAGGACGCCGCGCGCGCCACCGACGAGCTGCTGGCCGCCGCGCCGGAACGCATCGCCTCGGTGCATTACAACGTCTGCGGCGTTCCCGGGCTGACCACCGCCGCCGAGCTGGCCGAGCTGCTGGGCGCGCGCTGCCCGGGCTTCACCATCAGCTGGGCCGACGAGGCGCCGGCCAAGCCGCCCGCCCTGCTGCGCTACCGCGATGACGCCGCCCGCGCCGAATGGGGCTGGCAGCCCGAGCATGCCACGCCGCTGCAGGTCATCGGCTCGTTCCGCCCCGGCATGCTGGTGGCGTCCGCGTCGTAGTCGGCTACTTCGCCGGACGCAGGGACAAGCGGAAGACGCTGCCGCGGGCGGTGACGAACAGCGAGCGGCCATCCGCGCCGCCGAAGGCGCAGTTGACCGGCGGCTGGTCAGCTCGGCTCAGTTAGGATTCCGCCGGCCATGACCAGAGATGCGAAGGCCAGACTTGTGCCACCCAGGCGTTCGGCAAGACCCTCGTGGTGGGTCACGACCAGGTTGGTGCGACCAACTGCGGCGCGCCCCCGAAGGTGCTGAACCACCAGCGTAAGGCCATCGGGGTCCAGGCCGCGATCGGGTTCGTCAAGCAGCAATACCGGTGGATCGCCGAGCGTCGCGGCGGCCAAACCAGCGCGACGCTGCTCGCCCAGCGAGCATTCCGCCAGGGGCCTTCCGAGCAGCGCACCGACACCAAGTTCCTGGGCCAACGGCGTCAGATCCACAGTCAGGCCCTTGGCCCAGCCGATCAGGTCGAGCCATTCGCCGACCCGAGTGGTTCCGGGTACCGGCGGTCGATCCGGCATCCAGCCGAGCATGCGCCGGGCCGCCAGCGCTTGGCGGACCAGATCGAGACCACCCAGCGATACCCGACCAGCCGTCGGTGGGATGACACCAGCGATTGTACGCAACAGCGTGGTCTTGCCGCAGCCATTCGGGCCCCTCAGCACGATTGTCCCCGGTCCCCAGGTCAGGGAGAGCGGGCCTCCCAATGGCACCTGACTTAACGAACCCCTCTGTCGGCCTTGAGGTGCCACTTGCTTCCGATGCGAAATGCATGGCGTTTTTCAGCACGAC
>JFJP01029892.1_pt1 | contig 14300 bp, 9 predicted proteins | sample 431651 | NCBI WGS metagenome assembly JFJP01 (sample SAMN02602958, study PRJNA72255) | Microbial mat metagenome, whole genome shotgun sequencing project. | biome: fresh water; feature: sink hole; material: water; isolation source: purple microbial (photo- and chemosynthetic) mats found in... | reverse complement strand
GACTGGCGCCGGTCGGTCATGGGCGGCGAGGTCGCCCATAATTGGGGGGATCACGTCATTCAGCCCGGGGACGACATGAACGATACCCTGACTTCGCCAGATCACAAGCAGCGTTTCCTGGACTATGTTTTCTGGCAGCACAACAACCATCTGGGCATGCACATTCAGACCGGACCTGGCACAGAAGCCGCTATGGAAGGGCTTGCGGAATACCAGAAGCGCGCCGGCCATCGCTTTGTCCCCAAAAAAGTCGAATATGCCATTCAGGACGGGAGACTTCATTTGTCTGTCGACATCCTCAATGTGGGCGCCTCTCCCCTGTATTGCAATTGGCCCTTGGCTGTCGCGCTGCTGGATGAGGGAAAACACCCGGTCTGGCAGGATGCTTTCAAGGATATCGACATCAGAAACTGGCTTCCCGGCGATGAATGGAACTTTGAAAAAGGCGCGTATGATGTGCCTGCAAAAACCTATTCCATATCAGACTCATTCAATGTCTCCGGTGTACCGGATGGGCAGTACATTCTGGCCTTGGCCATCCTGGACCCTTCATGCAATAAACCAAACATATTGTTGGCTACAACGCAATATTTCAAGGGCGGCTGGCATCCGATGGGGTATGTCGGGGTCAACACCGAGATCAGTCATCCGAAGATTCCGGTTTCACTCTTTCAGGACCAGCGGGATGATGACAGTATCCGCTACTGATTCAGGCTTCCTGTATTCGATATTATGATGCAGAAAAGATATCTTTCAAATCTACCACCAAATCCGGGAAGATTGCCACAGTGATTTTGTCCTTGTCTGTAAACATTCCAGGTCTTCCAAATCTATTGTCCGACTGCAGCAAAAAAACACTCACCAGTTTCTGGTCAGGCTCCACCACCCAATACTCCCTGACCCCTGCATGCTCATACAGATTGAACTTGACAATTCTATCAATTTTCCCGGTTGATGGGGATGTGATTTCAACAATCATATCCGGAGAACCTTTGCATCCCTTTTCATCCAATTTTGAACCATCACATACAATCGTGATATCTGGCTCGACTATATTCTTGGTATCTGCTTCATTTTCTACAACATCAAGCCTGACACAAAAAGGTGCGGCAAAAACCCGGCACAATTTCCCCTTGAGATAGGTGTGAAATTGTGTGGACAATTCCATTGATATTTCCTGATGAATTCTTGACGGGGCCGCTTGCATAAAGGGTACGCCATCAAGAATTTCCCATCTTTCTTTTTCGTCCCATGTCAGGTAATCCGCATACGTGTATATCTGTTCCTGTTTCGGCAAAGGCATTTGTCAGCGCTCCTCTTGTACATGTTTTATCATATTCAATCCATATGACAGATTATCAGAATATCCTTTATATACTCATCTTCTCATTGATATCAACCACACGTCAACTGTTTCAGCGGCTGATTCGCTTTGCCCGTTATCTGAATCATCCCGAACCCGACGGGCAGATCTCAAAGTGGCGCAAATTTCTACTGGCCTTTCCCTCCCTGCCGGGCAACCTGAGCTCGGTCCTCATTCACAACGCCTTCCTGAAGTATTACACGGACATCATTGGGCTGGACGCAAAATATGTTGGCCTTGTGTATCTGATATTCGGCATCTGGAACGCCATCAATGACCCGGCCATCGGTGTGCTGATCGACCGGCGGAAGTATGACGAGAAGAAGGGAAAGCTGCTGTACCTGATGCGCGTCACGGTACCTGTTGCGCTGATTTCTGCGTTTGCCATGGTTCATGCGCAACCAGACTGGAACCAGTGGGTCATCTTCGGATTCCTGCTGCTGATGCTGTTCTTCTATGACACGGCGATGACGACCTATGGCATCGCCTACGCCTCCTATATCCTGGTCAGCGCGCCAAGCACACGGGAGCGGGTGGATGTTTCCATGGTCACCACCTATGTCGCCAATGTCGGCGGCCTGTTGGGAACGTTGATCCCGACGCTGCTGCTGGTCGGCAACACAAATCGGCAGCTGACAACCATTCTCCTGACCGCCGTCATCGGTATCAATGCCCTGTTGTACTTCCTTGCGCTCAAGCCGCTGCGTGAAACCAGGGAAATGTACAGCCGCGAGAATGAGGCGATTGACAGAAAAGGCCTGATGGGCGATCTCGTGGTCAACGCGCGGGATGCGCTGAAATCCAGGGCGTTTGTCTCCTACCTGCTGTACCAGTTGATTGCCAAAGGACCGAAAAGCTTCTATTTCACGCCTTTTCTGTACCTGATGGATCATGTGCTGCATCTGCAGGGTGTACAGGCGACGGTGGTGGATATCCTTCCGGGTCTTTTCATGCTGGCGTTGGCACCTTTCATTGCGAAATCCATGAAGGTCTTCGGGATTCGGAAAACAGCCATTTTCTCGACCGTACCGGCCGCCTTCGGATTCCTGCTCATCTATTTCGTCAATGGTTTCTTTTCGGCCATCTGCGCCTATGCGGTGATGTATCTGTTCACCTCGGCCTTTGAAATGGCACACGGCCCCATGCTCGGTGCCATCATCGATGACGACGAGATGCGGACGGGTGTACGGAAGGCAGGCATGTATACCGGCTTGAACGCACTGTTGACCATCCCGGTCAGTGGCATCCAGGCGTCCATCTTCATGGGCGTCATCACAGCGTTCGGATTTGTCAGCGGTCAGCAGGCACAACCGGATTCCGCGCTGCAAGGCATCCGCATCGGCGCGGGTCTGGTGCCGTTTGCCTTCACCCTTGTCGGCGTTGTGCCGCTGCTGTTCTCTCCGATCCACAAGAACAGGGAAATGGAGCTGTCGGCATTCTCGGTCGCAGCCCGCAGAAGCCGGAACGAGGAAACATCGGAAGTTTCGGAACAGGAAGGAGCACACACATGATTCAGTTCGCAAAAGACTTCATCTTTTTCACGGCTACGGCTGCCTATCAGATTGAGGGTGAGTGGAACGATGATGGAAAAGGTCAATCGATCCGGGAGCAGACGCCGATTTGCATGCCGAACGGTCTATCCGGGCGGGGGATTCTTCCGCTGCCGCCTTCCCAGATGGATTCCTCCAATCAGCGTCGCAGCAAGCAGCAGGATCCCCCCCGCAATCCATAGGATCCACCAGGCGAACCCGCTCCCCATTTCCTCCGGTTTGACTGCCTCCGGCTTGCTATCCTCCATATCTTCCCCTGCTTCAGTTTTGTCCCCTGATTTCTGTCTCGAAGCTGCTTCCGAAACGGGAACACCCTGCACCTGCTTTGTGGTGATGAGGTATTCGGAAGTCGTGTTGTTTTGGTAGGTGACGATGCCTCCTGCTGCGACTTCCACATTCCCCGCGATGAGTGAAAGACCACCCGTCGAACTGTCGAAGCGGTAGACCTGAACCTTCGCACCTGCCTGCATGCCTGTTTCGATGGCGAACGAACCATATCCCGGAAGCGACCCATTGTGTGCGAAGGCATACGTATAGGACTGGTCCGCACTGGAGTCCGTCGCACCGGCAGCTCCCGTTCCCGAAACTCCCAGGCCGGCTGCCTTCAGCATATCCGGTGAATGGGGAGCCTGGGTGGAAAATCCGAAATCGAGCAGTCTCCCGCTTTCTGTCGCTGCAATATCCGCACTGTAAAATGTGATGGTTGCACCTTTCTGGCCGATGACAAGCTTCGCATCCCCTTTTTCCTTCAGCCCCGCAAACAGGCTGTCGGGAACGAGTGATCCGGTCAGACTGTCGAGTTGAAGTTCCGCCGTTCCGCCCGACCCATCCGCAATGCCTTCGAGCGCGCCGCCGAAGTCAAGAATCCTGCTTTCCCGCCATTCATCCACAGGTTCCACCTGTATGCCGCCGGAGAATGATTCCCAGCCGACGGGGATTGTCTCCTGAAACTTGTGGAAATCTTTGATTTTCTCCCGATCCTCCTCGCTGATGGTGTGCAGATGGTGGTCCACTGAAGGGGAGCCGTCCAGAAAGACCATTTGCGTTGTGACCCCTTCGATGTTCAGGGTGAGGATGCCGTCCCATTTGACGTATTCCGCCCCCTGCACCCAGAGACTGTCGCTGTCATACAGGTCATCCGGGTCCTCATTGCGCAGCACGAAAGTATCCTGAGGGGACCAGGGCATGTCAGCCGGCGCATGGACTTCTGCGGAACCGGAAACGGAACCGATGGCGGTTTCGAGGAAGTTCCCTTTGTCCCCGCTTTTGCCGAAATCCGCCAGAAAAGCTTGTTCTGTGCCTCTGCCACCGATTCCCCGGATGAGCGCCGATTTCACCGTGAGTGTGAAAAGTTGCTGCGCATCCGGTGTAATTCCGTTTCGTGCCTGAATGTAGAAGGAATAGGTTCCGACTGCAAGCCCTGGTGCGACTGTCATCAGACCGGTTGACCGTTCGATTGTCACCTGTTGTGGAACGACAGCCCCTCTTGTCGCCAGTGGTGCCAGGCTGAACAAAATGGGTGACTTGCCGGAGGCGGCGGCCTGGAAGGTTCCCCCGAGGGTCGTGAAAGTCCAGGCCCTGGCACTGGTGATGACCGGAGCCAATTGGAAGATGGGCAAATCCGGGTCGAGGGAGGGCAAGGGTGTCGAGGCGGGCGTGGGCGTCGGTCTTGGTGTCGGGGTTGCTTCCGGTGTCGGCGTGGGTTCAGGTGTGGAGGTGGGCAAAGGCGTAGGCGATGGGGTAGGTTCCGGAGTTGATGTCGGTTTCGGCGTGGCCGTTGGCGAAGGGGATGGGGAGGGTTTTGGCGTTGAGGTCGGTTTCGGCGTGGCTGCTGGAGAAGGGGAAGCCGCTGGCACCGTCCCTTCGACTGTCAACTGGAATTCCTGTGTCGCAGGAGGGGGAAGATCTTCCTGATAGGCATCCTGCCCACCGAACAGCCGAAAGGGGTCCTGAGCGGGGAGTAAGGCTGCCTTGCCGGAGACCACGCCGTCTTGGTCCGCCGCGGAAGCCTTGGTCCCCGGGGTGGCAATCAGGGTGAAGACATACGTGCCGGTCTTCACGTCAGGCGCAATCGTCATCAATCCGGATGTTTTGTTCAGCGTGACGCCGGATGGTGCGCCTGCTGCGGCATATGCAATCTGCTGGACGCCGGTTGCGGTGACCGGGAAGGTCGTCCCACCCGCGTTGCATGCGAAATGGTCGTCACTTGTGATGCGTGTGGGATTGCTGTGCGGCTGCCAGACCCATTCCGTGATGATGCGGCTGTCAATGAGCGAGGTGCCGTTCGGCTTGCCGTCCTCCGTCATTTCCGGCGTCACCTGCAGATCCGCGGTTGCCGGATACAGACCGGGCAGATAACTGTCCGCCTTGTCGCAGACCATCACCGGCTCCGTCTGTGTGCCGCCGGGGAAGGTCCAGTGCATGAAGTGGTTCGCATACCGGTCCTGTGTGGAGTAGCCGAACAGCTCATATTTCACGTTCCCGGCGGACAATTGCCGGGTTCCGCGCAGGTTCACAAGATAGTACCTTTCCTGAAAGGCGAACTGATCAATGATTTTGTCGCCTTCCATGAACCGTCGTGCGGAATTCTCATCAAACGTGGTGACGCGCTTGAGTGCGAACTGAACCTTGGCTTCGGTGACGGAACGGGTTGTGACCAGGAATCCCTCGTAATTGATGGCGCAGTCGTACTGGCTTTCCGGCTTGACGTCCATCGCGCTTCCTTCTGTCGTTGTCAGCCCTTCCGCCCGGAAGAGACCCTCCTCGCTGGCAAACGTGCGTACTTCCTGATCAAATTCGTATTCCCCGTAAACCCCGGGAAACAGAAGACTTTTGGATGGTTTCATGATGCGTACGGTCACATCGCCCGTGTAACGGATGGTCTCATACTCGTCTTCCTCGTTCGTTTCATGCACGCCCCATTTCCGCACCCTTGCCGGAACCACTTCCCCAATGATGAAATCATTGAAATAGTCGGCATCCGTCACCTGGACCCGGCGAAACGGGAAGGTCGGCCCGATCGGTTCCGATGTGACCAGGTTGCCGGTATCCTTGCGCTTCACCTTCACACGCACCTGGTCGCCCATGGCAAGCGGAATGTCGTAGCCGATGAATTCCCCGTAGGAATCCGTTTTGAGAAACGTGCCGGCGGATGGATACAGCACCGGGTTTCCCGTGCCGGCCGGAGTCACCTCGACCTGCACTTCGGCATTCGGTTCCGGCAGGTACCCGTCATTCCCGCCATAGTCGTACAGAATCAACCCGCCAACCCGATTCTGATACGCACAGGCCTCCGCCACGCGTACGCGGTAGGAACCCATGTCGGTCTGTTTTCGCTCGAAAATGGGAATCTTCAGATTCACCAGGTTGAACTGAGAGCCAAGCAGGGAGATGAAGGCGTTCAACTTTCCGTACATTTCCACGTTCAGCATGACCCCGTCCGACCGGATCGTGATGCCGGCCCCCGCCAGCGCACCCGCTCCGACAAGGTCCCAGCCGAGCAGTTCGATCCCGACCAGCGCCCCCGCCTTGATTTCCCCGTTGATGGCGGCGCTGATGAACACATCGCCGGTCACGCCGATGTCGTCGATAGACAAGTAGGGAGACACGCTTGTGGGGACGTACAGGAAGGTACCGCCTCCGGCACCGATCGTCTCGGTCGCCCAGGCCCTCGCCCGGATTTCCACCGTCAGCTTGCCGTCCATCTGCGCAACCAGAAACAGACCGCCAGTCACACGGCCGACGCCGAAGGAGACATCGATGCCGTAGATGGGAATCCGAATCTCCTGATAGGTCTCGATGCCGACTTCGACATCAAGAAAGGCTTCCTGAGAAGTTTTCAGCCCGATGTGGTATCCGCCGAACCCGGAATAGGCCCCTTCAAGTTCCATCCCCTCGATGCCGAGACCTCCGCTGAGTTTGACGGTGATCTGCGTACCGTCGCCAAGAGATGCATTGAGTTCCGTCCCTTTCGGGAACCGCAGCTCGATGAGCGGATCCTCAATCTGCTTGAATTCATCGAAACTGTCGGTCGACAGGGATACACCGGGCGCATGGGAGACAATGCATTTTTCGATGTCCGGGTCTCCGAAACCGGTGATGTTGGCCTTGGTCAGATCAATCGTCTGGTTCGGAATGCTGAAATCCGAAAGCACCTCATGAATCTGCGGGCGGGTCACCAGAAAGTTGCCGTCCAGCACTGGCCCCGGCATCGCTGCGGGAACGCCGGTCACCGTTTTGAATGCCGTATTCGAATCCGGATTGAAAAAAACGGTACCCGGCAGGATGTCCTTGGCACCGACGACGGACCGCAGCAGGGCCTGGCTGACAAACGCACCCTCAGCGATGGTTTCCATGGGTTTTCCCAGGATCGCATTGCTGCCGGACAGTACTTGGGCGGCGGAGCGAAGACCGCTCACCACCGCTTTTGGTACCTGCACTACATTTTTCTGAAGTTTGTAGGAGACGTTCTTGAACTCTCCTGGCAGGACGCCGGAGACCATGTTTTTCCAGATGCCTGTTGCAGGCAGGAATTCCGCCTTGTAGGCAGGAACCTTTTCATATTGGCTGAGCTGGACGGGGGACAGTGCCTGCGCGGCCAGTTCGGCAGGGGACAGGACCGTGCCGGACCTAGCAGTGACCGGCAGGATTGCCGCCGGAAGGGTCATGGAAAAAACCAGCACCACAATCAGAAGCAGCATGGACAAGCGGAACAGAGTTTTTTTGGTTTTCATGGCCGCACCCTCTAGCCTGGTTCATGTGAAGTTTATTCTAAGTCGCTGGACAGAATTACCTGCTCTTTTTCAGAAAAGAATGGCAGGTTTGGCCATTGTTTTCTGAAATTCATAGAGCAGGTTATTTCTTTCCAAGACCTAACAATGCTTGTCGGCATCTCCTCAAACAATCCACAACCTGGTCTCCAGAACGATTGTCCATAAAATACTTGTATACCTTTTTTGTTTGCGCATCAAGGCTTATCTTTGACGACTGCCTTGTCTGCGCATCAGGGTTTGACTTTATCAACCGCCTNNNNCATCAGGGTTTGACTTTATCAACCGCCTTTTCTTCGCATCAGGGCTTGATTTTGACAACCGCCTTGTCTGCGCATCAGGGCTTGACTTTGTCAACCGTCTTGCCTGGCAGGCACTTGAGCAAAGATATGAAAAAGATGATGACGCCGGTTCCCAGCAGTGCATGCCCGATACCGGCCATGCCGGAAATGGATGCGCTCAAGCCGGTTGAAAGATCCGCCTCGAGTGCCTGTGCCAAACCTCGGGCAAATAGCATCAGCACGGTAAGATTCAGCCCGATGCTGTAGAGCACGAAAAAGGAACGGGCTGCCTTGCGCGCCGAGATGTCAAAGAGTTTGTCGATGACGAGAACAATCAGAAAAAACAGCATGCCAAGCGAAAAATAATGCGTGTGTATCACGGACAGACTGGTCTGCCCCGTGAAATCGATCACCTTCGTAAACTCCCGGTAAAAAACCCCGAAAACCATGCCCAGAATCGCATACACAAAGGCGGAAAGAGCATAACGCTTCATATGGACCTCCAACTTCCGTATCCATGGGAGCCTGTTGGAACAGGAATTTTCTTCTGCGACCGGTTTGAAGGTGTATTCTCACAAACATCCCACTTATCCGGAATATTACCCGGATTCAACATCAGCAATCATTTATCATCTTGCCCCTCCGCCAATTCAAAGGAATATGAACGATAAAGCTGTTTTCCTTTTCGGGGTCTGTGTCGGCCACGGCTGCACAATTCAGTGCGACCGGTATGCCGTCCGCGATCAGAATCTGCGGCCGTTCCAGACAGAGCAGTTGCTGCCGCCCGCCATCCATCCAGTTCAAGGAAAGTCCAAAGGCAAAGGGGTTGTCGGCAGCAGTCCAATCAACGCCGTCTGCCGATTCAAACAATGCAACCGTATGCTTGCCGCCTTTGGTGAAATATCCGTGAAAGTCCTTGACCAGGGCCAGGAATCGATCGCCCTGGTGCCAGATGAACGGATCCTCCACGGACCACCCCTCATTGGGATTCACCATGATGGGTCCCGGTTGTTTGACAAAGGGTCCCAAAGGATGCTTCGCGACAGCAACACCGCAGCGAACTTCGCCTCCCCGGGGCATAGGTCCATCCGCGATCGCTTTGTATACCATGTAAAAGTCGCCATTGTCCCCTCTGGCGACAGACGGATTGCTCGTGGCCAGATGGTCGAATGAACCAAGGGTCACATCCACGCAGGGTTTGTCAAAACGTGTCCATGGACCGGCCGGGTGATCGGCCACCGCAACGCCAACGCGCTGGTTGTTCCGGTATTCCCACCAGCCCGGGTCCTCCATGGAGGGTTTGCCCTCGAAAGCAGCGCATCCTTTTGTCCCCATGTAGTACAGGTAATATTTGCCGTCCGCCCGGATGACGGTGGGGTTGTGGACGGTCGTCGCATCCCAGTTGTCTCCGCCGCTCCCGCTCAAGACAACCCCTTTGAACCGAAAAGGTCCAAAAGGATTGAATGAAACGGCGCAGGCCACTTCGGACCGGGTCACCCAGGCGTAGTGCCCGTACTCGGCCGGCCATCGTGAAAAAAGCAGGTAATAGAGACCATCATCCGCCCGTGTGACGGTTCCGCACCAGACAAGATACCCTTCCATCTGAAAAATGGCGGTTCTCGGTACCGGCATCATTGTTTTTTCAAAGTCAAACGGCCTAATCGCCCTATCTCCTGCCGATACATACATAGTTGATTCATTCACAGTTGATTCATTCACAGTTGATTCATTCATATTTGCTCCATATTGTCTGTTTCCACATTGCTGCCATCCGCAGGGTATCTATCATGCCGGCAGGCGTACGTCCACTTCGAATATCCGTGCACACGCATCCCCGTTTGTCGCAGTGACAGCAATTCGAAGCCTGTCGAAACAAACTGTTTCCTCCAGAGGATGCCGCTTGAAGCGAAGATGATTGCCGACAATCTCCATCGTCTTCACCAGATTTCCGTTCCGGAAGAAGGAGATGGAATAATCCTTGACCAGTTCTTTCGGAATCCCCTTTTCCTGCCCCTGTTGTCCGTTTGTGAACATGGAAAGCATCAGCTGTCTGGACAAGTTGGAATCGAACTTGATATTCACCTCTTCCGCGGTGATTTCCTTCTGAAACAGAATGTCAAGCCATTGAGGCCCCTCGGACAAAGGCGCGGATATCCAGCAGTGGCTCTTTTCATGCACAGTGCGGGAAATTCCATCCAGCACATTGCCGCATTCAAATCCCTCCCGCTCGGAGGAGGCTTTGACAACAGCATTTCCGGCGAGGTCCGCGACACATTGATGGAGGACGCCTGGAAGATAGGCATCGTCTCTCAGAAGCTTCTGCTGCAGTTCATTGGTGAAAGGCAACAGGCCCCGCGGGGAACAATTCTTTTCTATGGCAAGCGCCGCAGCGGTGCCCGCTGCCTGACCCACCACCGAACAGGTCCCCATGACGCGGGTGGAACCGAATGCCATGTGGGATGTGCTGATTGCCCTGCCGGCGATCAGCAGGTTTTCCAGATCTTTTGCATACAGACTCCGGTATGGAATTCCATAGGCATCCGGCACTTGAATGTATTCCGTCGGCTCAAGACGGGTCCTGAGCCCGCCGGCCGCATGCATGTCCATCGGCCAGCCGCCGTACGCCACCACATCGTCGAAGAACCGGGCCTTCTTCAAATCGTTTTCATTGAGGACATAATCCCCCAGAATCCGTCGACTCTCTCTTTTGCCAGGCAGGAAGCCAATCCAGTCCAGTGCGAAGTTCTCCGCTCCATGGCCGCCTCCGTTCTTGATATGGTCCCATACGCCGTAAACTGCTTTGAGCAGTTCATCCCGCAGGATCTCACCGTCCGCAATGACATCGGTATCTTCACCGCCGAGTTCAATCCACCAATAATTGAAGCCTGCGGCACCATGTTCGCGGCCGTTCAGGTCGGCTTCTTCGTAGGAATTGGCCCAGAAGGGCTTTTCAAAAGGGACGGGACAGCCCATGTCCATCGTTTTGAAAAGCAGGGTATTGCCCATGGTGACTCGGTCTGCAGTCAGCGGTGCATGGGGCTCATCGAATTCATCACGACTTTCACGACCGACCCTGCACGAGGCGCCGGCCAGAAAGGCCAGGGTGCCGTCGCCTGTGGCATCCAGAAAAATGTTTCCGGAAATCTTGAATTTTTTCTCCGTTGTCAACTGCATCGCTTCAACGGCAGTGATTCGATCGCCGTCTTTCAGGACCGAGGTCATCTGCGTATTCAGATACAACTCCAGATTATCCTGGTACGTGGCTTTTTCCCAGAGAACCGTATCAAAAACGGAATAGGAAAACTGGGGGTTCCGCTTCCTGTTCTCCAGCAGAATTTCCTCCAGAATGCCGGTTTCGCGTGCGTTCGGACGGTGACCATGATTGTCTGCGCCGCAGATGTGCATGCGGATTTCAGAACTGGCATTGCCGCCCAGAACAGGTCGGTTGTGCAGAAGTGCGGTGCGGGCACCGCCTCTTGCGGACGCGATGGCAGCGCATAGTCCCGACATGCCGCCACCGACGACGACGACATCATAGCCCTTCTGAATCGTAACCATCAAATCTGTCATAAGCGTTCCTTCCTGAATGTCATAAGCGTTCATTCCTGAATGTCAAATGCGTTTCTTCCTGAATGCCATATGCGTTCCTTCCTAAATGCCATATGCGTTCCTTTCTGAATGTCATATGCATTCCTTCCTGAAGGCATTGGTATTGAAATGTTGTAAGTAATCCCATTTCGGCGACTAGGGTCCCGGCACGGCCTTTCGATACTATATTCTCAAAAAAACCTCCCTGCCTCAAAAAAGATGCTGTGAATCTATAAAATGATGCACGGATGAAGTGTGCATGCGGTCCGAATCGGATACAATGATAGAGGGGGGAAGTGCCATGGATTATGCGGGATTGACAGGATATCTGGACCGCTTTCAGAAGGAAAGCGGCCTTGAAGTGGTCATCAAGGACTTCATCGGGTTGTTTGAGATGGATGCAAGGCTCTTTGAAGCCGTGCGTAATTTTTATATACACAAGTCCCCTTATTGCATGACGGTCAAGGGAAACCCAAAGCTGTGGGATTATTGTCTGTTGGAGAAAAAAATGATATATCGAAGACTGATGCGCGAACCAGTGCCTTTTTTCGGATACTGTTTCGCAGGCGTCGGAGAATACGTCCTGCCGGTCCGCCATGAAGGAACGGTCATCGCTGCGCTTGCCATCGGATGTTTCCGGATTGAGCCGGAATTGCTCGAGCGGAAACTGCACCACCTGGCCGAGAAGTACGAATTGGACGAGAATGCTTTGTCGAAAGGATATGAGAGCAATGCGAGAGTCCGAATCGAAGACATGGAACCCTATCGGGAGCAGCTGGAGATTATTGTCGAATACTTGTGTCTTGTCTATGCGGCCCTGAGTCGGAAGGAAAAAACCGGCACAGCCGGGATCGAGCCGGGCATGAATCGTTCCTATACGCTGTCCCATGTCATGGAGTATCTCCGCGTGCATCATGCAGAAGAAGTGACGCTGGAGGACTTGTCGGCTTTCTGCCACTGCTCGAAATCCTATCTCAGCCATCAGTTCCGGCTATATACGCAGATGACGATGAAAGCCTACATCAACCAGCTCCGGGTCAATTCGGCAAAAGAACTGATGAGAAGCGGAAAATCCATCACAGAGGCAGCCTTTTCGGTGGGATTCAAGGACAGCAACTATTTTTCCAAGGTGTTCAGAGATCTGGAGCACAAGACGCCGACGGAATATCTGAGAGAATAGGGAGCATGCACACTCTTCCCGCAGATATCACCGGGACAGGTTTCACTCACGTTCTTCCTGCAGATATCACTGGAACTGCTTCTCCTGCCTCTGCCATCCGTCTTTTCAGAATCCCGGACAATTCCCCCCGTACATTCATCAGGGCTGCATCCTGCACAAGGTTGTTTTTTTCGTGTGGATCTTTTTCCAGATCATACAAATATTCTTCAACATACCTGTCACTCGAGGCATCCAGTTGACCATTTTTGTCCGGTGCAGATACGGAATATTTCCATTTATTCGTGCGGATGGCTCTTCCCACCTGGCTTTCGCTGATTTGAAGAAACACCTCTTCCGGCCAATCCGAAGAATCTCCCATGACAATTTTCTGCAGCGTGTTACCCCGCATCTGATTGGGCTTCTCAATCCCCGCACAAGCCAGCAAAGTTGGCGGTACATCCATCAGGCTTACCAGGTTATCCACGACCTTGCCGCCCATGAATCCGGGGCCATGGATGACCATTGGGATTCTGATGCAGCCATCGTGACAAGAACGTTTGTATTCGGCGTTTCTTGTGCGGAAATGCGAACCATGGTCACTGGCATACAGAATGATTGTGTTTTCCGATAGTCCCAATCGCGCTAGTTCCGCTCTCAAGCGGCCCAGGTTCATATCCAGACTATTGCAGCACCCCAGGTAATTCGGGTAGTGTTCTTTCCAGTCCCCTCCAGTTCCAATGAGATCCCCCGGAACCTCATAATTCTCAAATTTCTTGTCCGATCCGGCAGGACCTTCATAAGTATTGTGATCATTCTGGTGATGGGGTTCTATATAGGAAATGGTCATGAAGAAGGGGTGATCCGACGTCTTGTTTCGCAGATATTCAAGCGCAAAATCTGTCGTGCAGTCCGCCCTGTATCCTTTGAATTCTCTTTTGTTCATGTCTTTGTCGTACATATATCCATCATAGCCATGCGAGGTAAATTCCAATACATCGGAAGCAATCCAGAAATCCTTGTAGCCGCCTCTCAGTTCCGGCGGGACTGCTTTTGTCTGGTGGTCCATGATAGGGCCGATATCCGTGGATGATTCGCCGCCGGTTGAAGCCAAATGCCATTTGCCGACATAGGCTGTTTCATAACCCGCTTCATTGAAATACTCCGCCAAGTACCTTTCCGGCTTGAATGGCGCAATGTCATTCCGATAACAGCCCGTTTCCGTTGCATATCTTCCCGTTTGCAAACAAGCTCTTGCCGGTCCGCATACTGGTTGGCAGGTGAATGCATATTCGAATTTCACGCCTTCTTCTGCCATCCGGTCTAGATTTGGTGTTACCGGCAGCTTCTGACCATAGCATCCGACCGTATCCCATCGTTGCTGATCAGAGAAAAAGAAGATAATGTTCGGCCTTTTACTCATTGTCTTTTCTCCTGTCCGGATGGCAATTCTGACTGGCCACCGTGAATTCATGAGTCCAAGGGACCCTTTTCACTGTCGCTTTGCACCATTGGTCTGATTATATCATTTCCCGATCATATTGAGCATCTCCATCAGCCCATCCACAACCTGGTCGACAGAACGATTATCCA
>JFJP01022264.1_pt1 | contig 14301 bp, 12 predicted proteins | sample 431651 | NCBI WGS metagenome assembly JFJP01 (sample SAMN02602958, study PRJNA72255) | Microbial mat metagenome, whole genome shotgun sequencing project. | biome: fresh water; feature: sink hole; material: water; isolation source: purple microbial (photo- and chemosynthetic) mats found in... | reverse complement strand
ATATCCAGGGCCTGCGCCGCTGCCATCAGTTCGATGCCGATGATGCCGGCAGCGTTTTCAAAAATCTGCATATTTTTTATCACCGTGGTCATGCCCATAGATACAAAATCCTCCTGATCATTGGAAGGAATGGACTGCACCGACGCGGGCGCGGACAAAATTCTCTGTTCAGCGATAAGGGCATGGGTCGTGTACTGGCTGATCATCATGCCGTTGCAGATACCGGGATTTTTGGTGAGACATGCGGGCAGTCCCATGCTTAAAGCAGGGTTCATCAGCCTGTTGAGACGCCGCTCCGAAAGCACGCAGACGGCAGTGAGCGCAATGCTTGCCATGTCCATCGGAAGCGATACCGGCATGGACTGAAAATTCGCTCCGGTCAGAATAAGGGATTCTTCAGGAAAAAATACGGGATTATCGCAGATGCCGTTCAGTTCGGTTTCCACCTGCAACGCGCAATATGCCGCCATATCATGCGCCGTGCCGATGATCTGAGGAGTTGAACGTAAGGAATAGGCATCCTGAAGTCTGGCGCTGATCTTCCCGTTGTAAAGATCGCCCCCCCTGAGACATCTCATAATCGCTTTTGCGCTTAAAACGCTTCCCGGAAAGCCCCGCACCTCGGAGAGTTTCAGATTAAAAGGAGACAAATTCGCTTTCAGGGCTTCAAGCGACATGGCGCAGGCGATTTCAGCCTGTCTGAGCAGACGAGCCATGTCATAGAGTTGAATTGCACTCGCGGCAGTGATAAAATTCGAGCCGTTGATGACAGAAAGACCGTCTCTGGGTTTGAGTCCGGGCGGAGTAATGCCGGCGCGTTCCAAAGCAACGCTGCCCGGAAGCCGCTCCCCGCGATAATATGCCTCACCTTCGCCCATCAGCAGCAATGCGATCTGAGCCATCGGTGCCAGATCGCCGGATGCGCCCACAGAGCCTCTCAGACACACGACCGGCGTTACGCCTTTGTTCAACATCTCTGCCAGCGCCGATGTGACTTCAGGGCGGCACGCGGATTGTCCTTTGGCGTGGAGATTGATTCTGCCTGCCATTGCCCCGCGCACAAATTCGGGCGGGGCAGGGTCTCCGATTCCCGAAGCATGGGAAAAGATCAGATTTTTCTGGGCTTGCTCCATCTGCCGGTTATCCAAAACCGTCTCGGAAAGTTCGCCCACGCCGGTATTCACGCCGTAAATAATCTCACCTGCCCGCAGTTTTTCTTCAAAAACATCCCGGCACCGTGTAATACGTTTTATAGCAATTTCAGGTATTTCAACATTCTCTCCTTCTCTTGCAATGTTTACCAGCTTTTGAATCGAAAGAGATGAACCGTCCAAAATAACTGTCATTTATTTGCTCCTACAAAGATTCCGCCTCTGTGAGGCTTTTCTAAGGCTATTACTCACTTCTCATTTCCGCAAACCGCCGGTTGAGCAAAACTGCTGTCTCGTGCATCAAATACTCTCCAATTTTTGAGACATGACGGCTGCGCCAGTTTTCCAGCGGACTGCCTTTCACCCACTGGTTGAAAGCGCCCAGCGCGGGTCCTGTATGCACTTGAAAATTCAGTTTTTCGCTCTCTGCTCCCTCAATCGCTACGCGTGCGGAATATCCGAAATACCATCGAAAAATCAATGCCATTTTATGTTTGGGATTTTTTTCTGCTATTTTTATCTGCTCAGGATCACGAGACAAAAAGAAAGATTTTGTCTCATCCCATATCTCATTGAAATTCCGCTTGAAATATTTTTCCTGCAAACGCTTTTTCGTGTTTTCGTCAATCTGCTCTATGGAATCGTATTGCCGGTACAGCTCGTAGAGTTTGTTGGCTCGCGCCGGAAAAAACACGCCTTTTTTAAGCACCTGCACCTTTGCTCCGGTTTCAAACATATCTCCTGCCGGCGCGTAGTCAGTATCCTGCACATTTATCTGCTGAAGCATGTCTTTCACCAAATCACTTGTCTGCGCCTCTGCCGTGCATTGGTTGATCGAGCCGGTAAGAATGAAATCAGCGCCCAGCACAAACGCGGCTGCTGCGGATTCCGGCGAGCCGATGCCCCCGGCTGCTCCGAGGAATATCTGCTTTTCATAGCCGTATTTTTGCATCATCTCATCACGGAGCCTGCCCAGCGCGGGAAATATCGCGTACGCGGATGCGCCGTCAGTATGTCCGCCGGAATCCGCTTCCGCACAGATAATGTCAGCCATCGGCATTCTGCGGGAGAGTTCCGCCTGTTCCCGTGTGATTTTTCCCTGTTCGAGCAGTTTATGAACGATAGGCTCAGGCGCGGGACTCAGAAACGCCTCCGCCACTTCGGGTCTGGAGAGCTTTCCCATGACCCTGTGCGCGGCGATGATGCGCCCGTCCGCTTCCCGGCGCAAGCCTGTGAGCCGATAACGCACCAGCGCGGGAGACATCTGCATATACGCCGCAGCCTCAACATAGCTTATGCCGTATTTCAGATAAAGATCAACAAGCTTTTCCTCTGCATCGGGACGGTAGTAATGATGCAGCAGATTCACTCCGAAAGGTTTTTCCTTCAGTTCTGACTGAATATCAATGAGTTGCGATTCAATTTGACTCAGTTCCATGCCGCCGGTTCCCAGATGTCCCATCATACCGGCTTTGCCCATCGCAATGACTAACTCCTTTCCGGCGATTCCCCGGAACATCGCGCCGGCAAGATAGGCATATTTGAGATTGTATTCCTCTCTGAAAGCCCGGCTTCCCAGATTTTCAGGCGTAATCATTCCCTGCGTAGATTTTGTCTGAGAGTGAAAAAATTCTATTTTTGCTGCCGGGGAAGGCGCGGGCGCGGTTTTCTGTTTTTCCGGCGACTCTGTGCGGATTCTGCGGACAAGCCCCGCCAGCACCTTGCCGGGACCGATTTCTCTGAAATCTGCGACGCCCTGGGCTGTGAGATATTGGATGGTCTCGGTCCACCGCACCGGCGAGATAATCTGCGCCGCGAGCAGAGATTTCACATCTTCCTTCCGATACGGCGCGGCGGTGACATTGGAAATCACGGGAATACGAGGCGCTTCAAATCTGAATTTCTCGGCAAAAGAGGCAAAGGTCTCTGCTGCATTTTTCATATAAGGAGAATGAAAAGCCGCGCTGACATTGAGACGCCGAAAATGCTGCACGCCCGCTGCTTTGAAAATCGGCTCTGCTTTTTCAATATCTCCTGCCGGACCTGACAGCACGATTTGCAGAGGCGAGTTATAATTTGCCATGCTCAGGTTAGTGAAATTGTTGACATCAAGGAGATGCTGTATTTTGTCTTCCGGGAAACCGATGACGGCAGCCATTGCCCCGCCCCGCGCCTGAGACATAAGCCTGCCCCGCTCCTTTACCAAGCGGAGACCGGTTTTGAAGTCAAAAACACCCGCTACGAACAGTGCGTTGTATTCTCCGAGACTGTGGCCCGCCATGAAATCAGGCAGAACATTCTGCGTGTCGTGAGACATTATCGAGCTGTGATATTGCATCCACATCAGCGCATTGACGGTGTAGAGCGCAGGCTGTGTGTAATCGGTCTGGGCGAGAAGACTGTCCGGGTCGTTGAGACATAACTCTTTTATGCTGTAACCGAGAATGTCATCAGCAGCCGCCGTTATTTCCGGAAATGAGTCAAAGAGAGCATCTCCCATGCCTTTTTTCTGGGAACCCTGTCCCGGAAATATAATTGCCAACATTGTTATTGCCTTTCATCTGAAAAAAATTCTGCAACGGTGTACAACATATTGATTAGGAACGTCATCCTGAGCGGAGCGAAGAATCTCGGATTGTTGAGGGATGAGATTCTTCGCTGCGCTCAGAATGACAGGGACAGGGTTCTTTACTCGCGACAACTGACCGTATTTCATCGGATTCTGCTGTCAGACGGATTTTTTTCTTTCGGAAGCGGTTCCGTTTTTTTTTCAATATGTTTATATTTCTCACCGACATAGCTTTGCAGCCGTCGCTGAGACAGGCCGACGGCCCGGCAGATTCCGGCGGGCGGAACTTTTTCCGAAAGAAGCTTGTCTGTAAGTGATTTAGCTGTATATTCTGCCATCATTTTAAAGTCAAGAAAAAAACCCATCAGGGTCTGCGGCTGCCGCTCAGAAATACGGAAGGCGGCTTTTATTTTCTGACACCGAATTGGTATTAATTTATACGGATAAATTGAAATTTCAGAAGATAACAGAAAAGCCCTTATACCGGCACGCATAAGGGCTTTTTTTGTGATAAATCACGGATAGATAAAATTTAATTTGCTTGTAAAAAAGGGAAGAACGCGGTTTTACATCATGCCGCCCATTCCGCCGCCCATTCCGCCCCCGCCCATTCCCGGCGGCATGGCATCATGTTTTTCTTCGGGCTTTTCGGCAATCATTGCCTCGGTGGTCAGCATCAGAGACGCAACACTTCCGGCATTCTGAAGCGCAAAGCGCACCACTTTGGTGGGGTCAATGACACCGGCATCAATCAGATTTTCATAAGTATTGGTTTCCGCATTGTATCCGAAAGCGCCTTGTCCGCCGTTTTTCACTTTGTCAATCACCACAGAGCCTTCAAATCCGGCGTTGTTAGCAATCTGACGGAGCGGTTCTTCAATGGCGCGCATCACCACTTTGATGCCCAGCCTCTGCTCATCATCAGCCTGCAATTTTTCCAGCGCAGGCAGACAGCGGACCAGCGCAACGCCGCCGCCCGGAACAATTCCTTCTTCCACTGCGGCACGGGTGGCGTTCAATGCGTCTTCCACACGGGCTTTTTTCTCTTTCATTTCGGTTTCGGTTGCCGCGCCCACATTAATCACCGCAACGCCGCCGACCAATTTTGCCAGACGCTCCTGAAGCTTTTCCCGATCATAGTCCGAGGTGGTCTCGTCTATCTGCGCGCGAATCTGCTTTACTCTGCCTTCCAATGCGGAACGCTCGCCTGCGCCGTCAACGATGGTCGTGTTATCTTTGTCAATCGTTATGCGTTTGGCTCTGCCCAAATCGGCAATGCTGATGCTCTCCAGCTTGATGCCCAAATCTTCGGAAACCACCTGTCCGCCGGTCAGAATGGCAATATCTTCCAGCATGGCTTTTCTTCTGTCGCCGAACCCCGGGGCTTTGACAGCCGCCACATGCAGTGTGCCTCTGAGTTTGTTCACAACCAGCGTGGCAAGGGCTTCGCCGTCAACATCTTCGGCAATGATGAGAAGGGGTCTGCCCATTTTCGCAATCTGCTCCAGAATGGGCAGCAGGTCTTTCATGTTGCTGACTTTTTTCTCATTAATAAGGATGAAAGGCTCATCCAGCGAAACCGTCATTTTTTCCGCGTCTGTTACAAAATAGGGAGAAAGATAGCCCCGGTCAAACTGCATTCCTTCCACCACATCAAGGGTGGTGTCCATGCTTTTGGCTTCTTCAACTGTAATGACGCCTTCTTTGCCTACTTTGTTCATGGCTTCGGCAATGATGTTGCCGATGGTTTCATCGTTATTTGCAGAAATCGTTCCGACCTGGGCAATTTCCCGCTGATCTTTGGTGGGTTTGCTCATGGCGCGAAGTTCTTTCACGGCAGCTTCGATAGCTTTGTCAATGCCGCGTTTGATGGACATGGGGTTATTTCCGGCAGCAACCAATTTCTGCCCTTCTTCATAAATGGCTCTGGCAAGAACGGTGGCGGTAGTGGTGCCGTCTCCGGCCATATCGCTGGTTTTGCTTGCCACTTCTTTGACCATCTGGGCGCCCATGTTTTCAAATTTGTCTTCCAATTCAATTTCTTTGGCAACCGTTACGCCGTCTTTGGTGACAGTGGGAGAACCCCATGATTTGTCAATCACAACATTTCTGCCTCTGGGACCCAGCGTCACCACAACTGCATCCGCAAGGGCTCTCACCCCGTTCAACATGGCTTCACGGGCTTTGATATCATACTTTATTATTTTTGCCATTTTACTTTCTTCCTCCGTTCTGTATTGAAAATTGAATTGTTTTACTCGATGATGCCGAGAATGTCGTCTTCACGCATGATAAGATATTCTTCACCCTCAATCTTTACCTCGGTTCCGGAATATTTTCCGAACAGCACCCGGTCCCCTTCTTTGATTTCCAGAGGGATTCTTTTTCCGTCATCGCCTGTTTTTCCCTTACCGACCGAGACCACTTTTCCTTCTGCCGGCTTTTCTTTTGCCGTATCCGGTATGATGATGCCGCCTTTGGTCTTTGCTTCTTCCTCAACGCGTTTTACTAAAATGCGATCCTGCAATGGTTTAAGTCTCATTCTACAACATCTCCTTTACTATTTTTTTAAAAAAACTTTTATTGTCCGTTCTGAAAAAAAATGAACAGCATACTGAATGACGGCGGGGTCAGCGGCACCCGGCCTGCGGAAGTCAGGCAGGATTTTTATATTATTCAGACGTGTTGTCAGCCGCTTTTTTGGATTCACCCGATCCGGAGCCTGATGAATCTTTTGTATTTTCAGAGCGGTCGGACCCGTGCTGAGATTTTCCCGCATAGTCCGTTACATACCATCCGCTTCCTTTCAGATGGAAACTGCTCTGTGAAATCAGCTTATGAAGTTCTCCTGAACAATGTCTGCATGTTGAGAGCGGTTTTTCGGAAATTCTTTGAAAAGCTTCTTCAACCCTCCCGCATTTTGTGCATTCATATTCATAAATCGGCATACTGAAAATCTCCCCCCGGTTTTTTGATAAAACCTGAAATTGTGACAGCCCTTCTTTGAATAATACAAATATAGAGCGTGATTTTACGTTGTCAAGAAAACGAAAGACAGTTTTTCCCGCGTGAGGAACTTTGCAGCGGACTGAATAAAAAAGCAGGGCAGGTGATGGAAACCCTCACTGTGTTATCAAATATTATCAAGCGGTTTCAGCCAGTTATCATAAAACTTCAGCACATTTTCAATGCCCGTAATTCTGACCTCGCAAAGAATCTCACGGGAATACCGATGCACACGGGATTCCTCTGCTGTTTTTTCTTCGGAAGACGCGTCGAAATTCTGAAGAAATTTGCAGAACCGGACCACATGAATGAGTTCGTGAATGACAATATATAAGGTAAAAGGGAACAGGTTTATATCGGGAAATTGTCTTAATGTGAAAAGAATGCTGTGATCCTGAAGACATATTTTATAAAAATCATAGACGGAAGAACCAAGATAGCGGCCTTTCCGCTTTTCTTCATAGCGGATAACATGGGCAAAGGGACCGTAAACGATTTCTTCCTCCGCAAGATCGGCTAAGGTTTTGATGTCATAATTGAGGCGGCGCCACTGGCTTGCCGACATCTTGTAAAAATCGCTCACAAGTTCTTCGGACATGGCGGCAGCATCGTTTACCACTGATGCCTGTTCCGGCGTAAAAATTTCCAATTTTTCCATAATTAGAAAAATCTCGATATTTTTTTGAATTTAAAAGCTTGCAAAAAAAATACAGTTAAAATATTATTATTAAAAATAAGACGATGTGCAAGTTTTAATTTGCGATAAACGCAAATCTGCTTATTTTAAACAGAGATGAAATATATTTTTATCCCTGTGATGATAAGCAACAATTTGAATTTATTTAATGAATAATCATAAGCGCCGGTTCGTTCCGGCTCAAAAAAATAAAGATGGGAGGTGATGGATTGGGCAGCGTCATTAAAAAAAGAAGAAAAAAAATGAGAAAGCATAAACACAGAAAGCTTTTGGCCCGTACACGGCATCAGAGAAGAAAGGGCAAGTAACTGACCTGTACTTCTGAAAAAATGCAGAGCAGCCCGGATTGAAACAGATAAATCTGCTCTACAGGTTAAAAAAACAGGAAAAGCACCGGACAGCAGATATCGGGGGCTTTTTCTGTTTTTTTTTGCATCCGGCTTATGCCTTTTTTTTATTCAAAATTTCAAGTCTTGCATTCAAAAGAGCGGAGTTATGAAAGCCGTGAACGCTTGCATCGGAGATCAGGAAAAAGCTGAAACCCAATTTTCTGCCCAAGGCAATGCTGTGTATATTTTCTATCTGGACAATTCCCCATAAAGCTTCAACACCTCTTTCTTCGGCAATCGTTATAAGCTGTTTCAGCAATACTGTGCCTAAACCTTTTCCCTGCCAAAAGTCACGCACCAAAACAGCAGCTTCAGCCTCTTTTCCGTCGGAATTAATCATCAGATGGGCAATGCCTGACATTTTTTCTTCCGGCAAAGTCGCATCTGTCGCTATCGCTGCAATATTACGGTCATCATCAACCTTCAGCAGTTTATCCGGCACTGATCTTATGCGGCTGAAAAATCGTGAATAAATGCTTTCTCTGGACAGGGAATTGAACATATCAGTAAAAAGCTGCCTATCTTCCGGTCTGAAAAGGCGGATAGAAATTTTTTCGCTGCTTTTATGCTGCCCACCGCAACGGCGTGGACATTTCATGCCCACCCTACGGTTCTGCATATCCTTTGAAATATTTCAGAAATTCCGAGTCTGTGGAAAGCACCAGTGCGGTGTCATTGTCAAATGAATCCCGATAAATTTCAAGGGTTCGGATAAAAGAATAAAACTCAGGGTCCGCGCTGTATGCCTCGGCGTATATCCGTGCAGCTTCCGCATCTGCTTTTCCCATGAGTTCCTGAGCCGTTTTGTATGCTCCGGAACTGATCTCTTTCAAATCACGGTCTTTTTCGCCGATAATCTTGTTTGCCTCCCCTTTTCCTTCGGAACGGAATTTTTCGGCAATCTGCTTGCGTTCCGCAATCATCCTGCCGAACACGGATTTCTGCACCTGCTCCACATAATTGATCCGCTTGATTTTGACATCCACCAACTGAATACCGAATTTATCCAACTTGGGCTGCGCCTGCTTTAATATCCCTTTGGTGATTTTTTCCCTGCCGGTGATGATTTTGTACGAGGCGGTCTGATCTTTTTTTATATCCTCCATGCCGATTTCAAGTGTATCCAATTCACGGTTGCTTTTGCGCACGGTTTCAATCAGCCTGTAAGATGTGATAAAATTTCTGACTGCCGGATCAATAATATCGTCCAAGCGTCCCAGCGCGCCCAGGGTGTCATGCACGGTCTGAAAAAACTTGACCGGATCAATGATTTTCCAACGGGCAAAAGCATCCACCCATATATATGTTTTGTCTAACGTCGGTATCTGTCCGGGGTCTCCGTCCCATTCCTGAAGGTTTTTGGGAAAATAATTGACTTTTTCGAGAAAAGGAATCTTAAAGCCGAGCCCTGATTCAATCTTGATTCGTGCCACTTTTCCGAACATCGTGACCACCACCTGTTCCCGTTCATCCACCACGAATGCCGAAGCATATCCGACGAGCAGCAGAGCCAGGGCAGCAATCAAAAGCATCATGGGTTTTGATTTCATTTTTCAACACCGATTTCCTGTTGTCTGTTAAGATTGAGAAAAGGCAGAAGGTTTTTCTGATCCGCATCAATAATATATTTCTGTCCCATATTCGGAAGAATATCCTTCATCATTTCAAGGTAAAGCCGCTTTTTTGTCACGTCTTTTGCTTCGGAATACGCTGCATAGAGGGATTTGAATCTGGCAGCATCTCCTTTTGCCCGGTTAATCCTGTCCAAAGCATAACCTTCAGCTGTTCTTATGGTTTTTTCCGCATCGCCCTTTGCAGCGGGAATGGCCGTGTTATAATCCCTTTTGGCTTCATAAATGAGCTTTTCCTTTTCCTGAGTTGCCTGATTGACCTCATTAAACGAAGTCTGAACAGGTTCGGGAACATTGGTGCGTTTCATCTCTATGGTAACCACGTCTATGCCGGTTTCCGCCTGATCCAGTTCTTCCTGAAGGACAATTTTGGCTTCGTCTGCGATTTCCTCCCGCTTGCTGATGACCTCATTGATGCTTCTGTCTCCGACCACTAACCGCATGGCGGCTTCGGACATATCTCTGAGCAGCCTTTCCGCATTCTGAATTTTAAACAGATAATTGTAAGGGTCTGATATTCTGTACTGAACAATCCATGGCACCAATGCCACATTCAGATCGCCGGTAAGCATGAGGGATACAGCATTTTCATCTTCCGGAGCAGATGTTTTATCATTCACAAAAGCAGAACGGAATCCGAATTCTTCCTTTTTGATGCGTCTGGTTTTAACCTTTGTCACTTTTTCAATCCCTGCCGGAAGTTTGAAGTTCAGTCCGGGCTGTCCGGTTCTGGCATATTTCCCGAATCGCTGAACCACCCCCACTTCATCCACTTCAACCGTGTAAAAGATTGAAGAACCGAAAAGTGCGGCAATGATGACAAGCAGAATCAGAATCGGTCCGCCCGGAAATTTGATTTTACTCACTTTCTGTATGAATTCATCAACCTGAGGGGGAAGATCATTTCTTTTATGCTGTTGTTCTTTAAGTTTTTCCCAGTCCCAACCCATTGTTTTTTTTCCTCTTTAAGATACATCATCTCATAAATCATTCTTTATGACACTCTGAATGAATCTGTAAAGCAGGTTTGAAACCCGCTCTGTTTGCAAAATCAGATTGAACTTATACGGATTCGCTTTTCAAAAACAGTGTTTTCCGTGTCTGATTTTAGCCGGGCGCTTTTCCGTAAAACCGCTTTTCAAGCGGTTTAAGCGATTTATCTGTTTTTAGCCGGGTGTTTTCAGCCCGGGCGCTTTACGGTCTGAAAAGACCGATCTTTGAAAGCGAATTGGTATTATATACTTTCTGCCGGCATAAACTGCGCTTTTCCGGCATTCTGTCATTTCAAGCTCAGGGCAGGACATAAAATGTCCACCCTGCATTTTGACAGAGACAGAAAAAGCGCAATTTATGACGGTTGTGGGTATATCTGTCTGACATATCATATAAAAATCAGTTTTATTTCATCCTCCCTTCATTTCTTGTAAGTCCGTCCGCCTGTAATGATTTCTATTATTTAAGTTACATGAATTTTTAAGTCAAGGGAAAAAGCACTTATCAGAAAAAATCGGAAGGGGAAGATATGAAAGATGAAATAAACTGATTTATTGACAATATATTTTTTTATATTCATGCGTCTGCATAAAAACAAAAAAGGCATCGCGTTAAGCGATGCCCTTATTGTTCGGCATATTCAGCCGATGCGTATTTTTTTATGTTGAATTCCGCAACACGTTCAACCTTTATCTAAGGATAATACATGGCAAATTCGGAAAAACGCTCACATCTGTGAAATGCTATTTTTTAAACCGCCGCCTGTAGCCCAGAAGACCGAGCAGACCGGAACCCAGCAGAAGCATGGTCCCCGGCTCAGGTGCCACATGGGCTTCCATCGTATCATTCCCGCAGGTCATTGCCCAGTGGAAACCGACGCCGCCTTCCAGTCCGGCAAAATCCAATTGGATGCCGGACACATCCATCACCATCGAGTAATATTCACCCACTCTTCCGGCAGTTCCTGTGCCGATTGATGTCAGTCCGGCATTGTTTATCAAAACTTCCTGACCATTTCTGTACTGGCCCGATGTCATCACATCATCAGAGGTGAGAATACTGCCCTGAGCATTCGTAATGTCATACAGATTTCCGCTGCTCACGTCAAAAGCGTATTCCCATTTTTCGCCGTTTGCCATCGTATCTTGCAGATAAGGAGAATCTCCGAAAGGATTCCAGCCGTCACTGCTGATAAAAAGATCGCCGTAATCGGTTCCCAGTGTTCCGCCGACATAATCGGTATGGATGTCAACCTTCAGATAGTTATCAAGATAATAAATATCCATCCAGTCAATGTCAAAAAGGTTTTCCGAACCGGCACCGGAGATCACATCTCCGCCGTTGTGTTCATAAATATTATTGACATTATCCAGACTCCCGCCGATGTATTTATCCTGAATCGTCCATTTCTGGGCGTCTGTCCAGTCGGTCGGCATCGCTAAGACTGTCCCTGCCATCATAAAAACTGCAACTGCAGCACAAGTTAAGATTCTTAAACTTTTCATATTATTCTCCTTGTTGTCAACCTGAAAAAGATAAACCGTTAATCAGACTTTTACATTTCACTTTTGTTTATCCTGCCTTGCCATGTTCCTTAAATTACCTGATGAACGCCCTGCTTTTCTGACCACCTCCTTTATCTTTTTTTCAGATTTGCCGTCATCCCAAAAAAACAAAGCCGGATTGCCTGTCTTTTTGTAGGCAACCCGGCTATCTTAATTTTTAAGACCCGTGGCTTTCCGTCCCCACTTCACAATGGGTTTGGCTTTATCTGAATATATGATTCGCAAAATTTAAGTGCCTTTATATTTGTTATTTTTCCTTTTGTCAAGCCTTTTTTTCATTTTATTTATTTTTTTTTCACCGAACAAGCCGCTATGCTGATTATTCTTAAACTTTACAAATGATTGAATCTGTATTTCCTTTAGGATATGCAGTGTCACCCTGAATACGGGCTTGTCTGAAAAACTGAGTTTTTTAAAAAATTCAGTTTTTTTTAAATCATAGGAGTTACGCTTATGGAATTTCCGCATCGTAAAAACGAACCGCAAAGAGCGCAAATATCCCCGCAAAGTTCCGCAAAGGTTTAAAACATATCTTTGCGGAACTCTGCGGTTTCCTCTGCGAAACTCTGCGGTTAAAAAAAAGCAGGATTCAACTGCGTAACTCCTAAATCAGCAAATTATAACAAGCTGAATTTACACCGCACTTCTATTCAATCGGTTGCGATTCAATATTTTCTTCAAAAAGCTTATCTGATTCGCTTTCCACAAGCCGGTTGATACGGCGAAAGTTTTCCATCAGACCTTCTGCCAGCGGCGTCAGTTTGGAACCGCCGCCTGCTGTGCCGCCGACATTTCGGACAAGCAGCGGACTTCCCAGCCGTTCTTCTGTGGCTTTGATCCTTCCCCACACTGCCCGGTAGCTCATGCCGAGTTCTTTTGCGGCAGCCTGAATCGTGCCGTGTTTGCGGATGGCTTCAAATATCTTCATCCGACCAGGGCCGAACACAACTTCTCCGTTATCATCTTCAATCCAGATTTTTGAACGAATATAAAAAGGTTTGACCATTTTTTTCCATCCTACGTTAAAAATTGACAGTATCATTTTACGGGCTTAATATAAGTAACTCACGTTGTCAACTGTAAAATCAGGGGATTGACAGTTGAAATTCTGTACGTTCAACCTTGCATTTGATATGAAATTTATAAGCGTTTTTTTATTTTATTTGACAATCTGTTTGAATTATTTTATTTATCATCGTTAAGTCATTAATGACATAGCGAGAAGATGAAGGAGACAGACGCATGTATCATCAGCTTATTTCAGGAAAACATGACAGAGACGGGTCTTCTGCTCTTGCTGAAAATTCTGTAACCATAGCAGGGTATTCTTTTGAAGAATATCTCAATATGGTTGAATCTTTTCACGGATATACGGCGCCGGGACTTATTATCGGGGGATTCATGGCAGATTTTGCCCTGCGGAAACTTCCGCCGAATACCCTCTTCGACGCCATCAGCGAAACTGCTTACTGCCTTCCCGATGCGATACAGATTCTGACGCCGTGTACCGTGGGCAACGGCTGGCTGAAAATCTTTGATTTCAGCCGTTTTGCCCTGAGCCTTTATGACAAATATCAGGGTAAAGGTGTTCGGGTTTTTCTTGATGCGAATAAAATCGCACATTGGACAGAAATAAAAAATTGGTTTTTCAAACTTACCAAAAAACAGGAACAGGATGAAAAGCTTCTGAAAGCGCAGATTCGGGAAGCGGGCGCTGAAATTTGCAGTTTTCAGGATGTGAGCATTCAGCCCCGGCTTCTGCAAAAACGGCACAAAGGCAGCATTGCCGTCTGCGCCGGATGCGGGGAGGCGTATCCCCGTGAACACGGAACCGTATGTCGGGCATGTCAGGGACAGACGCCTTATGTCGTATAACAAATTCCCGTCCTCACCCCCCGGCCCCCGGCCCCCTCTCCGAAGGAGAGGGGGCCGGGGGGTGAGGACGGACAAAAAGAGGAGGTTTAGCCAATGGCTGAAAACAAACTGATTATAAACCGCAATGAATTTTCATTTAAACCGGGTCAGACCATTCTGGAGGCGGCTGAAGCCAACCACATCCGCATTCCGACCCTGTGTTATCTGAAAGATGCCACGCCTACGGGAGCGTGCCGGATTTGCGTGGTGGAAGTGGAACGGGCACCCGCGCTGCTGCCTTCATGTTCCACACCCGCGACCGACGGAATGGTGATTTATACCGAATCCCGTCGGGTGGTGGAAGCCCGGAAAAATGTGCTGGAACTGCTGCTCGCTTCCGGGAACCACAACTGTGCGGCGACCGGCGGCGCAAAAGGCAACTGGAC
>JFJP01008510.1_pt1 | contig 14301 bp, 17 predicted proteins | sample 431651 | NCBI WGS metagenome assembly JFJP01 (sample SAMN02602958, study PRJNA72255) | Microbial mat metagenome, whole genome shotgun sequencing project. | biome: fresh water; feature: sink hole; material: water; isolation source: purple microbial (photo- and chemosynthetic) mats found in... | reverse complement strand
TGGTGGCAGTGTGGTTCCGCTACCTGTTTCAAGCCCTGGCTGTCAGCCTGGTGATGCTGCTCACCCCTGGCCCTGTACGCCTGAAAACCGACCACCCCAGATTCCAGGTGGTACGTGGCCTGTTGCTGTTGTCGGTCAGCATCCTGAGCTTCATCAGCGTGAGCTTGATGCCTGTGGGCGAATTCACGGCCATTGTGATGCTGGCACCGCTGGTCGTCACGCTGCTGGCGGCGGTTTTCCTCAAGGAGCGTGTGAGCCCCCTGCGCTGGGTTCTGGTGGCAGGTGGCTTCTGTGGGGCCTTGTTCATCGTGCAGCCAGGCGGGCATTCGCTGGGCTGGGTCACGCTGCTACCACTGTTGATGGTCTTGGTGTATGCCAGTTTTCAGATCCTGACGAGCCGCATGGCGCGCACCGAGCACCCCATGACCATGCACCTGTACACCGGGTGGGTGGGTGCACTGGCCATGACGGCAGTGCTGCCACTGGCTTGGACGGGTTGGCCCGATGGCCACACCCTGGCACTGCTGTGCCTGGTAGGCCTGATGGGCACCGTGGGGCACTTTTTTCTCATCATGGCCTATGCGAGGGCCCCGGCGTCAACGCTCAGCCCGTACCTGTATGCCCAGATCGGCTTTGCGATGATGGCGGGCTGGTGGGTGTTCGATCATGTGCCTGGCACGCTGGAGTGGATCGGTGTCGGTTTGATTGCGACGTGTGGCGTGGCAGCCGGGTGGCTGAGTGCACGCCAGCCACAACTGCCCGGCGAGCGGCGCCGGGGCGTGGAGCCATCAGTACCTGAGCCTTGACGTTACAGTGTTTGCCCACACACTGTGCACAAGCCCCTTTTGCACAACACTCACCGCATGAAAAAGCTCTGGATTCTGTTCTCGCACGCCGTGACGCTGTTGCTCGCGGCTTACTTCATCGTGGCCACCCTCAAGCCCCAATGGCTTGACCGCAGGCCCAGACTTGCATCGGTGGTCCCCATACTGGAGGCGCCCGCCTCAACCGAGACAGCATCCACTGCGGGCCGCGTCTCGTTCCGGCAGGCGGCGCAGGTGGCCTCGGCGGCCGTGGTCAGCATCAGCACCAGCAAAGCACCCGATCGCAGGGCACAAAGCGACGATCCGTGGTTCCGTTTCTTTTTCGGCGAACAGAACGCCCGTTCACAACCCCAGTCCGGCCTGGGTTCGGGTGTGGTGGTCAGCCCGGCAGGGTTCATCCTGACCAACAACCACGTCATCGAGGGCGCAGACGACATCGAAGTGGCACTGAACGATGGCCGGGTGGTGAAAGCCACCGTGATGGGCACCGACCCTGAAACCGACCTGGCGGTGCTGCGCGTGGCGCTGGACGACCTGACCGCCATCACCCTTGGCGACTCCGATGCCCTGCAGGTGGGCGACCCCGTGCTGGCGGTGGGCAACCCGTTTGGTGTGGGCAAAACTGTGACCAGCGGCATCGTCAGCGCGCTGGGACGCTCGCAACTAGGCATCAACACGTTTGAGAACTTCATCCAGACCGATGCGGCCATCAATCCTGGCAATTCGGGGGGCGCGCTGGTGGACGTGAACGGCCACCTGGTGGGCATCAACACTGCCATTTACTCCCGCTCGGGTGGCTCCATGGGCATCGGGTTTGCCATTCCCACATCAACCGCTCGCGCGGTCATGGAGTCGATCGTGCAGGATGGCAAGGTCACGCGTGGCTGGATCGGTGTGGAGCCTCAGGAATTGAACGCAGAGCTGGCCGAGACCTTCGGCGTGTCCGGCGTGTTGCAAAACGGCCCGGCCGCACAAGCCGGCATTCGCCCGGGTGATGTGATCGTGCAGGTGCAGGGGCAAGCTGTGTCATCGGTGCCGCAACTGCTGAGTGCGGTGGCAGCGCTGAAGCCAGGCGTGGAGGCAGAACTTGTTGTGCGCCGACGCTCGGAAGAGTCCAGCCTGACGGTTGTGCCAGGTCGGCGGAACCCAGTCAGAACGCCGCAATAAGCCCGCCCCGTGGTTGTGCGCCGGACATCAACGGTCAGGCGGCGGGGGAGCCGCCGGCGTCTTCGTCGTCTTTGGGCGCCGGCTTGACCATGTACTTGGATGGTCATGGGAATGGCCAAGGCCAGCTGTGAAATCACATCGGGGGGCGTGACGATGGCGGCAATCACAAACGCAATGACGATGAAGTAACCACGGAAGTCGCGCAGTTGCTCGATGGTCACCATGCCAAAACGCACTAGCAACACCACCACGATGGGCACCTGGAAGGCCATGCCAAAGGCCAAGTACAGCGACAAAATGGCTTCCACATACGACGCAATGTCAGGCGTGGCGGCCACACTTTCGGGCGTGAAGTTCTGGATGAACCCGAACATCTTGTCCAGCACAAAAAACTGCACGAAGGCAATGCCCACGTAGGCCAGAAGGCTGCCAAAAAAGATCAGGGGCAAAGCGAAATGTTTTTCGTGGCTGTAGAGGCCCGGGGCCACAAACGCCCAGGCCTGGTACATCAGCCAAGGCAAGGCCAGCAACAGCCCCGCCATCATCAGCACCTTCAGCGGAATGAAAAACGGTGAAAACACGCCCACCGCAATCAGTTTGGCGTCAGGCGGCATGTGGGCACGAATGGGCACGGCGATCAGGTCGATCAGGCCTGACGGCCCAGGCCAGATGGCCAGCAGGATCATGGCCACAGCCACACCGGCCAGGCTGTACATCATGCGGTCGCGCAGCTCGATCAGGTGCTGGACAAAAGGCTGCTCGGTCCCGGCCAGTTCGTCTTGGGGACCCGTTTTGTTGTCGGACATCGGTCAGCTCAGGGTGGAACGGGGTTTGGGACGAAAACGCGCCACGCGCGCAGCACCAGACTGCACCCGCGTGCGCACCCCGCTGCGAGCCTTGTACCACTGGGGCATGGCTTTTTGTTTGACGCGCCATTTTTTGGCGGGATTCTTGTACTCGGGCACCAAGGGTGCGCCCAGGTCAATCAGCGCGTCGTGGGTGGGCGTGCTGTATTCGTTGGTGGCATCGGCCCAGGACTTTTCAAAATCGGCCGCACCAGACTGGATGGAGGACTCCACGTCGCTGGCGGCGGTTTTGACCGTGTCACGCATTTTTTTGAGCTCTTCGAGCTCGATGGAACGGTTCACCTCCGCCTTCACATCGGCCACATACCGCTGCGCTTTTCCAAGCAGAGCCCCGACGGTGCGGGCGAGCTTGGGCAGCTTTTCGGGGCCAATGACCACCAGCGCCACCGCGCCGATCAGCGCGAGTTTGGAAATGCCAAGGTCAATCATGTGTCAGCCCGGTAGGGGCTCAGCTCTTGGTCTTGGCTTCGACGTCAATGGTGGTGGACTTGTCAGCCGTGGTGGCCTGGGTCACCTGGGGCTTGGCAGCGGCGGCGTCATCGGCCGCAGGGCCGGTACCGTCCTTCATGCCATCTTTGAAGCCCTTCACTGCGCCGCCCAGATCGGAGCCCATGTTTTTGAGCTTTTTGGTGCCAAACACCATGACCACAATCAACAGCACGATCAACCAGTGCCAAATGGAAAAACTACCCATGACCAACTCCTTGTGAATGTGACCCACACCCCTGGGGGTGTGGCTGCGGTGGATTCTAAACGTCAGCCCTTCACCCAAGGGCGGGGGCCGCCCATGACATGGACGTGCAAGTGGTGTATTTCCTGACCACCCTCGTCACCCGTGTTGATGACCACCCGAAACCCACCCTCCGGATAGGGTTTGCAGCCCTGTTCGAGCGCCAGGCGGGGAGCCAGGACGAGCATGCGGCCCAGCAGGGCTTCATGCTCGGGCCCTGCTTGCGCCAGTGACGGGATGTGCAGCTTGGGCACCATCAAAAAATGCACGGGCGCCCAAGGGTGGATGTCATGAAAGGCGAAAATGTGATTGTCTTCGTAGACTTTGCGGCTGGGGATTTTCCCGGCCGCGATTTTGCAAAACAGGCAGTTTTCATCGACAGACATGTTCACTCCTCCATCGCCTGGCCCGCGTTCATGCGCAGGAAGCCTTTGCCGATGCGGTACAAAAACCAAATGGAAATCAACCACCAGGCCACCATGCCGGGCAGCAAAAACAGCAACCACAGCGGCAGGGTGATCACATACAAGCCTCCCGCGATGAACAGAGTGCGCAGCCTCCACGCAAAATGACTTGCGTGCCAGGTGCCCACAGCATCACTGCGTTTGACCAGGTCGATCACCAGGGCCACCAGCAGCAGAGTCACGCCCATCTGCGCGCCCGGGATGAAAGCAGCCACCGCCACCACCAAGTGCAACAGATAGCTGACCACACCCAGGGTGTTGAGGCTTTGAAGGCGTTCGGTCTCGGTTTGCATGGCGTGTCCTGTCGGCAGCGGGTGGCAAGTGGCGCGTGGTCGCGTCAGGCTTCGCCCGCGCGGTCTTTGGCCTTGCGCAGGGCTTTTTCTTCTAGGCCACTCAGGCCCTCGCGGCGCACCAACTCGGCCACCACATCGGCGGGGCTGAGGCCATAGTGGGCCAGGGCAATCATGCTGTGGAACCACAGGTCTGCCACCTCACCCACCAGCGGCTGGGTGGAGGCGCCGTGGTCGGCGTCTTTGGCGGCCAGCACCACTTCAGTGGCCTCTTCACCGATTTTTTTCAGGAACGCGTCGGGGCCTTTGTGCAGCAGGCGCGACACGTAGCTTTTGTCGGGGTCGCCACCGTTGGCAGGCTTGCGGCTCTCAATGACCTGGGCCAGACGATCCAGTGCGTCGGCAGACGAAAGAGGCGAAATGGTGTCGGTCATTTGTAAATGTGTTCGGGGTCTTTGAGCACGGGTTCGACCGAAGTCCAACGCCCATCATCGTACTGTTGAAAGAAACAACTGTGACGGCCCGTGTGGCAAGCAATGCCAGGCTCGTGACCGAGCTGCGTGACCTTGAGCAGCACCACGTCGTTGTCGCAATCGAGCCGGATGTCGTGCACGGTTTGCACGTGGCCAGACTCTTCACCTTTGAACCACAGCTTGCCACGCGAGCGGCTGAAATACACGGCACGGCCCAGCTCCGCGGTTCATCCAGGCGAACATCAGCACGTCGCCCGTGGCGGCCTCCTGGGCGATGACCGGCACCAGCCCTTGGGCATCCCATTTCACTTCATCAAGCCAGTTCATGCAGGGCGATGGGTTTAAATGTTGATAGCTTCAAAACCAATACCATCGTGCGGTAGAGGCACTTTTTATAAAAATTTACAGACGCACGGGTATGCCACGCTCGGCCATGCGGGCCTTGGCCTGGGCAACGGTGTACTCGCCATAGTGAAAGATGCTGGCGGCCAGCACCGCATCGGCCCCACCCTGCTGCACACCGTCAGCCAGGTGGTCGAGATTGCCCACACCACCCGACGCAATGACGGGCACGCTGACGGCATCCGACACGGCGCGGGTCAGCGCCAGGTCAAAGCCCGACTTGGTGCCGTCGCGGTCCATGCTGGTCAACAAAATTTCGCCTGCGCCACGCTCGGCCATGTTGACGGCCCACTGCAGCGCATCGAGCCCCGTGTTTTTGCGCCCACCGTGGCTGAACACGTCCCAGCCCGGTCCCACGGGCAAGCCGTTGGCGGACAGCCGCAATTCGTCTTCGGGCTTGCGGCGTTTGGCGTCGATGGCCACCACAATGCACTGCGCTCCGTACTTGGCCGACGCGTCGTTGATGACCTGGGGGTTGGCTATTGCCGCGGAATTGAAGCTGGTTTTGTCGGCACCGGCGTTCAGCAGGCGGCGCACGTCCTCCACCGTGCGCACGCCACCGCCCACGGTGAGGGGAATGAACACCTGGCTCGCCACGGCTTCGACGATGTGGAGGATGAGGTCACGCCCGTCGCTGGTGGCGGTGATGTCGAGGAACGTGAGTTCGTCGGCCCCCTGCTCGTTGTAGCGGGCGGCGATTTCCACCGGGTCGCCTGCGTCGCGCAGTTCGACAAAGTTCACGCCTTTGACGACGCGGCCGCCGGTCACGTCCAGGCAAGGGATGATGCGTTTCGCAAGCATGTGTGTCAGGCTGTGAAGATGTCAGACCACGTTGAATTGTTGCCAGCCCTGCCACCGCCCCTGAGCGGGCACGGAGATGGGCTCGAACACTTGGGCAGCCTCCACGCACAACATGCGTTGGTGGCTGCCAGGGGCCATGTCGGCCATGCCAGCGGCGTTGGCCGCACCCGGCGTCCACACCACGGAGTGGGCCCAGTCGGCGCTTTGTTCGATGGCCAACCGGTGAGCACCATCGTGCAGGGTCAAAGGTGCCGCCGCCGCGTGGTAGACACGGTCGAAGCTGCCGGGGAAATGAAGGGTGTCGGCGGCGGTGCCATGGGCGTCCGACAGGGCATCCCACTCGGGCTGGCCACCCAGACCGGTGAGCCGTGCCTGGGCAACATCGTCCACCGCGAGATATGTGTGCAACGCCCCGGTGAACGCCAGCGGCTGCGTGCCGGTGTTGTCCACACCCAGGGTCACACGCAAACAGCCGGGACTCAGGGCCACGCAAACGCGCGCATCAAAAGCCTGTGGCCACACGGCCATGGTGGCAGGCCCGCTGCGCAGGCTCAGGGAGGCTTCTGCGCTGTCGGCCGTCAACACCGGCGGCACATCGGCCACCCAAGGCAGGTTGCGGGCAAAGCCGTGTTTGGGCAGCGCGCCGCGCGCATTGAACTGTGGCCAGCACACGGGTACCCCGCCACGAATGGCATCGCGCCCGTTGAAATGGCTGTGCCCGCTCAAAAACAGCCGCTCGCGCCCCGCTGCCACCCACGACAACACGTGGGCTCCGTGCTCGGCCACCAACACGGTGTCGCCTTGGGGCAGGCGCAAGCGCCAGCAGGGAAGCCCTTGGAACAGTTCTGACTGGCAGATGGCCAGGGCGTCAGCCATTGAGTTCGTCGGCCAGCTGCTGCGCGGCTTCGAAGTCAAGGTCGCCGCTGTAAATGGAGCGGCCGCAGATCACGCCTTCCACACCCTCACTCTCGACAGCGCACAGCGCACGGATGTCGTCGAGATTGGACAAGCCGCCGGATGCAATCACGGGAATGGTGAGCGCCTGTGCCAGCTTGACGGTGGACTCGATGTTGATGCCGCTCAACATGCCGTCGCGCCCGATGTCGGTGTAGATGATGGATTCCACGCCGTAGTCTTCAAACTTTTTGCCCAGGTCCACCACTTCATGGCCGGTGAGTTTGCTCCAGCCGTCGGTGGCCACTTTGCCGTCTTTGGCGTCCAGCCCCACGATGATGTGGCCGCCGAATGCGGTGCAGGCATCCTGCAGGAAGCCTGGGTTTTTCACGGCAGCCGTGCCGATGATGACGTAGCGCAGTCCGGCATCGAGGTAGCGCTCGATGGTGTCGAGGTCGCGGATGCCGCCACCCAACTGCACATCCACTTCGGAGCCAATTTCTTTCAGGATTTTGCGAATGGCAGCCTCGTTTTTGGGCTTGCCCGCAAAGGCTCCGTTCAAATCCACCAGGTGCACACGCCGTGCGCCCTTGTTGACCCACATGCGCGCCACGGCCGCAGGGTCTTCACCGAACACGGTGGTCTGGTCCATGTCACCTTGTTTGAGGCGAACACACTGGCCGTCTTTCATGTCAATGGCGGGAATGAGCAACATGGCAGGGATGTGAGAAAGGGTCTGGGAACGGGGTTGAACAACGGGAACGGGAAGGAATGGAACGTGCTGGGGTCAGGGCTTCCAGTTCAGGAAGTTGCGGTACAGCCGCAGGCCTTGGTCGGCACTTTTTTCGGGGTGAAACTGAGTGGCAAACAGGTTGTCACGGGCGATGGCCGCTGAAAAGCGCTGGCCATAGTCGGTTTCACCCACGCTGTGTGCAGCTTGTGTAGGTCGCGCAAAGTAGCTGTGGACAAAATAGAAGTAGGCCCCGTCGGCCACGCCGTCCCACATGGCGTGCGAAGGGCCACGGCCCAGTTGGTGGAACACGCGGTTCCAGCCCATCTGCGGCACCTTGTAGCGGCTGCCGTCTGCCTGCAATTGACCTTCGAGCTGAAAACGCACCACCTCACCGCCGATCTGGCCCAGACCGTCGGTGGGGCCTTCTTCGCTGCGGTCGAGCAACATTTGCATGCCCACACACACACCAAACAGGGGCTTGTGTGCGGCAGCGTGCAGCACGGCGTCTTTCAGGCCCGAGCGGGCCAACTCGGCCATGCAGTCGGCCATGTGTCCCTGGCCGGGCAGCACCACACGGTCGGCATCGAACACGTCTTGCGGACTGGACGTGACGCGCACCTCCACATTCTCAGCCGACGCCACATGCAGGACGGCTTGGGACACGGAGCGCAAATTGCCACTGCCGTAATCCACCACGGCAACCATCTTGCGGGTCATGGCTGGCTGGGCGCGCTCACAGCGAACCCTTGGTAGAGGGAATGGTGTTGCCCATGCGCGGGTCCACTTCCAGCGCCATGCGAACGGCGCGGGCAAAGGCCTTGAACACGGTTTCAGCCTGGTGGTGGGCGTTCTGGCCCTTGATGTTATCGATGTGCAGTGTCACGCCCGCGTGGTTCACAAAACCCTGGAAAAACTCGAACGTGAGTTGCGTGTCGAACGCGCCGATCATGCCGGCCGTGAACGGCACCTGCATGTGCAAACCGGGACGGCCCGAAAAATCGACCACCACGCGGCTGAGTGCTTCGTCCAGCGGCACATAGGCGTGGCCGTAGCGGCGCAGGCCTTTTTTGTCGCCCACGGCCTTGGCCACTGCCTGACCCAAGGTAATGCCCACGTCTTCCACGGTGTGGTGGCCGTCGATGTGCAGGTCGCCGTCCACGGCAATGTCGAGGTCGATCAGCCCGTGGCGGGCGATCTGGTCAAGCATGTGATCAAAAAAACCGATACCGGTGTGCAGCTTCGACTGGCCGCTGCCATCGATGTTGAGCACCACGCGGATGCGGGTTTCGGCGGTCTGGCGCAGGACGTCGGCGCAACGCTCGGGTGCAGACAGGGAAGAATCGCTTGGGGTGGTCATGGGGTGGTGTGGAATGCGGCCACCATGCGGGCATTTTCGTCGGGGGTGCCGACCGTCAAACGCAAACAGTTGTGCAGCAAAGCGTGCATTTTAGAAACATTCTTCACCAAGACCCCGGCACGCTTGAGGTCATCGAAACACTGTTGCGCATCGGGTACGCGCACCAGCAGCATGTTGGCCTGGCTGGGGAACACGGTGAAACCGGGCAAGCGCGCGAATTCGGCGGTCAGCCAATCGCGCTGCTGGCGTATGGCGTCGGCCTGGGCGGCAAACACCTCGGCGTGTTCCAGCGCAAACAGCGCACATTCGGTGTTGAGCACGCTGATGTTGTACGGCGGGCGCACCTTGTCGATATCGGCCAACAGGGTTTTGGGCCCCATCATGTAGCCCAGCCGCACCCCCACAGCGTGCGCATCAGCAGCACATGCCCATGGCGCTCGGGTGCCTGGCGGATGCGGGTGAGCCAGGTTTTGGACGCGAACGGCTGGTAGGCCTCGTCCATCACCACCAGCCCGCCTTGCGCGCCCTGGGCCTCGATGATCGCCTCAATGGCCGCGTCGTCCCACAGGTTGGCCGTGGGGTTGTTGGGGTAGGCCAGGTAGACGATGGCCGGGCGGTGCGCGGCAATGGCGGCCAGCATGGCGGGCAGGTCGAGCTCGAAATCGGCCGTCAGTGGCACACCGTGGAAGGCCAGGCCTTGCAGTTGCGCACTCATGGCGTACATCACAAAACCGGGCAGAGGCGCGAGGATGGATGCACCGGGCACGTCGCACGCCAGCGCCAGCAGGCTGATGAGCTCGTCTGACCCGTTGCCCAGCATCAGGTCGAAGCCCTCGGGCATGTCGGCGTAGGCCGCCAGCGCGGTGCGCAGGTCGTTCACACGGGGGCCGGGGTAGCGGTTCAGGGCCAGCGCGCCCAGGCGTGCGCCCAAAGCGGCTTGCAGTGCGGGCGGCAGGCCGTAGGGGTTCTCCATGGCGTCGAGCTTGACCATGCCCGCCGCGTCCTGAATGGCATAGGCATGCATGGACTGCACATCCTGGCGAATGCGCTGGCTGGCATCGGCGCTCATGCGGCACCTCTCATGGGCGGCACAGTGTTCAGGCGCAACTCTGCGGCACGGGCGTGGGCTTGCAAGCCTTCGCCATAGGCCAGTTCGGCGGCCACAGGGCCCAGCGTTTGGGCACCGGCCTGGCTCACTTCGATCAGGCTGCTGCGTTTTTGGAAGTCGTACACCCCCAGTGGGCTGGAAAAGCGCGCTGTGCCGCTGGTGGGCAACACATGGTTGGGACCGGCACAGTAGTCGCCCAGGCTTTCGCTGGTGTAGGCCCCCAGAAAGATGGCACCGGCGTGGCGCAGCAGTGGCTCCCAACAGTGAGGCTCGCGGCTGCTGACTTCCAAGTGTTCAGGCGCCTCAGTTCGCAGGCCTCTTCCATGCTGCGGGTGTGAATCAACGCGCCTCGGTCGGTCAGGCTTTTGGCGATGATGGCTGCGCGGGGCATGGCGGGCAACAGGCGGTCAATTTCGCGTTGCACGGCGGCGATGTAGTCGGCATCAGGGCACAGCAGGATGCTTTGCGCAAGCTCGTCGTGTTCAGCTTGGCTGAACAGATCCATGGCCACCCAGTCGGCCGGTGTGGTGCCATCGGCCAGCACCAGAATTTCACTGGGGCCTGCAATCATGTCGATGCCCACGGTTCCAAACACACGCTTCTTGGCGCTGGCCACATAGGCGTTGCCGGGGCCGGTGATTTTGTCTACCTTGGGTACGGTGGCGGTGCCATAGGCCAGCGCAGCCACGGCCTGCGCGCCGCCGATGGTGAAGGCGCGGCTCACACCGGCCACGTAGGCGGCGGCCAGCACCAGCGGGTTCTTCTCGCCTTTGGGGGTGGGCACCACCATGATGATGTCCGGCACCCCGGCCACATGGGCGGGAATGGCGTTCATCAGCACGCTGCTGGGGTACGCCGCTTTGCCACCGGGCACGTAAATGCCCACGCTGTCCAGCGGCGTGACCTTTTGGCCCAGCAGGGTGCCGTCTTCGTCGCGGTAACTCCAGCTTTCACCCGACGCTTGCTTCTGGGCTTCGTGGTAGCTGCGCACCCGGCGCGCGGCGCTCTCAAGGGCATGGCGCTGAGCGGCAGGCAAGCCGTCGAATGCGGCTTTCAGTTCGGCCTGGGTCAGCTCCAGTTCGGCCATGCTGGTGGCGCTCAGGCCATCGAAACGGGCGGTGTACTCCAGCACGGCGGCATCGCCACGGGCCTGTACGTCGGCCAGGATGTCGGCCACGCGTTGTTCGATGGCAGCATCGGTGTCTGCTGACCAGTGCAGCCTGGCCTTGAATTGAGCATCAAAATCGGCCCCAGCGCTTGACAGATATAGAGGTTTAGCTACCAATGTCATGTTCAACCTGCTGCCCGTGCAAAGGCGTCGATGATGGGTCGCAGGGTGGCCTGCTTCACCTTGAGGGCGGCCTGGTTCACCACCAGACGCGAGCTGATGTCCATGATGTGCTCCACCTCCACTAGGTGGTTGGCTTTGAGGGTGTTGCCGGTAGACACCAGATCGACGATGGCATCGGCCAGCCCGGTCAGCGGGGCCAGTTCCATGCTGCCATAGAGCTTGATGAGGTCAACGTGCACGCCTTTGGTGGCAAAAAACTCGCGGGCAATGGCGGTGTATTTGGTGGCCACGGCCAGGCGGGCACCCTGGCGAACCGCAGAGGCGTAGTCGAAGTCGGCGCGAACCGCCACACTCATGCGGCAGCGGGCAATTTTCAAGTCCAGCGGCTGGTACAGACCCTGGCTGCCCCATTCGGCCTGATGCTCAATGAGCGTGTCTTTGCCACACACGCCCAAATCGGCGCCGCCATATTCGACATAGGTGGGCACGTCGGACGCACGCACCAGCACCACATTCACATCGGGCCGGTTGGTGGGAAGGATGAGTTTGCGAGACTTGTCGGGGTCTTCCAACACCTCGATGCCTGCGGCCGCCAGCAGCGGCAGGGTTTCTTCAAAAATGCGTCCTTTGGACAGGGCAAGCGTGATCAAGGTGGGCTCCGGAATTTCGTTCAGCGCACGCGCTGGATGTGCGCGCCGAGGGCGCTGAGTTTGGCTTCCATTCGGTCGTAGCCACGGTCCAGGTGGTAGATGCGGTCCACCAGGGTCTCGCCATCGGCCACCAGGCCGGCAATCACCAGGCTGGCGGAGGCACGCAGGTCGGTGGCCATCACCGTGGCACCACTGAGGCGGCGATGGTCACCACCCAGCCCCTCGATCATGGCCACCTTGCCCTCGGTGTGGATGCGTGCGCCCAGGCGTTGCATTTCCTGCACGTGCATGAAGCGGTTTTCAAAAATGGTTTCGGTCACCGTGCTGGTGCCTTGAGCCACCACATTCAGGGCCATGAACTGGGCCTGCATGTCGGTCGGGAAACCGGGGTATTCAGTGGTGCGAAAGCCTTGCGCCTTGAGTGCGGCAGCACCGGGTGATGCCACACGGATGCCGTCGGGCAGGGGCTCGACCGTCACACCCGCGTCGCGCAGCTTGTCAATGACCGCGTCGAGGTGGTCGCCACGGGCATGGCGCAGCATGGCATCGCCTCCTGCAGCTGCCACGGCGCACAGAAAGGTCCCGGCTTCGATCCGGTCGGCCACCACTCGGTGGCTGCAGCCGTGCAGTGACTCCACGCCATGGATGCGGATTTTGCTGGTGCCATGCCCTTCGATGCGGGCGCCCATGGCGATCAGCATCTCGGCCAAATCGGTGATTTCAGGCTCCTGGGCGGCGTTTTCCAGAATGGTTTCGCCCTCGGCCAGCGCGGCTGCCATCATGAAGTTTTCAGTGCCGGTGACGGTGACCATGTCGGTGGTGATGCGAGCACCCTTGAGCCGGGTCTGGCCCGCTGGCAGCGATGCCTCGATGTAGCCGTGCTCCACCGCAATCACCGCCCCCATCGCCACCAGGCCCTTGATGTGCTGGTCCACCGGGCGCGAGCCGATGGCGCAACCGCCCGGCAACGACACACGGGCCTCGCCAAAACGCGCCAGCAAGGGGCCGAGCGCCAGGATCGACGCACGCATGGTTTTCACCAGCTCGTAGGGTGCCTCGGGCGTGAGCGTGGCGGGAGCCTGCAGCTGAACGGTGCCATCGGCAATGCGTTCGGCGCGGGCACCCATGTTGGCCACGAGTTTCTTCATGGTCAGCACATCTTGCAGGTGCGGCACGTTGTGCAGCACCACGGGGTCGGCGGTCAGCAGAGCGGCGCACAGTTCGGGCAGCGCAGCGTTCTTGGCCCCTGAAATGACGACTTCGCCTTGCAGGCGGTGGCCGCCTTGTATCAACAGTTTGTCCATGAATGTGGGGAGTTGTTCTGGGTGCTCAGCGTGGCAATGCAGCCCACTCCGCAGGGGTGTGGGTTTTCATGGACAAGGCGTGCACTTCGTCGGTGTGCATGCGTTGTCCCAGTGTGGCGTACACGCGCTGGTGGCGGGCAATGAGGCGTTTGCCCTCGAATTCAGCCGAAACGATGACAGCAGACCAGTGGCGGCCATCGCCGCTGACTTCGATGTGGTCGCACGGCATACCGCCGGCAATGAGGGACTGGAGTTCCTGGGATGTCATGGGTGATGAGGTCGGCTCAATGCCGGATTTTGTAGCCTGTGCGAAGCAGATGGACAGTGAAGGAGGCCACGATCACGAACGCCACGACCACCACTCCCAGACTGAGCCAGGGTGAGACGTCGCTGCGCCCGAAAAAGCCGTAGCGAAAACCGTCGATCATGTAGAAGAAGGGGTTGAGGTGGCTGACGGTCTGCCAGAACGCAGGAAGAGAGTGGATGGAATAGAACACCCCCGACAAAAACGTCATGGGCATGATGATGAAGTTCTGGAATGCAGCCAACTGGTCGAACTTGTCGGCCCAGAGCCCCGCAATCAGTCCGAGGGAGCCCAGCAGCCCGGCGCCCAGCACAGCAAACACCAGCACCCAGAGCGGAGCAACCATGCCGGGCTGGCCAAACCACCAGGTCACGATCATCACACCCGCGCCCACGGCCAGACCGCGCACAACAGACGACGCCACATAGGCCACAAACCACGCCCAGTGCGACATGGGGGTGAGCAACACAAACACCAGGTTGCCCATGATCTTGCTCTGGATCAGCGATGAAGAGCTGTTGGCAAACGCGTTTTGCAGCACGCTCATCATCACGAGGCCGGGCACCAGAAAAGCTGTGTAGCTGATGGAGTCGTACACCGTGACATGGTCTTCCAGCACGTGGCCAAAGATCATCATGTACAG
>JFJP01020168.1_pt1 | contig 14302 bp, 9 predicted proteins | sample 431651 | NCBI WGS metagenome assembly JFJP01 (sample SAMN02602958, study PRJNA72255) | Microbial mat metagenome, whole genome shotgun sequencing project. | biome: fresh water; feature: sink hole; material: water; isolation source: purple microbial (photo- and chemosynthetic) mats found in... | reverse complement strand
CGTCCGCCGTGCCGTAGCCGTTGGCGCGGATGAAGAGCCCCTTCTTGCCGCGACGCGGCTCCACGTTGCGGTTGACCGAGGCGAACTTGTTCGGGAGCACCCGCAGCAGCCAGTTGCCGTCGGGACCGTAGCGCACAACGGAGGACTCGGCGTATTCGGCGTCGCCGCCGATGCAGAACGGACAGTCCGGGGCGTGGCGCGGCAGGTGGGGGCGGATGTTGCCGTGCTCCGGGGAGCGGAAATCCTCGGGACGCTTTGCGCGTTCGGTGGCGATGACCACCCACTGGCCATTGGTGAAGTTCTGCCGGTATTCGGACATGGATCCTCCCGAGGTGCACCCCTATTGTAACCTTTTCAAAGCGCGATGGTAAGCCATCGGGCGCAAGAAGCGCGACTCCGTTGTGGGGGATGGGGCGCAGGCCGTTTGTATCTTTCCCCCTATGCCCTCGTCCGCCCTGCCCGCCTTGCCGCCTTGCCGCAATCCCCGTTGCCGCCGGACCGGTTTCGGGCCTGCGCTCGGGGTGCTCTGTTTGCTTGGGACGATGCTCGCTCAGCTGGCCGTGGCGGGCGGTTCGGGACCTGCCCCCCTCTTCCGCCGCACCGTGGCCAGTCCAGCCGACACCCTGGAGATCTACGCCTTCAAGGTGGAGTTCGCCTTCGAGGATCCCGACAACAGCCTGACTACCGGGCGCGGCACCTTCGATTCCGATGCGGACACCTCGCGCTCCCACTACTCCCTGGACCCCCAGGGGGCGCGTCGCACCAACGCCTACTGGGAAAAGCACCTGCAGTATGTGGCGGACTATTTCCGTGCAGTCTCCCGGGGCAAGCTGGTGGTGGTGGGGCGCGTCTTCCCGGAACAGGACCGCCAAGCCTACACCCTCAATGCCCCAATGATCTCCTACAACCACACGGTGCGGCAGTCGGACCAGAAGGTGGCCCAGTTCGACAGCGTGCGGGTGGTGGACTACATGCGCTTCGTGCGGGATGCCGTGCGCTCCGCGGATGCCAGCGCCGACTCCCCCTTCAAGGTGGCCCCGCCGACCTCGCCCCATCGGCACCGGGCCTACATGCTGATCCACGCCGGGGCCTCGCGTCTGCTCGACGGCGGCTCCCTGGGCAACCGCTATGCGGACACCCCCGGCGACCTGGTGGACCTCTACATCGACCCGCCCTCCTTCGGCTACCTGCGCGACGTGGACAGCGCCCGGACAGACACAGCCGGGGTGCTGTTGCAGAACGGCGTCGTCGACACCGTCTCCTCGATGATGGTGGTGAGCGAGACGGCCTCCCAGGACGGTCTGAACTGGGGCATCAATGGGGTGTTGGTGCATCAGGTGGCACGGGCGATCGGCCTGCCCCCGACCTACGATGCCACCCAGGGGGTCAGCCTGCTGGGTTGGTACGATGCGATGGACTTCGCGGGGTACAATGCGGCCAACGGCTTCCTGCCGGTCTTCCCCTCGGCTTGGGCCCGCGTCTGGATGGGCTGGGAGCAGGCTGTAGTCATGCACCCCTCCAGCGACGGCTCGCCCGTGGAGGTGGCCCTGCGCGCGGTCTCCGATACCAGTGCCGGGGGAACCCGAGTCGTCAAGATCCCTCTCACCTCCAGCGAATACCTGCTCGTCGAGAATCGCCAGCGCACCGCGCGCGCCGATGGCAAGCTCAGCGTCACCACCGACCACGACGGTGCGATCCTGGTCCCGGCCGACAGCGTGGAGCGGATCTTCAAGGACAGCCTCTGCACCGATTACGGGCGCGACTGCGACCTCAACCGCCAGAAGGCGACCGGCATCCTGCTCTCCGCCGGTTCCCACGATGCGGGGGTTCCCGCCTCGGGGCTGGTGGTCTGGAAGGTGAGCGACTGGCTGATCGACCGCACCCTGCGCTACGGTTATGTCAACGCGACCCAGGAGGGCGGCATGGCGCGGCGCTACCAGGGGATCCAGCTGGTGGAGGCCGACGGCTCCCTGACCATCGGCCAGGAGTTCCGCGACCCCTATGGCCAACCCGCCTACGACTACGGTTCGGGGGCGGACCTGCTCCCCCACATCAGCTGGCGGACCTCCGGAAGCCTCACCACCCGCGACACGGTCACCGCCATCGAACCCTACGGCTACGCCAACACCGGCAGCGCGGCCAACGGACGCACCCACCTGGTGGTCCGGGCGCTCCTGCCCGACAGCGGCCGCGCCGAATTGACCCAGGCCTCCTTCAGTGGCGACTCCATCCGCACCTGGTCGGTGCGCGACATTGGTTTGCAGGCCGACTGGCGTGGACTGCGCACTCCGGGAAGCCTTTTCCCCTTGCGGGTCGCTCCCGCTTCGGGCATGCGAAACTTGACGTTCGCTGTCCACCCCGATCGGCCGCGAGAGCAGTCCGTAGCGCTGTTGGGCGACTCCGGTTGGTTGCAGGCGCGGGATGCGCGCGGGCTCTCCCTGGTGGCGCTGGGGGATAGCCTGAGCTACCGCGCCGAGTACGACTCGGTGAAACGGCTGGTCGACGATCCCGCCCTGAACGATTCGGCGACCTTCCCTCTGGCCAATCTCGGGGCAGCCCAGGGGCGCGCGCTCGGCCTGGCCAGCTCGGCCGATACGTTGGTCACGCTCCACCGAAGCGTGGGTTCAAGCGCAACCTCCAACCTCCTGATCCGCAGCCGCCTGCTGCCCGGTTCCGCGACGGCGACGACCAACGCCGCCTCCTTTGCCCGGCTCACCGCCCCCACCACGGCCGCCCTGCCGCCCCTGATCGCCGAGAGTGCCGCCTGGTCGGCCTCCTTCGACAGCCTGATGCGCTGGCAGCTCGCCGACCTCTCGCCGCGCACCTGGCGCTGGCCGAACGGTTTCCATCCCCACGCCCTCGCCTGGGTGGACGACCTCGACGGCACCGGAACCCGCCTGCTCCTGGCAGTCGGGGACTCGGCCCAGCTCGCCGCCCTCGAACTCGACGGCTCCGGCACCGCGGTGGGCGCCCCTCGCCGCCTCGGCTCCCCCCTCGCCTCGTCGCCCGCTGTCATGAAGGCAGGCCGTTGGCGCCTGGCCACCAGCGACTTCGACCGGGACTCCGTTGCGGAGGCTTTCCTGGTCAGCGATCGCGGTGTGGCGCTCTTCGTCTCCCTGGAGGACGGCACCGCCGAAGGGACTCCCCGGATCTACCCGCGCGGACAGACAGGCCAAGGCGAGCTCTCCACCCTGCTCTACGCCGACACCTCGGCGATCTCCGTGGGCGACCTCGACGGCAACGGCCATCCCGACGTGGTCTTCCACGGGCACAACTGCCTGCTGGCCCTGGACAGCCGCAACGAACTCCTCCCCGGCTTCCCCTACCGCTACCGCGAGCAGGTGGAGGAGGGGCACCTGGGTCGCGGGTTCGTTGCGGGTGAGATCGGCTCCGCGCCGCTCCTGGCGGACCTCACCGGCGATGGCCTGCCTGAGATCCTGAGCGCGACCCCCGCGGGCCTGCTCTATGCGGTCGATGCCCAGGGCAAGCTGCTCCCCTCCATCGGCGCCCCCTCCACCGACCTGCAGAGCGGAGCCCTCCGCGCCGAGGGCGACTGGCCCTTGGCCGTGGGAACATTCCCCTTCGACGACACCAGCGCGACCCCCTGGATCCAACTCGCCGCCGCCCCGGCCGATACCCTCCCGGGCCTAGAGCTCTTTGCCCTCTCCCACGACTTCCTCTTCGGCTGGACCTTGCCGCGCTGGTGCAGCTCCGCCCCCATCTCCCGGTGCGCCGCCAACCAGTGGCTGCTGGAGGGGGGCAACCCCGGTCGCACCCTGTGGTTCCCCGCCGCCGGACTGGACGGCAGCCCCGCCGCCGAACGGGACGAGATCCGCGCCTTCCACCTCTACCCCTCGCCCCTGCGCGCCCCCCGAGGCAACCTGCTCATCGAGCTGGGAGCTCCCGCTGCGCGTGCCCGCGTCCGCTTCCTGGACATCACGGGCGCCGTCGCCTGGGACCGCACCTTCACGGATCTTCCGGCCGGGATCAACCGCCTGCAGCAGCAGGACATGGACCATCTGGGCAGCGACGTCTACGCCCTGCTCCTCGAAGTCGAATTCGCCAGTGGCAAGACCCTGAAACGTTGGAGCCGCGCCGCCGTGGTGCGCTGAGGAGCGAACATGAACAAGCACGTGATCGTCATGGGAATCCAGGGTTCCGGCAAGGGGACCCAGTCCGAGCGGCTGGTGGCCGATTTCGGCCTGACCTTCGTCGGTTCGGGCGACATCTTCCGCTGGCTCATCTCCAACAACACCAACATCGGCCGTCGCATCAAGGAACGCATGGATACGGGCAAGATGCTCAGCGACGAGATGGTCTTCTCGGTCATCGGCGGTCGGCTGGACCTGCACGACTGGAGCAAGGGGATCCTGCTGGATGGCTTCCCCCGCTCCGAATCCCAGCGCCACTGGCTGCTGGACGTCAAGCGCTACCCTTTCAACCACGTGCTCTACCTGGACATCCCCGACGAGTCCGTGGTCCTGGAACGGCTGATGGCCCGCAAGCGCGCCGACGACACCGAGCTCGGCATCAAGAACCGGATCGCCGACTACCGCAACAAGACCGAACCGACCCTCGAGGCCTACGAAAAGGCGGGCCTCCTGCGCAAGGTGAACGGGTTGGGGACCGTCGACGAAGTATACGCCCGCGTGCTGACGGCCCTGGGCTGGAAGCCCAAGCACCCCGCCACGCTGCCCTAGGACAAGACATGGGCTCGCCCCCTCGCACATTGGCCTCCCAGATGCTATGATGGGGGGAGGACCTGCTGCGTCTCCGAGGAGTCCCATGCCCCCCCTCTCGCGTTGGATCGCCCTCCTGTTCTGCTCTGCCGCGCTGCTGCACGCCAGCGAGGCGAAACTCCACATCGCTGTCATCGATTTCGCCGCCGACAACCGCTTCGCCCATGACGAGGTGCAGGCCATCGCCATGCGCATGCAGTCCGAACTCATCAACACCGATGCCTTCATCGTCCTCGACCGTTCCCAGATCGAGAACATCCTCAAGGAGCAGGGGTTCCAGCAGAGTGGCGTCTGCACCTCCAGCGACTGCCAGATCGAGATGGGACAGATGCTCGGCGTGGAGCGGCTCGTCACAGGCCACCTGGGGCGCGTCGGGGGTCTCATCACCTTCAACCTCAACCTGATCAATGTCCAGAGCGGGCAGATTGTCCGTTCCCTCAACCGCGATGTCGCCGGGGGCCTCGAGACCATCCTCACCGTGACCTGCCGCGAACTGGCGTTGGAGTTGGTCGCTGCCACGGGTTCCACTGCACCTCTGCCGCTCACCGAAAAACCAGCATCCGGTGCACCGTCCACCAGCGCGGCGGCTCCGCTCCTCAACACCGGCACCGCTACCCCCAGCACCCCCCCAGGTCCCGCCGCCGCGAACGCAACCGCCCCCAGCTCCGCTCCGAAAAAGAGCCGCGCCTGGCTCTGGTGGACCCTCGGAGGTCTGGCCGTGGCCGGCGGCGGCGCCGCGGTCATCCTCTCCCAGCAGGGCACAGAACCCAAGGTGAGCAGCCAGTTCCGGGAACCCTCCATCACCACCGGCAACTGAGGGACCCTCCATGTCGCACCTCACCCGAATCCCCCTCTCCCGCCTTGCCCTGGTGCCGGCGGCCCTGCTTGCCCTGCTCGCGCTTCTCGCCCTGCAGACGACGAGCTGTTCCAACACCAGCTCCGAAGAGTGGGACGCCCGAGATGGCCGCCACCTTCCACCCCTCAGGCGAGGACAGCGTGCGGCTTCACCTGCAGGTCTCCATCAACGAGAACCAGCGGTGGGACATCGACCAGGAGATCTACCAACTCAATTCTTCCCCGAACCAGGTGCGAGAGGGGCTGCAGATGTGGCGCAGCGGGACCACCGACGTCATGATCTCCTTCCGCTATCGTCGCGGAGATCACGTCGACCTCACCTACACCGTGGCCCTGGCGGGCACGACGCTCTTCAGCTACACGGATGCGTTCGAGGCAGGTGCCGGGAGCGTCGGGAACCCGCTCCCCACGACGAGTGCGACGGTCCTCGACTACCTCGACTCCCGCGCCGCCTTCGTCGCCGGCGTCCAGCTCCAGACGCTCAGCCTGACCGTGGACGGATCCCCCCTCGGCGGTGGCATCGGCAGCATCACCCCCTCCTTCGGCTCGGCCCATTTCAGCTATGAGGTCAGCCTGCCGGCTGGGACAACCACTCTCGGTCTGCAGACCACCTTCGATGCGAGCCATCTACGAGCCCAAATCGGCTCCCAGTCGCTCGTCACGGGCGGTCCCGCTTTCGGAGTGGGGCTGATCAACGGCGAGAACCGCTTCTCCATCGATGTCTACGACCTCGCCAACAACAGTCTGCACACCACGTACAATCTTATCGTCTACGTCGGCAGCAGCTCGAATTCCGACACGCTCACCATGCTCACGGGGATCCAGCTTTCGGGTAGCTTCAACGGCTGGCTCTCCGAGGATTGCCGAAGCGTCCTGGGCACTGGCTTCAGCGGTTCGGTCACCGGGTACAGCTGCACCTATGATCCGGGCACCTCCAGCACCTTCCTGCAACCGACCCGGCGCAACGGGCAGCAGTTGGTGATGATGGGGGCGGACAATATGACCAATGGGCTCAACATCCCGCTGCAACTCACCAGCGCGCAGAACATCAACCTCCAGGTGACCCACCCCAATGCCACACAAGGCCGGACCTACACGATCACACTGACGCCGACCACCGTCGGTGGCAATACGGCCTTGACCCGTTGGGAGGTGCTGAAGCCGGGCACCAGCGAGAACGCCTGCTTCTGGTCCACCCTGGATCTGGTGGCGGAGACAGCGGGGGCGCCCGACACCTGTTGGGTGCTCAATCCCCAGACGGCGGTGCAGCTCCACGCGCAGAGCGCCAACTCCGCGGCGAACTTGGGCTTCACCACTGCAGGCGCGCCCTCGGGGAACGGCGAGGTCAGCTACACCCTCAGCAGCTTGGTGGAGAACAGCGAGCAGGCGATCCAGCTCAACGTGACCCACAACGGAAGTTCGGCCCAGCACCACCTGGTGCTCAAACGGTTGCCGATCCTGGAGCTTTCCCTCACCTCGGACAGCACGGTCCTCCACGAGGGCTCCCTCACCGGCATGCACCTCTACGCACAGCTCCGCGTCGCCGGGAGCCCCTTCGTAACTCCGGCGGCAGTCGACATCACCCCCAGCTGGGTAGGCAGTGCGACGTGGAACACCGATTACGTGCTGAACTCTTCGACCATCCGGATCCCCGCGGGAAGCGCCTCCCAGACCCTGAACATCTCGCCTGGTTCGGGGGATGCGATCTTCACGGGTGACCGGCGGTTGGTGGTCCTCGGGTCCAGCACCGACCTGCCCGCTGGGTTCCAGTCGGCCTCAACAATGGTCCCGGTCTCGGGCTGAGCCGGGGCAACCGGGACACCCTCTTCAGTTACGACCCCGCCGCACCGACTGGAGGGCGTCGGCAGTTGCTGGAGTTCGCCTCCAACGAGCGGGTTGTCCAGGCCGTCTGGGCAGCAGGGGGTGCCAAGGTCTTCGCCCTGGTGCAGACGGGGACCGCCAGGGAGTTGCGCTCCTGGTATGCCAGTACCATGGTCCCCTTCCTCAGCTGGACACAGCAGGTCGGCCAGTCCTTCCTCCAGATGCGCAGCGACGGCAACAATGGCGATACCCTACTGGTGCTCAGCGAGCAGGCGCTCATGTCGCGCTTCCTCCTGTTGGACCCCACCAACCCCTCCACCTCCCTCGCCCAGATCTGGACCCTGGGCCCCCAGATGCTCTCCTTCGACTGGAGCGGGGACAGCTTGAGCTACCTCGAGAAGGGGGTGGCTCTCGGCCACAAGCTCAAGCGCGTGGCGATTGCCGGCGGGACCGGTCCCGACTGGCCTCTGGCCTCGGAGATCTACCAGTTCGGCATGAGCGACGATGTGGACAACATGGCGGAAGGGCGCGATAACGCGGGGAACCCGACCTGGCTCCTCACCGAGCAGACCACCGAGACCGTCCATCGGATCTACTGGGATGCCGGAGTGCCCCAATGGACCTTCGCCAACCTGGCCATGGGGGGGGCGAGCCAACCTCGCAGCAGCTGGCCTGGCTTTGCCGCCAGCAGTGGCGACGGTTACTGGAGTCGAGTGGGGAACACCTGGTCTGCGCCCATCTTCGACCAGTGGAGCTTGATCCGCGCCAGCGGCTATCACATGGGCGCGGGGACCGGCGTGATGGCCGTCCTGGACTGGTAGGGTTCAGTTTCCCTCGTGCAGGGGCGAGTTGGCCTCGATGCCGAAGACCTGCCGCAGGAACCAATCCCGCCTCAGCTTGGCCTGCGCATCGCCCTGCAGGGCAAAGGGCCCGCGACCTCCGTGAGCCCGCATCCAACCGTCCATGTAGGTCATGAGCACGCCTGCGGCCACGCTCACGTTCATGGATTCGGTGATGCCGTACTGGGGCAACATGAAGGCGACATCCGCGTGGGCCAGCGTGTCGGGGTGGTTCCCCTCGAACTCGGAGCCCATGTAGAAGGCGGTGGGGCGCGAGAGGTCCACCTCGTGGATCATCGTAGCGGTGTTGGTGCTGGCCACGGCGATCTGGTAGCCCCGCGCGCGCAGGTTCTCGTAGCAGGTCTGGCGGCGCTTCCAGCGGTAGAGGTCCAGCCACTTGAAGCTCCCCTTGAGCACCGACTTGTTGATGCGCCAGGGGTGGAGCTCCTCGATGATGTGCACATCCTGTAGGCCGTATACTTCGCTGGTGCGGATGATGGCGCTGATGTTGTGCGGATCGGTCAGGTCCTCCAGGACCATGGCGAAGTGGCGCGTGCGCTGGGAGAGCACCCTTTCCAGCTTGGCCAGGCGCTCCTCGGTCATGCGGGTGGCGAGGTCCTCGGTGGAGAAGTCTTCGGGGACGGCCATGGTCGCTCCTGCCCTCAGGGCTTCGCGGGGAAGGTGGGGGCCAGGCTCGCCGGGGCGGGGCTGAGGGTCGGCGTGAGGCTGGAGCCCGCGGGTGCGAGCGGCTCAGGGACCACCATGGGCTCTTCGGGGTTCGTACCGCTCCCGGGTGCGGGGCTCAGCGGACCCAGGGAGGGGGCCAGCATCGGCGCCTCCTTGCCTTTGCCCTTGCCGGAGGCGGGCATCGGGGCACCCTCCAGCAGCTGGGCGAGGGTGTCCAGGTAGCTCGACTTCTCGATGATCCCCTGGAACTCCTTCAGGTAGGCCTGTCCCGCCAGAGTCTGAAGCTCCTTGCTCTTGCGGATGGGGCCGAGATCGCCGTCGGCGAACTTGCGGGCGGAGCCCTCCACGTCGTCGATGATCTTCTTGATCTTCTCGTGCACCATGTCGTCGAAGATGTCCAGGTGCATGATCCCGTTGATGAAGGAGTTGCCGGGGAAGGCGTAGGCGCGCACCTTGTAGTGGACCTTGCGCGGCCCGACGGGGCGGAAGTCCATCTCCAGCACCCCGTCGCCCTTGAGGCTCCAGGCCAGCACCTTGGCGTAGCCGTAACCCCAGTAGAAGCTCTGGATCTGCTCGGGTCGCACGCTCAGCAGGGGGCGGTTGAAGGTGCCGCGGAGGCTGCGGCCGTTGGACCCCTCGAAGGTGCGCTTGTCGCGCCGCAGGTAGCGGGCCTGGTACTGCTCGGCCCGGTAGGCGTTGATCAGCATGGCCGCGAAGGGGAGGTTGTCGATCACGTAGTGCAGCATGGGCATGTTGATCGGCAGGTCACCCTCGATGGTGTAGCTGGTGCGGTACTGGCGCCCCATCAGCGCCATGACATGATAGCCGTCGACGGACTCGAGCTTCAGTCCGCGCCTGAGGAAGTCGCGCAGGGGTTGGCAGAACTCCGCGGTGTATTCAATCTCTTCGTTGGGCTTGGAGGCCTCTGGGGTGCAAACCGTGGGGAAGGTTCCCAGGCACTGGGTCACCACCGAGCAGTAGCGGGCGGTGTCCAGCGCGGCGAGGGCCGGGCGCGGGGCGGCCAGCAAGAGCAGGCCCAGGAGCAGGAGGTGGCGTGGATGGACGGTCATGGGGTAAAGATAGCGATCAGCGCCGCAGCAGTTCGTCGAGTGTGATCGACTGCACGGTTCCCATGCCGAGGGAGTCCAGGCGCGTGCCATCCTTCGGGTCGGGGGCCAGGATGAGCTTGGCCGGGCCGACCAGCGTGACCGCCATCGCCTCCGGGCGGAAGTAGAGCCTCAGCGTGCGCTTCACATCGTCCGCCTTCACCGCCCGCAGGTTGGCACTGTATTGGCGGTAGTGGTCCAAGTCGCGTCCCCACGCTTCGTTCATCACGAAGGCGTCCAACGTGTTCTCCGGGGTGTCGAAGAGGCTCGGCAGGCTCTGCTCCAGCCCTTCGATGGCGGCGCTCAGCTCTTCGGCCGTGGGACCTTCGTCGCTCAGGCGGCGGATCTCCTCGAAGACGATCTTCACCGCGCGGGCGGCGCTCTCCGCCTTGGTCTGCAACGAGATCCCCGTGGTGGCTTGGGAGAAGTAGCTGCTGCCCGCGTAGGAGCCCACCGAGTAGGCCAGCCCCTCGCGGGTGCGGACGCTGGCGGTCAGGCGCGAGGTGAAGCCGCCGCCCCCCAGGATGTAGCTGGCGATCGCGGCGGCGTAGAAGTCGGGGTGGGGTCGCTGGACGAAGGGCTGGGCCATGCGCACGTGGGCCTGGGTGCTGGCGAAATCGATGAGGTAGAGACCAGGCGCGGGCTTCGGGATGGCAGCGGGGATCGCAGCGGGCGGAGCTCCCGTGGGGTTCCAGTTGGCCCGCAGGCTGTCGAGTTGGGCGATCATCTGCGCGCGGTCGAAGCGGCCGGCGATGCCGATCACCATCCCCTTCTTCTGGAAGCGCCCCTGCGCCAACTTCTTGAGCATCGCCGGGGTGAGTTTCGCGAGTTGGGCGGTGTCGGCCTTCCAGGTGACGGGATGTTTGCCGTAGAGCACATGAGAGAGCAAGTCCCCGCTGGCCGCGGCGGGCTGGTCGTAGCGGTGGATCAGGTTCTGGCGCATCTGCAGCTTGAGCAGGGCCAGGCGGGTGGAGTCCATCCGTGGCTCCAGGGCGACAGCGCGCAGCAACTGCAGGTAGGCCGGCAGGTCCGTGGCCATCAGGTCCAATGAGAGGGAGCTCTGCTCGGCGCCGATGGAGAGCCCCAGGTCTACGCCGCGGAACTCCAGGGAGTCTTCCACGGCGGCAGGGGGCAACGCGCGGGTGCCGCCCCGCTTGTACATGGCGTCGATGGCGGCATTGGCGGTCACCAGGGCCGTATCGCTCACCAACCCCTCCTCCTTGAAGAGCAGTTGCAGCCGGAGCAGGGGGAGCTCGGGTGCGGGCACCAGGTAGGCCACCACGGAGTCTCCCGGCACCGTCTGGTCCCGCAGCACCACGCGGTACTCCCGCAGGTCGGGGGGGAGGTAGTTCATGGCGGGGTAGGTAAGGTCGGCCAGGCGTTCCGGGATGGCAGGAGTGGCAGGAGAGGTCGAGGGGACCGAGGTCGCCGGTAGCGCGGCGGGTGCGGGGGCTGCAGAGGCTTCCGCGGCCACCGCCACCGGAGCCACCTCCGCCACAGGGCGAGGTGCGCAGGCGATGGCGAGCAGGGCGGCACAGCCGCCGGCGACCAGCACGCAATTAGTTTGTGTAAAGAAGGATTTCGCAGAAATCATTTTGCCCCCGACTTGCTGAGGGTTTTCGCGGTCGCGTCGGGCGAAAGGGCCGCGGGCAGGATCACCCCCGTGGTCGAGCGGTCGTAGCGGAAGAGCTTGCCGGCCACCGCCTGCACCTGCTCGGCCGTCACCCGGTCCACCCGGTCCGCCCAGGAGGTGATGATCTTCCAGTCGCCGTACATCTCGTAAAAGGCCAGCTGGGTGGCCACGTAGGCGGGGTCGCGCAGGCTGCGCCAGGTGCTGGCGCGCATCTGGTTCTTCACCTTCTGCAGCTCGCGGGCGTCGATGGGGGCGGCCTGCAGTGCGCGCAGGTCCCGCCAGAGGGCGGTCTCCACGCTGTCCACTGGCACCTCGGGCTTGAGCTGCAGGTGGAACTCGAAGGAGCTGGCGTCCTTGCGGGCGTAGTTGCCGGCATCGACGCCATTCACCAACCCCTGCTGGAGCACCAGGCTCCGGTAGAGGCGGCCGCTGCGGCCATTGAGCACCCCCTCCACGATGTCCAGGGCATAGAGGTCAGCATGGCCCACCCCCGGCGTGTGGAACATGAGGTCCAGGCGCGGCTTGGCATCGTCCTTGTACTGGACGAACCGCTTGGCCCCCACCTGCTCGGGCTCGGGGTAGTGGTCGGCGGGGAAGGATTCGCCGCGGGGGATCGGGGCGAAGTAGGCCTGCACCAGGCTGTCCACCTGGGAGACCCGGAAGTCGCCCGAGAGCACCAGGATGGCGTTGTTGGGCTTGTAGTACCTGCGGTAGTGCTCCTCGGCTTGCGCGCGGCTCAGGCGGACGATGTCCTCGGCCCAGCCGATGGTCGGGATCCGGTAGGGGTGCGCCTCCCAGAAGACCGCCTCCAGGCTCTCGGAGTAGCGGCCGGTGGGGGAGTCGTCGTAGCGCATGCGCCGCTCTTCGCGCACCACGTCGCGTTCGGGGTAGAACTCCCGCAGCACCGCGTTCTGCATCCGGTCGCTCTCCAGCCAGAAGAAGAGCTCCATCTTCTCGCGGGGCAGGGTCACGAAGTACGCGGTCATCTGGTCGGTGGTGAAGGCGTTGAGGTCGGTGCCGCCGTTGCGCTGGTAGCTCTCCCAGAGCTCGTTGTCCACCATGTTGGCCCGCTGGAGGGTGAGCACGCTGTCGGACTGGGCGAGGAGCCCGCGCAACGCGGCGGAGTCGGCCGAAGCCAAGGCAGCGCCGGAAGCCGCTTGCACTCCCGCCAACCGCTCCTTCTCGGCGGCGGCAAGCACCTGGAGCGAATCGATGGTCGCCACGAACTTCGCGTCGAGGGCGGCATCCTTCACGCCGACCTTCTGCGTCCCCTTGAAGAGCATGTGCTCCAGCAGGTGGGCCAGACCCGAGGCCCCCGCCTGCTCGTGCACCGAGCCCGTCACGTAGAAGAGCCGGCAGTTCACCACGGGGGCGCGGTGGACCGGGTAGAGCAGCACCCGCAGCCCGTTGGGAAGCACGCGGCGCTGCACCGGCAGGGTGTCGGAAGCAACGGTGACCTGCGGCGCGGCTGCGGGTGTGGTCACCGGCGTAGCGGCGCCTGCGAGTCCCCAAGCCAGCCCCAGCGCGGCGAGTATGCCGATCACATTCCTCGCCCTACAGCATCGCATCGACAGCCTCGGCGGCGATGATCTCGTACTGGTAACCCTGCTCAGCCAGGAAGAGTTGGCGGTTCATGGCGAACTCCTGTTCGCGGGTGTCGCGGGTGACCAAACTATAAAAGGTCGCCTGGCGGTTGTCGGCCTTGGGGCGCAGGATGCGCCCGAGGCGCTGGGCCTCCTCCTGACGCGACCCGAAGGTCCCCGAGATCTGGATCAGCACGCTGGCGTCCGGCAGGTCCAGGGCGAAGTTCCCCACCTTGCTCACCATCAGCCGCTGCAGCTGCCCCGTGCGGAACTGCTCGTAGAGCATCTCGCGTTGGGCGTTGGGGGTCTTGCCCGTGATCAGCGGCAGCTTGAGCCGCTCGGCCAGCCGGTCCAGCTGGTCCAGGTACTGCCCGATGATCAGGATGCGGTCGCCCGGCTCCTGATGGCGATCCATCAGGGTCTCGACCATCAGCTCCTTCATCTTGTTGCAGGCGGCGATGTTCACCTTGTCCCGCGGCTCCGCCAGGGCGTAGCGCATCCGGTCGTCGTCGGTGAGGGGCAGGCGGATCTCGCGGCAGACCGCCTTGGCGATCCACCCTTGGGCCTCGAGGAGCTTCCAGGGCAGGTCGTACTTCTTGGGGCCGATCAGGGAGAAGACCTCGGTCTCGCGGCCGTCCTCGCGGACCAGCGTGGCGGTGAGCCCCAGGCGGCGCGTGGCCTGCATCTCGGCGCAGACGCGGAAGACCGGCGCGGGCAGCAGGTGCACCTCGTCGTAGATCACCAGCCCCCACGGGTGCTCGTCGAACAGGTGAAAGTGGCTGAAGATCGGCTCGGCATCCTCGATCTTGTCGCCGTTCTCGTCCTTCTCGACGCCACGGCGCGTCAGGATCTGGTAGGTGGCCACGGTGATGGGGCGGATCTGCTTGTGCTCGCCGCTGTACTCGCCCACCTGCTCCTCGGTCAGCTCGGTCTTGTCGAGCAGTTCGCGGATCCACTGGCGGGCGGCGGTGATGTTGGGGGTCAGGATCAGGGTGTGGGTCTGGACCAGGCCGATGACGGAGATGCCGACAATGGTCTT
>JFJP01039165.1_pt1 | contig 14303 bp, 7 predicted proteins | sample 431651 | NCBI WGS metagenome assembly JFJP01 (sample SAMN02602958, study PRJNA72255) | Microbial mat metagenome, whole genome shotgun sequencing project. | biome: fresh water; feature: sink hole; material: water; isolation source: purple microbial (photo- and chemosynthetic) mats found in... | reverse complement strand
TCGAAGATTTAGAATATCCAATCATTCATTTGAAAGAAGGCGACATCGAAATTGCCTTGACGCATAGTAAAACGCAATACAGCGAGGAATACCACTCTTTTGTCAACGGACAAAACACCACACAAGGTGGGACACATTTGGCTGCCTATCGTGAAGCCATAGTGAAAACCATTCGAGAATATTACAATAAACCATTTGAGGCTTCAGATGTTCGAAAATCGATTGTTACCGCCATTAGTATCAAGGTAATGGAACCCGTTTTCGAATCGCAAACCAAAACCAAATTAGGTTCTACTGAAATGGGTTCAGAACCCGGAATGCCTTCGGTTCGCACTTTCGTCAATGATTTTGTAAAAAACAAATTAGACAGTTATTTGCATAAAAATCCAGCAACTGCCGATGCACTTTTACGCAAAATTATGCAAGCCGAAAGGGAACGAAAAGAACTTTCCGGCATTCGAAAATTGGCCAAAGACCGAGCTAAAAAAGCCAATTTGCACAACAAGAAATTACGGGATTGCCGGGCACATCTTACCGATACCAAAAATCCAAGAAATCTCGAGAGCACCCTTTTTATTACCGAGGGAGATTCGGCTTCGGGTTCTATCACAAAATCGCGTGACGTGAATACGCAAGCGGTTTTCAGTTTGCGTGGAAAGCCTTTGAATTCTTACGGAATGAGCAAGAAAATTGTGTATGAAAACGAAGAATTCAACCTCTTGCAAGCGGCTTTAGACATCGAAGACGATATGGAAAACCTGCGTTACAACAACATAGTAATCGCCACCGATGCCGATGTTGACGGAATGCACATTCGATTGTTGTTGATTACATTTTTCCTCCAATTTTTCCCAGAATTAATCAAAGAAGGGCATTTGTATATTTTGCAAACGCCACTTTTTAGGGTTCGAAACAAAAAAGAAACCATTTATTGCTATTCAGAAGAAGAGCGTAAAGATGCCATAGAAAAACTGAAACCCAAGCCAGAAATTACCCGATTCAAAGGATTGGGAGAAATTTCACCCGACGAATTCAAGAATTTTATTGGTGAAACCATTCGGTTAGATCCGATTATGATGGATAAAAACACTTCGGTTGAGCAGTTGTTGTCTTTTTATATGGGAAAAAACACGCCAGACCGACAAGAATTTATTATCAAAAATTTGAAAGTGGAATTGGATACAATGGAGGCGAGTTAGTAAAAATAAAAGTTATGAAAAAACAACTTCCAAAACAATTATCACCCGAAAATTATATCAGAACCAAAGCACGAACCTTGCCCATTTATAAATGTTATGTAAACGATGAATGGAATAAATCAGGAATGGCTAACATAATCATTCTTCGAAGACATACTACAGGAAATTTTACTTTTGGGGTTTATCTTGTCGATTTGCTTGCTTTAGGTACTAAAGACACTTTTTGCAATTTCAATCAGCCACAAACAGTTTTATCTACTATTTTGGGTCGAGCAAATTTTATTGAAATTGATTATAATCTTGCCCATAACATTATCTATGGAGCTAATGAATATGCAGAGGAGCACGGTTTTAAAATCCACAAAAATTTTACTAATCTAACCCAATACATCCTTGAACCCGATGATGAAAAAATCCCATTGATTGATGTGGAATTCGGCAAAAATGGAAAACCATTGGTAATCATAAATGGATTTAGATAACTTCATTCAAAATTAGTTGCGTGTGTAAAATCAGTAATAAATAAAAAGATGAATTTAGTAAATGCATTTAAAACCAAGACAAAGAAACCTTAATAAAAAGTAGATTCTTTGGATGTTGTAAGGGATAGAAAAAGTAGTGTTTAAAACAAAAGAAAATTATCAGAAAACAAAGCGATTTATTTCGAAAAAAATTTAAAAAAAATAACAATGAAAAAAGTATCTGCATCAAGCACAAAAAATGAGATTTTAGAGGCCTACGAAGAAATGCTCGGCTATTTGAATGAACAAAAAATGGAGAATGCCACCATAAAAAAAGAATTATTGGATAAATCCAAAATTGTGGCACAAGCCAAAACTAATGTCGAGAACACAAATCCATTGGAAACTTTGGACAGCATTGGGCTTTCGTTTATGAAACAATTGGAAGAACTGAAAAGCAAAATGCTTCAGGAAAAACAAAAATTTGAAGAAATTGAGCAAGCCATAAGTCTTGAAAAGCAGGTATTAGAGGATATTTACGGCATAAAAGTAGAAGCCGAAAGTTTAGAAGCTTTGATTGCAACACACAAGCAAGCCAAAGAACGGCTAGAATTAGAAATCAAACAAGGCAAAGAAAATTGGGAAACCGAATTGAAACAAGCCAAAGCACAATTGGTTGAAGACACAAAACAATCAGAGGAAGCTTGGATGGCAAAATTAGCGCAATCCAAACAAGAGAGACAACGTGAAGAGGAAGATTATCAATACAATTTGAAAATTGCCAGACGAAATGATGAAGATGCTTATTTGCAAAAAAAATCAAAATTAGAGCAAGAACTTCAAGAACAAAAAACCAGTTTTGAAAAAGAAACTACCGAAAGAGAAAATGAGTTGAAAGTAAGAGAAGAGGAATTAGTAACACTTCGTGAAAAAGAAAAATCCTATCAAATAAACTTGGACGAAGCTATTGCCAAAACAGAGTTGGCAGTTTCGACCAAACTGAAAACAGAATACGAATACAAACAAAAACTCGAAAACAAAGAAATGGAGGTACAACTCAAATTGTACCAACAAGAGATAGAATTACTCAAAGCAAAATCGAATGAGCAACAAACCATCATCAGTGAGCTCAACGACAAATCGGCCAAAGCCAGTGACCAAGTCAAAGACATTGCCCTGAAAGCCATTGAAGGAGCTTCGGTAAGCAGATGGAATGGCGAGAAAAACGAGAGGAGAGAGGAGAAGAGGGAGTAAGTAAGGAGTTTTTAGTGTTTTTGCTGTTGATTACTTTCTTAAAAAAAAATCGATAGCGAAAAAATAAAAATGTGTTTTTACTTTAACTTTGAAAAAAAACAGAAGTGTTAAACAAGGTGTTAAATAGGGTATTCAATAGATTAAATTTAGTTGAAAATGAGTCTGTTTTCTTTTTTAGTAAAGAAAATGAGGATTTTATTAGACTGCTTTCAAATGATACTTTTGCCAAACTAAAAATTATAGAACCTGATGCGGTTTATATTTTTAATAAGCAACCCTATATCTTGTTTTTTGATTTGACAAAAAAAGAAAATTCAGATAAAATTGATAATATTCATAAACAAGTTTGGTCGTTTGACCAATCTCCATTAGTGATTTTTGCGAACGATTATACTGAGGAATATTATAATGCCCTAGAGTTTGATAAAAAAACAGGAAAACTTACTGAAATTTTAGACAAAGCCTTAATAAATAAAATTAATTTTTGGGATTTACAAAGCGGAGAAACATTAGATTGGTTTTATACTAAAAACAAGAAATTCAACGAAAAGAAAAGAGTACATCAGCAACTTTTTTTGAATATTAAACAGACTATTTTTCTTTTAAATAAAAAATTAAATTTAGAAGATAAAACAGCAAAAAAGCTAGTGTTGAGATTAATTTTTATTCGCTATTTGATAGATAGAGAAATAATAATTGACACTTCATTTATTGCTGGAATTGAAAAAAATGTGTTTAAAAGAAGACAATCTTTAAGTGAATTAATTGCAAATCCTGAAAAATTGCAACAATTTTTCGCTTATTTGAATGATAGATTTAATGGTGTTTTATTTAAAAATAAAGAAGCGAATTCAAATGAATTATTAACCATAGAACAAGCTAAACTTTTAGCCAAACTTTTTAATCCAGCAGGTGTAACACAACAAGAAATTCTTAATTTATTTACAGGAACAAAACTAGAGGTCGAATTTCAATTTGATGTTTTTGATTTTGGAATTATTCCCGTTGAACTTATTAGTGGTATTTATGAAACCCTATTAGACCCAGTAATTAAAGAGGCAACTTCGGCAATTTACACTCCACCTTTTTTGGTAGATTATATTCTTACGCAAACAATTGATGAGTATTTCGATAAAAATCCAGAAACCAGCGGATGCAAAATTTTTGACCCCGCAATGGGTTCAGGAATTTTTTTGGTTCAGGGTTTTAGAAGAATGGTAGAAAGGGAGTTAATTTTAAATCCGAATCTTAATAAAGTTGATTTTGGAGAGCGAATAAAAGAGATTGCAAAAAAAAATCTTTTTGGCATAGATATAAATGATGAAGCCATTGATGTGGCTTGTTTCTCTATTTACGTTGCTTTACTAGATTATCAAGAACCTAGCGATATTGATGTATATCATTTTCCAACATTGAGAGATGCGAATTTTTTTAAAAGCAATTTTTTTATTAGAAATGCAAAAGAAAACGATACGCTAAAAACAATAGAAGAGTTAGCATTATTCAATTCAAATCTCGAAAAAATAAAAGCTAATAAAATAAATTTTATATTAGGGAATCCTCCTTGGGATAGAAATAAAGATGATTATCATATTGCTTGGTTAAATGATAATGCTATTTACAAAAACAAAGATAATGGCGAAAAAGAAATTGCTTTATCTTATTTAATGCGAGTGAATGATTTTATGCACGAGCAAACCGTTTGTTCATTGATTATTACAAGTACTATTTTTTATAATGTTTCAGATACAACACGATTTGTTAAAGATAAATTTTTTAAAGATTATTCTGTACAATCTATTTTAGATTTATCTCCCGTTCGAAGATTAGTTTTTGATGGGGAAAAGTTAGTACCAAAAAAAGATAAGAATAAAGAAATAATTTTCGATGATTTTGGAAATATAGTTTATAAAAAACAAAAATTTAGTAGCCCAGCTTTAGTTATTCAATTCAAAAAATTTGACAAGACTTATTCAGAAAAAAATCCAATTCAATTTAAATCAGTAAAATCAAATCAGTTTTTTAATAAATGGACTAAAAATCTAGTTATTGAAAAATTTGATTGTAAAGAAATACTGCAAAAACATTTTGTCGAAAATCAATGGATGTTTAAGGTTGCCTTGTATGGCAATGTTTTAGATTATGTTTTATTGAAAAAATTGGAACAAAATGAAACTAAAATTATTGATTTAATAGACGGAAAAACAGTTTTTAAAGGGGCTGGAATTGAGAGAGGAGAAAATCCTAAATTTTATCCTAATTTAGTTAACTTTCCTTTATTAGAGAATAAACAATTTGAAGAGAATTATACACATAATAGTATATTTAAGTTATTAAAAAAAGAAGATGTATTCTTATCTAGAGGTCGAGATATTAATATTTTTAAGGGTAATAAAATTTTATTTAGAGAAAATAATAAAGATGAAAGTAACATCTGGGTTTCCCTTATAGATTATGATGTCGTTTTTAGAAAAGGTTTTTTTTCTATTGCTTCAGAAAATTTAGATTTAATAAAAATATTGTTTAGCCTAATAAAATCAGATTTAATTACATACTTTCTCTATAATATATCCTGTGCCTGGGGCGTTGCAACAAGACCTGCTATAAGATATGATGATGAGTTATTATCTTTCCCATACAAAGAACCTAACGAAGTTCAAAAAGAAAGACTCATTTCACTTGTCGATAATTTATTAAAACCATATAAAGATTTCTATAATCAATATCCAAAAATGGTTTTTCAAGGAGAGCCTAGTCCTGAAATATTAATTAAAATCAACGAAATCATCAATGAAATATACGGCATCAAAGATCATGAAAAAGATTTGATAGATTATGTTTTGAATGTTTCCCGTTATCAATTTCAAGATAGTAAACAGTATTTAGTTTCAGACTTTAATGATGCAGATTATCGAAATAAAACACAAGTTTTAGAAAAATATGCTGATGTATTTATTCAAGAATTTTCTAAAATATATGACGATGAATATATGCAAGTGGAGGTGTATGAAATGAACCATTTTATCGCTATGCACTTTATTTCATTAGACGAAAAACCTAAAAATAGAAAGCAAGTTGAGGTTGTCAAAGAAGTAGATGATATTTCTAAATTATTTAAAAAATTAGCGACACTTTCTATATCCAAATTAGTTAATAGCACTGATTCAGAACATAATTTGTTTATCCAAAAAGACATAAAAGGATTTGAAGACAATTCATTTTATGTGATAAAACCCAATGAATACAAATGTTGGCACAGAGCAATCGCTTGGTACGATGTTGCCGAATTTAAAGAAGCCATACAAAGAGCAGAGTTGGAACGAATTAGATTAAGAAATACTAATGAGTAAACTAATTCCATTAAATTATAAGTCAGAAGAGGAGCGGTTAACTCAAAAAAGAGTCGAAATGATACTGCAATATGTCATTTATTGTTACCAAAAAATGGTAGATGAAGGAATAAAATATGATTACTCAAAGAAAGGAAAATTAAAAAAAGAAAGCTTTTTAAGAAATGGTCTTGTTGATGATTATTTGAGCAAGAAAACAAATAAGCAGTTTTATAATAACAACATATCTAATAGCTTCGATGAAGTTGAAATATCATTCTCAAAAGAAGAAAATCAAGTCTATCAAATTGATGAAATTCCTGCAGATGATTTTATTGATATTTGCATAAGAGAAACAGAATTATCAAAACTATTAGGCCATAAAGGCGAAGATGAGATAAAATTTGCCATTGAGTGTAAACGTATTAATAAAAGTAGCGATTACAATGAGTATATTAAAGATATTGAAAAATTTGCACAAAGACCTTTTAATAATTTTAGGTTGCCTATTGAAGGACAAATTGCATTTGTTGAAAATAAAGATTTAAAACATTCTAAAATTAAATTAGAGATAAATCAAAGATTAAATAAACACAACTCAATAATTACAACACAACCTCTATCTTTCAAAAACTTAATAAAAACTTTTGAAGCAAGTTATATCTCAAAACATTTAAGAAATCACGGAAATAAAAATTCCTTTTTGGTGTATCATTTATTATTCGATTATTCAAATATTATAAAACCCTAAAAACAAAAAAATCATGTCCAATACCTACGGAAAAACCTGGTGGGGCTTGCAATGGCTCAACACTTTGTCGAACATTGATTATGACAACCGTTTGCCAAGAGGGAAAAGTTATGCCAATAAAGGTTCGGTAACCAAAATTGCCATCAAAGGCAATAGAATCGAAGCCAAAGTCGCAGGATCTCGACCAAAACCTTATAATGTCGATATTACTTTACCACCATTTTTTGAACCTGAATTGGGAAATTTTATCAGTGCTTTGGCAAAAAAACCAACCATTATTTCCAAATTATTGAATCGTGAACTCGATCCCGAAGTATTGACCATTGCCGAAACATTAGGACTCAAAGTTTTTCCCAAACAATGGACTGATTTCAAGATGCAATGCAGTTGTCCAGATTGGGCTGTGCCTTGCAAACACTTGGCTGCTGTGGTTTATAAAGTGAGTGCCGAAATTGATAACAATCCGTTTTTAGTGTTTGATTTGCACCAAGTAAACTTAATCGAAGAACTCCATAAATTGGGAATTTTTGTAAACGCCACCAACACCGAAATCCCCAGGATTACCGATTTGTATTTTGATACCAAAAACAAAAAAACACCCGACTACAATCCCGAAAACGCATACAAAAAACTTTCGTTTTCTAAATTGTCCCCCATACACGAACCCTTAACGGCCTTGCTTTCGGACTTTCCAGTTTTCTATCAGGGTTCGGCAAATTTTAAAGACAAATATAGCACCAAAATAGGTAAAACCGTTAAGAACGCCCAAAAAGTGGTGCATGGAAAAATTTCGCTCGAAAATCTATTCTTCAAAGCCAGTTTGCAGGAGCAAAAAATAAATCCGCACAGCCAAAACAAAATCACGATTGACGAAACCTATCAATCCAAAGTTTTTGTAAATGAAACCCAATTTTCATTTCTCAAATTTTTGCAACAAATTGCCCAAATCAGTTCGTCTAAAACGTTAGATTACCAACCATCTACGGCTTCTTTGCATACGGTTTTGCAATTTGCGGTTCATTTATTGGCTAATGGTGCAGTAACTCCTCAAATTGTACAACTCCAAAACAAAGAATTTGCCATTCGCTGGCTACCTGCTATGTTGAGCAAGGACGTTCGAGTTTTAGTAGAAAGGTTGCAAGAAATTCTGCCTCCCGATATTTTTCAATGGGAAGAAAAAGGCAAACATAAAGACATCAACAACCATCAAGCGTTAAATTTACTATCACTTTTCTTAACCGAAATAATAGCCATTTTAGAAGAAATCCCGACTGACGATTTGTTCGTGGATTTGTTTTTCAAAAAAGCAAATTATGGTTTCAAAAGACCCGGAGAAGAAGCCTTGAGCGGTGGCGTGATGGCTTGGTTGCAAAAATATTATATTACCCAAGGCAATTACAAACCCCAAATCGCGGTGCAAGAATTGCCAAATGAAAACTTCAAATTAGTCATCAATATTCACGATACAAAAGAGAAAATTTTTAGTTTGAAAGACATTTTAACTAAAGATAAATTCAACGAAAATCGCTATGAAATCTTGCAAAGTCTCACTCAGTTGAGTTCTTTTATAGACGGATTAGACAATTATATCAACACCCAAGGCGAAAGAGAAATTGTGATGAACAACGCCACTTTTACACCTTTCTTGATGAGTATGATTCCCGCAATCCAGCTTTTGGACATTGATATTATGTTACCAAAATCCTTGCGAGAAATTTTGAAACCCAAAACAAGTGTCAAAATTAAGAAACGTCCCGAGGGGAAATCGTTTTTGAATTTAGCCCAATTATTCGATTTCGATTGGCAAGTTGCCATTGGCGACACCTTGATGGACGAAGCCGAATTCAAAAAATTGATGACAAAATCGGATGGATTAATCAAGTACAAAGCCAATTATATTTATGTAAACCAACAGGATTTAGAAAAAATCCACAAACATTTTACTTCAACCAAACAACTTTCGGCATTTGAAATTTTGCGTGCCGCTTTGAGTGGCGAATATCAAGGAGCTGCAATTGGTTTGACCGATGAGGTGCGAGATTTGATTGCTGAACTGACCAATTTTACCGAAATAGAATTGCCAAAAGGTATCAACGCCACTTTGCGTCCCTATCAACATCGTGGGTTTTCGTGGATGTACCGCAATGCCAAAATTGGTTTTGGGTCGGTACTCGCTGATGATATGGGATTGGGGAAAACCCTGCAAGTCATTACCACTTTATTGAAATACAAAGAAGATGGATTGCTCGACAAAGAAAAAGCATTGGTTGTAGCACCAACGGGTTTATTGACGAATTGGCAAAACGAAATAGAGAAATTTGCCCCAGATTTGAAAGCCAAGATTTATCACGGAACCAACCGAAAAATGGAAAAAGACGAGGATTTTGACGTGCTAATTTCCTCTTACGGAATTGTCCGCAGTGATGCCACAGCACTAAAAAAGAAAAAATGGCATTCGCTCATTATTGACGAAGCTCAAAACATAAAAAACAGCAATACCGAACAATCAAAAGCTTTGAAAACCATTGGAGCTAACCATTTTATAGCCATGAGTGGCACACCAGTCGAAAACCGTTTGAGCGAACTGTGGAGCATAATGGATTACAGCAACCGAGGTTTGATGGGAAATGCAAAAGAATTTAACGAAATGTATGGCATTCCTATTCAAATCAATAATAATATTGAGGTAGCCGAGCAACTCAAGAAAGTAACTGCTCCATTTATGATGCGAAGATTAAAATCAGACAAAACTATTATTTCTGATTTGCCTGATAAAATTGAAATGGATTGTTTTTCGTCCTTGGCAAAAGAACAAGCTACTTTGTATGAAGCCACGCTAGAAAAAGCGATGAAAGATATTGAGGAAATGGAACTTTCTGATAGTCGAGCAATGTTCGTTCGTCAAGGATTGGTTTTGCAAATGATAATGGCGTTGAAACAAATTTGCAATCACCCCACGCAATTCTTGAAAAACAATTTGCTCGACGCTTCTTTGAGCGGCAAAATGGATTTGTTGTTCGATAAACTGGACAGCATTGTAGAAAGCGGCGAAAAAGTTTTGATTTTTAGCCAATATACCGAAATGGGAAAATTGCTAAAACATTTTATTACAGAAAGATACAAAGAAGAACCACTATTTTATCACGGAGGCTGCAGTTTGAAAGAACGCACCGCAATGGTTGATGGTTTCCAAAACAATCGTGCCGACAAGATATTTATTCTATCACTGAAAGCCGCAGGAACAGGACTGAATCTTACCGCAGCCAACCACGTTATTCATTATGATTTGTGGTGGAATCCTGCCGTTGAAGCCCAAGCCACTGACCGTGCGTATAGAATTGGACAAAAATCGAATGTGATGGTGCATCGTTTCATCACCAAAAATACTTTCGAAGAACGCATCAATGATATGATCCAATCCAAGAAAGCATTAGCCGAAATGACTGTTTCCACAGGCGAAAACTGGATTGGAAACTTAAGCAACAAGGAATTGAAAGATTTGTTTGAAATGGGGTAAAAAAAAAGATGAAACACCTATGAAAATAGTCCTTGACACAGAAGGAGATGACTATGGGAGTTCCACCTGCCTGTCGGCAGACAGGTCTGACTTATGAAAAACAAAATATATAAACAGATGAAAGAAAAAATTATTGAAAATGCTTATTCTATATATATTGAATGGATTCAAACGGTAATAATTGAATATCCAGACTTGAATTTGCAAATTAAGGAAATTGAAATATTGAAAGATGATTTTTAGATAAAAAATGTGGACAAATAGTAAATTAAGAAAAATAGTTTTTTATAAAGCTAAACTATTTAATTTCAGTTAATTCGCAAAGTAAACCAACGAAAACTAAGTTTTAACAATAAACTAAAGTCATGTCCAAATAGGCTCTTCGACACGCTCAATGACCAACAAATAGAAGTTAAATAGTCAATAGTACATCCCGATTTCTAAAAGAAATTCCAGATGAATTCAAAGAAACTATTTCTGCCGAATCGCAAACTCAAAAAGAGTTGTTTTCTATTTGCAAAAAATGCCGAAAACAAGTAGAAAGTAAGTTTGTTTTTTGTCCGTTTTGTGGGAAGAAGAATGTGTTGAAAGTTAATTAGTAGCAGCAATTGGGTTGAAATAATCAAGAACAAAGCCATTTGTTTTTGAAATATTATAGGTACTTTTATACACTAAATGACGAGTTATACTTCATTAAAAAAAAACTAAACTTGCAAAGGAAAAATAAGATATTTGAATGATAACTAAAGAAATAGGTTTACTGAAAGTAAAAGAATTGGTTACTCGTTTTAATGAGCAACTTTCTTCATACAAAAAATCGGACTATAACGAAACCCAAACCCGTAGAGATTTTATAGATCCATTTTTTAAAGCATTGGGTTGGGATATTGACAACGAACAAGGTTCAGCTGAAAGTTATAGAGAAGTAATACACGAAGACCGAGTAAAAGTAGGTAAAGCCACAAAAGCACCTGATTATTCGTTTAGGTTGGGCGGTGGACAAAGACTATTTTTTGTAGAAGCCAAAAAACCAAGTGTGCTAATTAAAGATGACATACAACCTGCCTACCAAGTGAGGAGATATGGCTGGAGTGCAAAACTGAATGTGAGTGTAATAACCGATTTTGAAGAATTTGCCATTTATGACTGTACCAAAAAACCAAACGCAACAGACAAAAGTAGCGTTGCAAGAGTAAAATATTTAACTTTTAATGAATACGAAATCGAATGGGATTTTTTGTGGGATACTTTCAGCAAAGAAGCTGTTTTAAAAGGAGGTTTTGATAAATTTATTGGTGGCAATGCCAATAAAAAAGGAACAGCAACGGTAGATAAAGAGTTTTTGTTGTCTCTTGATCAATGGCGAACATTACTGGCCGAAACCATCAGCAAAGAAAATAAACAACTGAGCGAAGACGAACTCAATTTTGTGGTTCAACAAACACTAGACAGAATTATATTTTTAAGAATTTGCGAAGACAGAGCCATCGAACCCTATGGAAGCCTCAACGAAACCCTTACCAAAGGAGAGGGAACATACCCAAACCTTTTGCAATTATTTAAAGATGCCGACGACAAATATAATAGTGGTTTATTTAACTTCAAAAAAGACAAAGTAAGTTCCCAAATAACCATCAATAATAAAACATTAAAAACAATTCTCAATCAATTATACTATCCAGCTTGTCCTTATGAATTTTCAGTTTTGAGTGTTGAAATTTTAGGAAGTGCTTATGAGCAATTTCTAGGCAAAACAATCACTATAAACAACAGAGGCAAAGCGGTAATTGAATTAAAACCCGAAGTTAGAAAGGCAGGAGGCGTTTACTATACGCCACAGTACATTGTGGATTATATTGTACAAAACACAGTAGGGAAATTAGCCCCCCTCACCCCTCCCGAAGGAGGAAAGATAGTAACTCCAGACGATGTTGCTCTTATTAAAATAGTGGATCCAGCTTGTGGCAGTGGTAGTTTTTTGTTGGGTGCTTACCAGTATTTACTCAATTGGCACATAGATTATTTTACTAAAAACCCAAAAGAAGCCATAAAACAAAAAGTATTTACGCCCAATGGCTCGTTGAGTACGGGTATCAAAAAACAAATTTTACTCAACAATATTTTTGGAGTGGACATAGACACCAACGCAGTTGAGGTAACTAAACTTTCGTTGTTGCTCAAATGTATGGAGGGCGAAACCCAAGCCAGCATTGCCCACCAGATGACCATGTTCAAAGAACGAGTGTTGCCCACGCTAGACGACAACATAAAAAGCGGCAACAGCCTCATCGATACTGATTACTATGACAACGAACTGGACTTTGGCGAAGAACGAAAAATAAAACCCTTCAATTGGCAAAAAGCATTTCCAGAGGTGTTTAACAGAAATGTGGAAATTGATAAAACACTTCCTTTTAAGCAGCAATACAACAAAGTAGCTGAGTTGGAAAAACAAACACAAGAGTTTATCATAAACATTGTTTCTGAACCACCTGCCAGCTATGGCAAAAAATACAACGGAGGATTTGATGTGGTGATTGGGAATCCGCCTTATGTACAACCAAATATACTAGATAAAAGTAGTCAAATGTATTTGTTTAAGAAATTTCAATCAACCACTGATTTGTATTCAATGTTTATTGAAACAGCACTTAATATTTTATGTGATGGAAAAGATTTTGGTTTAATAGTACCTAGTTTATTTATTAAAGGTGTTAATTATGAAAAATTAAGAAATTTAATTAACGATAATTGTATTAATTTTAACGCAAAAGAGTATGGTGATGGTGTATTTGAAAAAGTTAAAATGCCAACAAGTATTATTTTAGGAACAAAATATGGAAATGGTAATAAAGTAGACCATTTTGCAAATAACTCACAAATATTCAATAGAATTGAAACAATCAAATTAAGCCATATTTCCAATATTAGAAGAGGACTTGAAATAGGAAGAGACAAATTAATTGAAAATGGAAAAATTAAATGTTTAAATGGTAGCTCAATAGATAGATATATTATCAAAAACGAAAAATTTATTTCCCAAGAAATCTTTAATCAATTTTCAAAAGACCTAGATATTTTTAAATCACCCAAAATAATAGTTAGAGAAACAGGAAATACATTTTTCGCCACTATAGAGTCGGAAAATGCTCTAACAAATAGGAGTATATACAATGTTAAAATTGCTAATGGTTTTTCTGAAATATTTTTATTGGGAATAATTAACTCAAAACTCATGAAGTTTTATTTCAAAGAATTTATTTCACCTATAACAAATGTTTTTCCAAAAATTAGAATTGCTCAATTAAAAGAATTACCCTTTCCACTCAATTATTCACAAGAAAAACACGACCAAATTGTAAATGCCGTAGAGCAATTGTTACAACTCAACAAAGACCTACAATCCGCTACATTAGAGAGCAAAAAAGAGCAACTCAAATCCAAAATAGATTATTTTGAAGACAAGATAAATGAGTTGGTGTATGGGTTGTATGAATTGACGGAGGAGGAGATAAAAGTGGTGGAGAATGTAAAATAATTTTAAAAAAAATTATGATGATAGACTTTATTTACCTTAAAAAATCGGGATTATACACTCGTTTTGCCAAGAAATATTCAAAAATAAATCAGCCAATTTCCTATTATTTGCACCACACGCCAGTAATTGAAAAAGGGTTTACGGTTTTGCATTTGATGCAAATCTTAACCCAAGTTGCAGAAGTTTCCTTGCCTAGTGTTAAAATTATGTTAATATATGTGTTTGAAGTGATTTTTTGCGCTTGTTTTCATGTA
>JFJP01036281.1_pt1 | contig 14303 bp, 14 predicted proteins | sample 431651 | NCBI WGS metagenome assembly JFJP01 (sample SAMN02602958, study PRJNA72255) | Microbial mat metagenome, whole genome shotgun sequencing project. | biome: fresh water; feature: sink hole; material: water; isolation source: purple microbial (photo- and chemosynthetic) mats found in... | reverse complement strand
TTTCCCCTCTGATAGAAAACGCCATCAGTTATTATGCCCCCGAATGGCGCAACGTCATCATTGCGCGTTTCAACGACTGTGCGTCAAAGGGCATCCCCTATGACGAGAAAATGGAGATTGTCACGGCCGGGGGTAAACGGGTATGGGTGCGGACCATAGGGGAAGCGGTCAGAAACGATGAGGGAAAGATCGTCAAAGTGCAGGGCGCGTTCCAGGACATTACCGATCAAAAAAGAACGGAGGACGAGCTGCAGAGAAAAAACGAGGCCTACTCGGCGTTGAACGAGGAACTCCGGGCATCGGTCGAAGAATTGCAGGCGAGCAATGAAGAGCTGCAGTATTCATATGCGGCGATCCGCCAGGGGGAGGAGCGGTACAGTGCCCTCCTGGCAAATCTTGAAGTCGGTGTCGTGGTGCATGCGGCCGATACATCCATCATCATGAACAATGCACGCGCTTCCGAATTGTTGGCTTTGAGCGATGACCAGATGCGCGGGAAGACAAGCATCGATCCCGCCTGGCATTTTGTGGACTCCGACGCGCAGCCGCTTCCTTTGTCCGGGTATCCGGTCAACCGGATTGTGAGCGGCAAAAAACCGGTGAAGGCACAAATCATGGGCATTTATTGGAGCGGAAACCCGTCGATTACCTGGCTGTCCGTCAACGCATTTCCCGTATTCGACAGGGGGGGCGCCATTGCGGAAATACTCGTAAGTTTCATGGACATCAGCGAACAGAAGCTGGCGGAAGAGAAAAACAGGGCGCTTCTTGCCGAAAAGGAGCTTATCCTCAAAGAAGTGAACCACCGCGTCAAAAACAACATGAGCAGCATGAAGGGCCTGCTCCGGCTGCAGGCGGGACGAACCGACGATGCGGCAACGGCCGCCGCGCTTGAAGATGCAGCCACCCGCATGGAAAGCATGGAGATCCTGTATAATCAGCTGTATCAAAATACGTCATTTTCGGAGCTGTCGGTCAAAGCCTATCTTTCACCGTTGGTGGATGCCGTTGTCGCCAACTACCCGCAGGGAAGTTCGGTCGCAGTGGAAAAGCACATCGAAGATATTATGCTTGATGCCAAACGTCTGCAGCCGCTGGGCGTGATCGTAAACGAACTGTTGACGAACACCATGAAGTACGCCTTTGCGGATAAACGTACCGGCATCATCACGGTTTCGGCCGCCCTTTCGGAAGGCCGTATCATCATAACTCTGCAGGACAACGGGATCGGCATTCCCGAATCGATCACCTTTGAAAATTCGACGGGTTTCGGTCTGATGCTGGTGCAGGCGCTCGCCGCTCAGTTGAAGGGCTCGATCAGGATTGAGCGCACCGGCGGAACACGGGTTATCCTGGAATTCGACCGGTGAGACGGTAAAGGGCAGAAGGAGCGGGCATGAAAGCATATGTTTTCGACAGGAAACTCAAAAAAATCCGTCTCGCCGAGGTTCCCGTGCAGGAACCGGAGGATACCGAAGTATTGATACAAATCCGTGCCGTTTCGGTCAATGCAGCCGATTGCCGCTCGATGAAAATGGGGATGGTTCCGAAAAGGGGTATCTACGGTTCGGATATTTCGGGCGAAATCGTCAAGACGGGAAGCGGCGTGCGTAATTTCAAGGTACATGACGAAGTCGTCGCCGACCTTTCCGGATGCGGCATGGGCGGATTTGCCGAGTTCGTGTCGGTGCCGGAAAACGTACCGGTGCGTAAACCGGAGGGCCTGACCCATCAGGCGGCGGCCGCCATGCCGATGGCATCGGTGACGGCCTTGCAGGCGCTGCGAAAAGGGAATATATGCAAGGGGCAAAAAGTCCTGATATACGGTGCTTCAGGCGGTGTCGGTTCGTTCGTCGTCCAGCTGGCGGCGCATTTTAGGGCCGAAGTGACCGGGGTCTGCAGCGGAAAAAATGCGGAGACGGTTAAAAGCCTGGGTGCCGGAACGGTAATCGATTATGAAAAACAGGACGTCTTTTCGATGAATGAAAAATACGACCTGATCCTGGCCGTGCACGGAAACAATACGCTGCGCGCATACGCCAAAATCCTGGGTGCGAAAGGCCGCCTGGTCGTCGTCGGCGGCGAGCTGTCCCAGATATTCCGCGCAATGCTGTTCGGCCCGCTCTATTCGTTCGGGGACAAGAAACTGACGGTGCTTGCAGCCAAACCGGTTGCGGAAGATTTGACCTCCATTCTGGAGCTGGCCGCCGCGGGAAAAATAACGGCGCATATCGAACGCGTCTCCGGTTTTGCCGCATTGCCCGATGTGATCGACTATGTCGGGAACGGCCACGCCCGGGGGAAAATTGTGATCAGCAGCCCCACTTTGTAAAATCATACTGATAATCGGGCAATTTTACCCGATTTGAATTATGCTGAAAGTACAGTTACTTGTACAACCTGACGGGAATCAAATAGGAGGTCATTATGAACTTCAATTTTATTCGTTTGGCGGTTGTGCTTCTGGTTGCTTTCGGCAACATGGGGTTCCTGTATCCTCAATCTGCAAACAATGTCATCCCAAAAAAACTGGATCAGGAGATGTACGGTCTGGCGGTCGCCAGTGACGGTACCTGCTATGTAAGCTGCAGGACCGGAGGTTTGATCAGCATCAAGAACCTGCAGGGCGAAGGTCTGGCTGTTTTCGGCGAATACGGATTCGGTCCCGGGCAAATCCGCAGCTCTCTGGGAATCGCGCTGGACAGGAACAACAACATTCTGTTCGCTGATGAAAAAAACAGCAAACTGGTTTTGGTTGACAGCTTCAAGGAAAAGTATCTGGCAGAATACCATTTTACGGAGGGTGACGAGTTTACGCTCGGCATACGGGGATTGCACATCGGGTCGGACAATAGAATTTATATCGCCGACGAGGCCAAGCACAGAATAATCCGGATGGACGACATTTTCGGCGCCAATCCGGTTTTTTTCGGCTCATTGGGAAATGGCGTCGGCCAGTTTACCGCGCCTGCCGGTATAACAACGGACCGCCTTGGCCGGATTTATATCACCGATACGGGAAACGGCAGGATCGTTCGCCTGGACGATTTTACCGGGAAGGGCTGGGTCGAATTCGGAACGAAAGGGAAAGGAATCAACCAATTTCAATCCCCGTATTTCTCGGCAATCGACAACAACGGCAGAATCATCATATCGGACGGTATCGGCGGAAGGCTTGTCAGGATCGATGACATTACCGGAGCAGGCTGGGTAACCTGGTCTGCGCCGGTGCTCGAGAACGGGAAAAGAATGTTTCCCACCGGATTGTACATTAATGCCGATAACCAGATATTGTTTGTAGATCAGAATACCGCCAGTCTGTGTAAAATCGACGATATGGACGGATCGCATTTTACGTATTTCAGATTTCAGGAATAAGCCGGCCGTTCACTCAATCAGATTTTGATGCATTGTGATTGTCCGGGGGGTTGTGTTTTCAGCCTCCCGGGCGGTTGATTACAACCAATAAACTCCATTAACTCCAGCAAAAACGGCTCTCTGGTCATTCTGGAAGCCTCTCCGCTGTCTGGACGCGCGTTCATACGGTTTTACTACCGGAGTTGTATGGCTATTCATTCCATGTAATGGTACCGTGAGATCATAAGAAACAAAGCAAGTAAAAACAGATGTAAAAAACCATGTAAAAAAAAAGACTAGGGCTGTCCTTTAATCAAAATCGGGACAGCCCTTTTTTATGTCCGCACCGGCGTTGACATCCCCCCTTCAAAAGCGATACACAGTATGCATACCCAAAAGTAAGAATGGTGGAAGTCAATTCCATCAAGGAGTCTCACAATGACACAAAAACAATGGGAAACGGTTTCGAGCCGTGCCCGGGCGCTTTTAGACTACGGCATGGCCGAAACGGAATGGCTCGAAGGGAGCCGGATGGCCCGATTCATCGCGGCAGTACCCTTCCTTGCCGGCTGCAGCAAGGCTCTGGAGACCTCCTTTTCCCACCTGCTGGTCTATCTTGCCTCGCTTGATAAATCAACCAGGGAGCTTTACCACCACAAACCCGAGGACGACCGGCAGCTATACACCCGTTTGCTGCCCATCCTCAACTTCGACGGCGGGAACCAGGAAACGCTCCTGTGCTGCAGGGACCTCATGGCCCTCTGCATGGTCGCCGGTTATCGAAAGGACGCGGAGGAGGACCTGGCGCGTGGCAAATACAACCCCCTCAACGAAGGCGTCTGGGATGCCCCGACCCTTGTCGGGGAGCTGACGGAATCCATAGAAAAGAGAAACATTCCGGAGATAGCCGAATTCTATACCATAGAAGAAGCGCTCCGGGGTGTTTGGCAATAACGATGGCAAACAGGCGGAGAAAATGAGTACATTTGCGGACAGCGTTCAGAAAAAAATAGGACTCGTAATCAGCAGCCTCGGCATCATGGTGGTGCTGGCCAACTTCCTGCGGGATTTGCGGCGCGGTGATGTGCTGTCCGCGCTGAGCGGCACCTCGGTTTGGTTCGTTCTCCTAGTTACCCTTCCGTTCATCGTGTCGGTCTTTCTGGAGAGTTCCCTGCTCAAGAAGTTGCAGGTGTTGATGTTCGCCGCTATGGGTGCCCTGAACATCATCGAGTCGTACCAGCAATTTTATGGCCCGGGCATGTTCCTTGCTGCCTGGCTGCTCATGCGCCATTACGGATATATGGAGACCCGTACCAAGACCAAGAACGCCGTCATTCTGCTGCTCATCACCGTGCTGTCCCAGCTCTCGGCTTACCTGCAGAACAGCAAGGAGGCCTTTTCGGATTCAGGTCTCTATGCTGGCTTCAGCACCCTCATGTACACCCTCTTTTTGGTAACCCTGATGCTGATTCTCTGGCGGGACATGGTCAAGCAGCAGGAGCTCCTCAAACGTGAGAATTTCTCGCTCAAGATGGACTATGGAAAGCTTTCCGACCAATTGGCCGAGCTGGAGGCGCAAAAGAAACCCTACGACCTCAAGGCCGTAAAAATAAGCCCCGCCGAGGCGCGGGTAATCGAGGCGCTGACGGTGTACAAGGCGGGTAACAGGGAAATCGCGGAGCGGCTCAACCTCGCGGAATCCACGGTGAAGCTCCACATCTACAACATCTGCAACAAGATCGGCGTGGACAACCGCTTCGCCATCATCGACCTGTGCAAGTACAATTTCACTGATAATTAACCGTTACTGAACGCATTACGAATCGCCCTCTCATGCAGCCTGTGTATGCTTGACATACCTATGACTGTAATTCGAGCTTTGAAAAAGTTCTTCGGCGTCGCATTGATCCTGTCGTGCAATGCCGGTTTTGCGAATCCCGATGTCGTCAGGGCCGTTCCGAATTTCGACATTACCAGATGTCTCGGTACCTGGTACGAGATAGCGCGGACGGATCACCTGCTGGAAAAAAACCTCGATTTCACCTCGGCGGAGTTTTTCGTGGATCGGAACGGTGCGATTTCTTTGTCCACGAGGGGCCTCGACAGCACCACGAAAAAATGGAAACAGGTGGATGCCAAAGTGCAGGGCAAGCCGGACAGTCAGGACGGGGAGCTCGATCTGTTGTTTTTCGGAACGATTACCGGCAGGTTTACGGTGCTTGCCGTCGATGACGAATACCGCCATGCACTGCTCGCGAGCCGGAATTCAAAACAGGTCTGGCTCCTGTCGCGTGAACAAACCCTCAGCGAAAGCATAATCGATGAATACCTTGGCATCGCCCATTCCAACCGCATCAAAACAGGCGACCTTGTCCGGGTTGTACAAAAAGAAAAATAGCCAAGCTGCGTACCCTGTAATTCAATCGGGCTTATTCGGTTTTTTATGCCCTTCAGAACGGGAATTCTTCCGCATTCAATGTATCAGTTTCGCCTGTACCGCCGGTGCCGTCAAAAAGGTTCGGCGAGGGCTTTTCCGCGGTCTCGTGGAAAGCGAGGCCCGATACGGAAATTGCCTTTTCGGGGCTGACGGGACACGCGTGATGGCAGGCTCCGCACCCGATACAGATGGATGCGGTGAATACCGGCTCGGGAAGCCCGGTCTCGCCGGGAATCATGCGGACTGCCCCCGTCGGACAGTGTTCCGCACAGGCTCCGCATTTGGTTTTGTTGGTGAAGACGATGCAGCGGTTCCTGATCAGGGTGGCGTTGCCTATCTTCGTCAGCCGTTTTTTTTCGACGGGAAATTTGGAAAGCGCACCGGCCGGGCAGACATCAAGACAGACGGTACAATCGTATTGACAGTAGGATACGTCGAAATCCAGCCGGGGAACGAACAAGCCGCCGGCACCGAGTTGGCCGAACGACGGCTGCAGTACTTTCGAGGGGCAGCGGGCGATGCACAGTCCGCAGGCGGTGCAGTTTTGTAAAAAACGTTCGATCGAACGCGAGCCCGGAGGCGTTACGGGCATTATGGAGCTTGCGCCGGTAAGCCGGGAAGTCGCGCGTGCGGCGTACGCCCTGCCGGGCAATCCCGCAAAAAGAAGGGCAGCGGTTCCTCCTCCCACTGTCGCGATGAATTGCGCGCGGCTCAGCCGGGATTTTTCCGGCTGCGGCTTGTTTCTGCCGTACCGGATGGCTCCGGCGGGGCACGATGCCGCACAGGCAAGGCAATACACGCATCGTGACGCATCGAGCTGTTTCGCCGGGACGTCAATGCAGGATGCCGGGCACACTTTTACGCAGCTGCCGCAGGAAATGCAGGCGTCTTTTTCCATGCGAAGGCGGAAGGGTGCTATCCCGTTCAGCATTCCGAGAACGGTTCCGACCGGGCACAGTGTTCCGCAAAACCAGCGGCCGAAAAAGGCCGACAATGCGAGAATCGAAATCATTGCCGCAGCCGGTGCGATGATGATCCCCGGGGGAAGCGGCGGTACGTCCGTGCGGGAGGCAATCCGGAGCAGCAGTTGGAGATTGAAGGTTGCGAAACGCGAAAAGAGCGACCAGGGGTCGAGCCACCCTGCGAGCCCCATAACCCCGGCGAGCATCAGGCCTGCGGCGAGAAGAACTGCCGCGGCGCGGAGGACCGGATGGGCCTTTGAAAACCGGTGCTTTCTGCGGCTCGCAATCGAAGCGAGATCCTGCAGTGTCCCCAGGGGGCACAGCACCGCGCAGTACCAGCGGCCGAAAATACCCGAGAACACAAGGATCAGAAGCGCGGTTATCGAGGCGGTAGTGCCGACAAGGGACGCGATCGTAAATCCTGCCGTGAGCGCGCGTTCTGCTGCGGGAAAGAGCTGCCAGGCGGCAATGACCCGCACAGTCGCACGGGCGGCTGTGTCCGCGTAAGTTCCCGTTGCCAGAAAACCGAAGGCTGCGGCCGTGAGAACAAGCAGGGCAATGACAAAACGGATACGGCTCATATGGTCAGTCTGCGGATGTTCAGTTTAGAGATGTCATTCTGGCCGAGGCCCCGTTCCGCTCCTTTCGCGATATATCCGAAATCTGCGGGAGATTTTCCGAGGGTTTTGGCGCAAACCGCGTCTATCGCCACGATATCCGTGGATAGAATGAGCATCTGCTGCTCGCTGTACCGGCTGCCATCGTAGCCTCGCGGTCCGCCTGAAAGCATTACTTTTCCCGCGTCGACGATATTGAGCGCGGGTTTCCGGAAGAGGCACGAATCCGCTATGCACTGGTCGAGTCCCTTTGAATGGAAGGCACCGCGATCCCAGACGATGCCCATGAAGTTTTTCATGGCGCTCGTCATGCCGGCTCCCGAATGGTTCTTGAGGACGGGAACATTTATGAACACGTCCGCTTCGAGGATTAGTTCGTGCACCTTCATTTTTTTGAGCGTCACCGCGCCCGGAACGGCGACTTCATGGTAGTTCGAGGAGTTGTCGCCCGGAACGACGATCGCGCCGCCGTCCTTCGCGTAGCTTTCTATGAGCGAGGCTTTGTAGCTCATCGGTCCGTTGTCGCAGGAATGGTCGAACACCCACACCTTGCCCGCCCCGGCGTCGAGACAATGCTCGACGAGGCGCCTCACCAGCTCGGGATTCGTATTGGCCGCGATCCGGGGTTCCTGGCTCCAGCCGATGTTCGGCTTGATGACGACGGTCTGGCCCTTGCGGACAAAGGCTCCCATGCCGCCGATTTCCCGCATCGCACGGTCGACTCGGGCGGCCTGCCCGCCGCCCTTGACGGCAACGACATCGGGGACCAGACCGACCGTCTTGTCTTCGACGCTTTGTGCCCACAGATAATTCGGGGATCGTTCGAGCATGAGGGCGGCGGCACCCACTCCCATCGCGGCGCAGCGCTTTAAAAATTCGGCTCTGTCCATCGGACACCTCCATTGAAAATAGTTACTTTGATTGTCTCCCGGAATCGACGCTTCGTCGGGGCTCGATGAATCTGCCGGCGAGCAGCGTGATTTCGAAAAGAGCCCACATGCTGAGCCCGACGATTCCCTGCGAGACGACGTCGACGGTCGGCGTGATTACGGCGGCAAAAATCGCTATCGTGACGATTACGAACCGCCTGCCCCGCGCGAGGAAACGGACACTGACGATTCCCGCACGGATGAGGCCGAGCAGGATGGGCGGAATGAGGCAGACGAGCATCATCGCGGCGATGAGGCCCGCGGAAAGGGAAACGAAGGAATCGAGACTCCACAGGGGAACAATGCCGTCGCCCGATGCGAAATTCGAAAAAAAACCGACCGCAAAGGGAATCAGGACAAACCAGGCGAGCGCGGCTCCGGCGAATACGAAGGCGCACACAAGGGGTACCCCGGCGGCGAGAAGCATCCGCTGTCTTTTTTCCAGGGCTGGAGCGACAAAAGCGGCGGCGAGGACGAGGGCAAGCGGTATCGCGACGGCGCAGCCCGCCAATGCGCTTATCTTCAGGTATGCGGTAAATTTTTCGAGCGGGGCGAAGGCATACAGTACAAGACCGGATCGCCCGGCCGAAGCGGTAAAAAAAGGCATGATCCTGTCCATGAGGGTAAAGGCCAAGGCCATGCATACCGCGAAGACGAGAAAGACGACGATAATGCCCCTGCGCAGTATTTCGAGATGGTCGAAGAAATCCATCCCGTTGTGCGTATCAGGCCCGCGCACCATCGATTACGGCTCCTTCCCGCCGCCGTCCGTGTTCTCCTGTTTTTCGTCGGCGATGTCCTTCATTCCCTTGCGGAATTCGGAGAGGGCCTTGCCGATGCTGCGGGCGAGTTCCGGCAGGCGTCGGCCCCCGAAAAGCACCAGGACGATCAGGAGAATGACAATCATTTCAGGTAAACCCAGGTTCATGTGTTGCCTCCGTTTTCATCATAATCAATATACACGAATTTAATCCTTTAAATTCCGGATAATTGAAATAAGTTTGTGGCAAAGCCGGTAAAAACGGGGCATACTGGCGAGGGGAGGGAGAGTATGAATGTAACCAAACTGCCGGGCGCAATCGGCACCGCGATGCTTTGTCTGTTCGCCGTCATGATTGCCGGGATCGCAGCCGTGTTCCTCATTATTCTCTGGAACAGTCCGGGCAAACCGGAAGCATTTGTCGATGCGAAGGGTGTTCTCATACCGGAAAGTATATCCGAAAAGGGGTATATACCCGTAAAAAACGGAAGACTCGGGTATTTCATGAAAAGCAGGGACAGCAGCAATCCCGTGTTGCTGTATCTGCACGGGGGGATGCCCGATTACTTCCTGACTTCCGGTCATCCGACGGGACTGGATGAATTATTCACCGTTGTTTGGCTTGACCAGCGAGGGGCCGGTTTGTCTTACGGCGCGAAATACGATGCGGATACGCCCGTTCTCGACAGCTTGCTGTATGATGTGAAGGAAGTGTCGGATTACTTGAGAAAACGCTTTTCACGGGACAAAATTTATCTCATGGCGCATTCCGGCGGAACCTATCTCGGCGTCAAAGCCGTCGAAAAATATCCTGAACTGTTCGAAGCCTATATAGGCGTAGCCCAGATTTCTTACCAGAAGCTGTCCGAGAAAAAAGCGTACGAGTACATTCTTGAACGCTATAAAAACGATCCGGGGAAGACAAAACTGCGCGCGGACATGATCCTGAATCCGGTGAGGATGGACGGGGAAATACCGCGACAATACACGATGGTCAGGGATTACGCCATGCACGATCTCGGCGTCGGGACGATGCGCGATATGCGGAGCGTTATCCCGGGGCTGTTCATTCCCTCCCTGCTTTTCAGGGAATACTCCCTGCGGGACAAGCTCAATCTCTGGAAAGGCAAGGCGGATTCGGGAATCAGCAAAATCTGGAATGAATTGATAAACCATGATCTGGCCGTCGAAAATGTTTCATTTAAAATCCCCGTGTATTTTCTGCACGGTATTTACGACTATACATGTTCCTATGAACTTTCGAAGGAATATTTCGAAAAAATAGACGCGCCCCGAAAAGGATTTTTCACCTTCGTGAATTCGGCGCACAGTCCTATTTTCGAGGAACCGGCCGCATGTGTGAATACGATCCGGTCGGAAATACTCGCAAGCCGGTAATTTTTCCGGATAGCGCCCGAAGGAGGATGCGACGATGCTCGAAAGCTGCTTGTATACGACATCGTTGAATTGCTGCCTTATGACGGGTATGAACGATTGTTCGGTCCGGCATGAAATGTTATCCGCGATACGCGCATCAAAAGCCGTCCATGGTTTAATCGGGCGGTCAGCAACCGTCCTGGGCGTACATTTTTCCCCCGATTCGGAATGAATTTCCGTATATTAGTCCCGGAACCCGACACAATGGAGGCATTTATGGAAACAAACAAGATGATCGCCGTTCAGGTAGTCGTTTCGGCGGATATGAATAAAGCCTGGCGTGTTTTTACCGATCCGGATTCAATCACCCGCTGGAATTTCGCCTCGCCGGATTGGCATTGTCCCGGAGCCGTAAGCGATTTCAGGAAAGGCGGCGCTTTTTCGTACCGGATGGAAGCGAAGGACGGATCGGTCGGTTTCGATTTTTCCGGAAAATTTACCGATATAATCCCGCATTCAAAAATCGCGTTCGAGCTTGATGACGGACGGACCGTCAGCGTCGAATTCCTTCAGGACGGCGGGAAGACCCGTGTGACCGAAACCTTCGAGCCTGAAAACGAAAATCCGGCCGAATTGCAGCGGTCCGGATGGCAGGCCATTCTGGACAATTATAAAAAGTGCGCGGAGGCATACGCATGCGATACATCGCTTCGCTGATAGTCGTCGAGGACATCAAGAGGGCCAGGCTGTTGTACGAAGGAATCCTGGGACAGAAGGTACAGATGGATCACGGCGAAAGCCTCGAACAGACGGCCTTAAGGCTGCATACCGCTCATATGCCCATCGATGAAATAAGCCGGACGACGTCCTTGACGAAAGAAGCGATCGAATAAGCGATACGGAAATACGGGGGAATTCAGTCCAGGAGGATGCAGCTCGAGTAGGTGACGGTCAGTGGTCCGCGGTTGTAGGCCATGCCGCTTTGCGTGCAGACCTTGCTTACAAAAAGGCCGAACGCTTCCATCGAGATTATCGCCTGATCCGGGAAACGGCAGGGCTCGTCCGGGCAAGTGCATTTTTCGCAGAGGGTGCAGGCACCCGCGCCCATCGGGAGGAGATCCGGCCGTTCTTTTTTCAATTCGTTCACGAGCGCGAGGAACTGTTTGCTGTGCTCTTTTGCGGTAGCTTCCATCGTTTCGTAGTCGAAGTCGTCATCAAGATTGCCGACTGTCTGCACCAGCACCCCTGTTTTGTACTTCGAAGCCCGCGCGGCCGATTCCGCAAGGGTACCGCAGGCAGGGGGACAGGTCCAGTTCCGGCCGTACGAGCGGCAGCGGTCGGCGGCGCACATGTCGCGTACCTCGCTCATGAATTCGAGCGCCTGGCAGTTGAGTTCGCCTGCGTGCGTAAAACCGTGGGCAAGGGCCTGATCGATGATGCTTTGCAAATTGGTCATGGTACGTAGATTCTACTCCCTTTTTCCGCACTGTCAAGTGGACCTTTTTGACCTGCAGGCGTATTGCAGGTATACTTTTGAAAAGGTGAACAATGAAAATACGCAGCAAGATTCTCGTGATACTCGTCGGCATGCTCATCCTCCTGAACCTTCTTATCCTTGCGGTAGCCCAGGTGGTCATCCAGTCCAGCTTTACGCGCCTTGAAGAATCCTACATGGAACTGAACGGGCAGCGGGTGCGGAGCGCCGTTGATGACCGCCTTTCCAAGATGGAAGCCACCCTGACGGACTGGAGCTCCTGGACGGAAACATACGACTATGCCGCCGGAAGCAACCCGGATTTTATTTCCCTGAACCTGATGAACGAAACCTTTTTGTCCCTGAATGTCAATTTGATCGCCATAATTCCTTCGGACGGCAGAAGCCCCTACGCGAAGGTTGTCGATCTTGCTTCCGGAGCCGAACGTCCCCGACCCCGGGGCCTTTCAATTCTGTGGGAGCCTGATTCGCCCATCCTGCCGACCCTGATTGACGGGGAGACGAGCAAGGGTCTCCTGGTGCTTCCCGACGGTGTCCTCCTGCTCGCCGCACGGCCCGTGTATACGAGCGAGGGGAGGGGGCCGCGGACGGGGGTGATAGTGATGGCACCCGGCATCGTCCGGCGGCCGCTTGCCCGTTTTTCTCCCGGCGATTCGGCTATTCCGGAGGAAATACGGGAAACTTTCTTTCCCGTTTCCTCGGCTCCTCCCTTTTCAATCCGGAAAACCGATGCCTCGCTTATCGAAGGCTTTGTGCTGATTCCCGACATGACCGGCACAAACGGGATGGTTCTGCGGGTGCAGGGTCCCCGCGACATCAGCGTACACGGGCAAAGAACCATCGCGTATTTCCTGTTCGCCATCCTTATCCTGAGCATGGCCGCCGGCATGACGGTGTGGGTCCTCCTTCGGCAGGTGGTGCTCAACCCGCTTCACCGGCTCAACAGCGATGCCGTCCGGATACAGGGATCGGGGGATCTGTCGGAGCGGATTGCCGAAAAAGGGGATGACGAGCTGTCGGCCGTCACTCATGCCCTGAACGCCATGCTCGACGCGCTGGAAGAAAACCAGGGGCAGCTCCAGAAAGCCAGACGGAACCAGGCGCTCGGCCGGCTTGCCGGCGGTACCGCGCATGAATTCAACAATATTCTGGCCATCATGCAGGGTTCGATCGAGATGGTCATGGATGATCCGAAGCTCGCGCCGTCGGACTCGGAGCTCCTGCAGAAGGCATACCGGGCGGGATTGCGGGGAAGGGACATCGTCGCGCAGATCATCGACTTCAGCAAGACGGCGCGCCAGGCCCACGAGGAACTGTCGCTCCCCGCCGTCGTCAGGGCAGCGCTCGACATGGACAAGCCGCTTTTTCCCGCACACATCGCCCTCGTAACCGAACTTGACGGGGACGTCCGTCCGGTACGGGCAAACAGGCTGCAGGTGGAACAGATGGTGCTCAACCTGTGCAAGAATTCCATTGACGCCATCGGCGATGCTCCGGGCACGGTCACCGTCCGGGTCGAGGATACGGAAAGCGGCGATTTTGTCGTCCTTTCGGTGCGCGATACGGGAGGCGGCATTCCCGAAAGTTTGGCCGGTCAGGTTTTCGATCCGTTTTTCACCACCAAACCGGTGGGAAAGGGGACGGGACTCGGACTCTCCGTGGTGCAGGGGTTCATGCAGCAGCATGAGGGGACGATCGATTTTGAGAGCACCCGCGGCCTGGGGACGGTCTTTTTCCTCCGGTTCCCGACGGTTAAAACCGATACTCCGATAGAACGTCCGGAACAGATTTTGATAGTGTCGACGGACGGTCCCGCATTCCGGCTCCCGGTGCTCGCACTCGAGACGGAAGGCTATCAGGTTGCGCTCGAAGCCGGGGCGGCGCAGGCCTTGGAGCGCTTCCGCAGCGACAGCGGTGCGTATTCGCTCGTTCTGGTGGATCAGGCCGGCAGCATCGGCGATACCCTGAATCTGTGCCGCACCCTGCACTCCGTCAATCCGGATTGCAGGATCTGCCTCCTCAAGGACACGGATGCCGAAGCAAGCCCCCGCGACCTTTCCGGGGCGGGGATCCGCGATGTCCTTTCAAAACCCTTGACCGTCCGTTCCCTTTTGGAGATACTTTAAAAATGGCAGCGATACTGATCATCGAAGACGAATCCGATTTACGCCTGCTGCTCAAGACTTCCCTCGAGCAGGCGGGCTACAGCGTGCGTACCGCCGCCGACGGGAGCGAAGGCCTCGCCGAATATTCCCGCAATCCCTGTCCCGTCGTCATAACCGATATCATCATGCCCAACAAAGAGGGGCTCGAAACCATCCTCGAGCTGCGGCAGCTCAACCGTGACGTACAGATCATCGCGATCTCGG
>JFJP01024622.1_pt1 | contig 14303 bp, 18 predicted proteins | sample 431651 | NCBI WGS metagenome assembly JFJP01 (sample SAMN02602958, study PRJNA72255) | Microbial mat metagenome, whole genome shotgun sequencing project. | biome: fresh water; feature: sink hole; material: water; isolation source: purple microbial (photo- and chemosynthetic) mats found in... | reverse complement strand
CGAGCGACTACACGGGCAATTCGAAGAAATGGAGCAAGTCATATGGGCCAAGATCGAACAGCTGCTCAAACAGTCAGTCAAGGTAGACTCGACCCATCCAGATCCCTGCTGCCCTGCTGCAGCACATCCTGAACTTCCTCCCAGAGTACCAGAGGAGGGGAGCCAGCTGCACTCTGACCTTCGACAGCAAAAGCGAGAAGTACCTCAACCTCGTGCTGCTGGGCTACGCGAGAGACTGCATCGCAGATTCCAGGTTCGAGTCGCCTGATGCAGAGTGCTGGGGTACATCACCTTCTTGGTGTCTCGCATCAAAGACATCGACATTTATGACCCCTTCTCCAGCGAGAACCAGCTCAAGGTCAAGGTCACGAAGAAGAGAATCGTCACCAACCTGCTGGCCTTCTACGACAGGACGCTCGGCAGGTCCAGCGCTTTGAGCGAAGCCGAAAGAAGCATTCTGGAGCAGTCGAAGTACTTGCGAGTGACACAGACTCACCTGTCTGAAGACCATGCAGCGAGAAGTGGTCGACTATCTGGACAGCAAAATAGACTTCTTGAACGGCATACAGAAGAAAGACCCCGGTGCAGGCCTGGTGAAAAACCTCCTCTCGGACTACCCGAGCTACAACCACATCTTCGGTCAGCTGGACGTCTCTCTGATCGAACAGAAGACGAAAGACAGAATCCTCCGACTCTACCGAGATCACTACCTGAAGGTACTCCTCGCTCACTGAGGACCCGAAGCAGTTCGAAGGCAGAGCGCTCTTCAGTCACGAGATCTACTCACTCATATCCATCTGTGGAGCTGCCAAGTTCGCCAGAGACGGCCAAATACTTCAAGCGCTGATCGAAGGGAAGTTTTTCAATCTGCTCGGCAACCTCAATAGTCAGCTCGCAGCGATGAAGAGGTGTCTGCTCTTCGAAGTCAGGGGCTACTTCGACCTCTGCCGAGCGATCACGCAAGAAGATGCAGACAGCATGCAGAAAAACACTCATCTGGTCTCCGCAAACGGCCTCTCTGCGGGGTTCAAGGAAATCCTGGGCCACATCATCAAGACCAGAGACAACATCGAAGTCTCGACCATCAAACACTTCCTCCACGTGGTTCGCCAGTTCCTCGCCAAGTTCAAAGCAGAGACCGAGTACCACCAAACTCTCTTCGAGGCTGCCCAAAGAGTCTTCAAACTGGAGCACTTCCTCGTCGCAAAGTTCAAACCCAACAGGCCTGTCTCGACCGCCAAACCAGAGAAACCGTCTCCAGAACTAGAGCGGATCCAAGCGTTGCGCATCGGCATCACAGACATCTTGATCAAAGCCTACTCAGGCATCGACTGGAAGTCCGACTTCGACAGCTTCAACTCTTCGAAGCACGCCTCGCTGCAGTTCGTGAGCAGAATCACTCTAGAAATCATAGAGGAAGAACCGCTGCTGAGCCACCAAGATGACCTGAACCACATGGAAGACCACAAGATCGATCGAGCTGTTGCGAGCCAGAACCAATCCCAGGATATCGTCAGTCCTTCGATCTACAAATTCACAGCGAAGCTCGTCTCTGATCTCTGCAGCTTCAAACAGTCCGTCGCCCTCAGCACGCAGGTCTTCAAAATCATCTCTCAGAAGTTCACCGTGGCTAAGCTGCTTGGCTCGATCGCAGTCTCTAACTCGGCCAGCCTGTTCAGCTACTACCAGCAACTGCTCCTCATGATCGCGACTGCAGCCTGTCAGTCGATTTCAGAGGAAATGCTCTCAGCGATCTTCAATCAGATCTGCATCATCCTCTCGAACAAGTCGCTCATGCAGCAGAGCACAGCCAAAATAGTTGAGGCCATCGACCAGCTGCTCTCGCTGATCTCAAACCAGTCTCAAACCTCGAACACGCTGCTGCTGACCTTCTACAAATCGCTCATCAACGAATACGTTCGCATCAGAGTGAACGAGAATCCCTTCGACGAGCTTTGGGTCGAGGTGAACCGGTACCTGATGGTTTGGGTCAGCAAGATCTACAAACAACTTACCAGAGTCGACGAGTTCAGACTCGCGCCAGAAAGCCACATCGAAGCCACGATGAAGTTCTGGATCTTCGTGATCATCGACCTCAAGGCTCTGGCAGGCAAAGACCTCTCCTCGATCAGAAAGTTCTCGCAGTCCTTCTCGACTCTGATCGAGCAGGCAGAGCGGAAGTACTCTAACTCGTTCCTGACCCTCGAGAACATCCTCCAGCAAGAGCTGCCGCCGAACCTCGAAGCCAACCTCGACCAGGTGGTCAGCCAGTTCTTCGAAAAGCACCGCAAGTAGCTCGCCTCTGATGCCAGGTACTTCACGTCGCTGTCGGTCTACGAGAAGATGTATCTTCTTGCGATACTGCTGCTCGTCAACGCGAAGATAGAAGCCCTAAAAGCAAACCGGTTTGCGCTTCTGCACGAAATCGGCAGCGAGGGATCGGTGCTGAGAGACATCCTGCTGTACCTGAACGAACACCTGCTGCTCGATAAACAGTTCAAGCTGTTCCGTGAGAAGCTGGAAGGCCTGCTGACCGCGCTCGCGAACGAGTACATCGAGTAGGCCAAACTCACACAGGTGTCTGCTGTTCGTGGGCGACGTCCAAGTCCAGCTCGAGCTGGCCCACAGGGACTTTATCGTGCTCTGCCAGTTCTGTCTCAGCTACTCGATTCCGTTCGCGAAGCTTTCCAGGAGCCTGTTCATCCGGTACTCCCAGCTCTTCCCTCCCATCTTCTTCCGAGAGAAGGTTCTCGAAACCCTCTGCTTCGCGGTTTCGAAGCTTACCGGCAAGCTGAACCTGAACTACTCGAACATCAGCGACATCATCAAGTTCCCGCACTTCGACCTGTCAGTCGTCAACGTGGCAGGAAAGACCAGTCTCAACCAAATCCTCAATCTGTTTCTCTCCGTCCTGCTCAACCTCTACTTCACCTGCTTCTTCTTCAGCCGCTACCTCACCAAATCGACGATCGAAAACTACCTCCGCGCGATCTCGGACGAAAACTCAGACGACAAACTCGGCAAGCTGTTCCTGGCCTACATCTTGCAGATCGAACCTGAGGTCGAAGGCAAGCTGTCCGAAGAGAACCTTTTCCTCGTGTGGCTGCGAAGCCCCGCGAAGTTCCAGGGCAAGCTGAACTTCCTGACCAGTACCCTCGGCTAACCCCAGAGCGACTCACGCCATTCATCAAGGAGTGTCTGCGAGCTTACAAGAAGGAGTGCTCCGAGGTCGACATGTTCGAGTTCAAGACTCTGCTCTACATCGCACCGCAGAACGAGAACAACTACCTCGAGCACTTCGTCGGCGCGCTCTATCTGGACGAAGACTTCTTGAGCAGGAAGCTCAAAGACCTCAACTGCGCGTGCTCGAACCTCGAGATCTGTCTGATCCTCAAGAAGATAGAGGCCAAGCACGAGAACTTCCTGCTGCAGATCGTAGTCAGCTGCTCACAAGGTTAACAAAGACAAGCGCATCGTTGAGTCTGAGATTCGAGAAGCCGCCAAAGAGACGAGTCTGGCTGCTCTGAGGTCCAGACTCGACCAGATGATCATCCAGCGAGAGAAGAAGATCTTCGAAGACCTGTCTTTCCTGCTGAACCTCTCGAGGAACCGCCAGATCTCCGAGATGGACTTGATCGACCGAGTCATCTTGGTCTGCTCGATGTTCTATCTGCCTTCGATCTACAAGTACCTCTTCACCGAGTTCATCCCGGCGCTCATGAAAGACGCCAAGACCTTCAACTACGACAGTCTGCTGATCAAGCTGCAGAAACTGGTCACGAAGCTCGTCGTCCCCTTCCGCTCGTCAGGCCTCATCTACGAAAACCTCTACCAGCCGCAGAACGACTCGAGCATCCTGAGACTGCAGTCGAATCTCTTCCAGACGATCTTCACCGAGAAGCAGTCGCATATCGGAGACGGCTCGATGCTGCAAGAGCTCTTGAACTCGACCTATCAGATGTCCAGGACTGTCGCCACTCCGAGTCCGAGCCTGCACCTGAGCGGCCTGCACGCGATAAAGCTCGAACCCGAAGCGATCAAGTGCATCCACTACATCGCGAACTTCTTGCACAAGTTCATGCCGGTCTTTTTCATCAAGGTGAGGAGGGTCGAGAACATACTGGTGTTCTTCGAGATGATCTTCAAGCTGGACCAGAAGTCCGTGCGGAAGATCAACCTGAGCACTTTCTGCGAGCTGAACCTGTCGTTCCTGCAGTTCTGGTCGATCCTCGACCTGCACGCGGTTTCGCTGAAAAACAAGTACCTCTTCGACCTGATGAAGAACATAAAGGAGAGCTACCTGATGTTCAACGTGAACTACTTCAGCTGGACCTTCTTCACCTCGGACTGCTACAAAGAGTACAACGAAGAAGAGTCCATCGAGAAGGTCCTCAAGAACCTCAAAGCCCTGTACTACATCCACTCCCGCATGGTCAAGTTCTCCGACTCCTCCGAACAAGCCCTGCAGACCGACGAAGGCCTGATTTACGGCCGAGTCTTCAGCGGCACCTCGCACTTTTCCCGCGGCATAAAAGCAGCGATTTCGAAGTCGAGGAACAGCCTGACCCTGCGCAAGATCTCGCAGCCGCTGAAGCAAGACTCCTACGTCTACCTGAACGTACGCGATGCTCACGCAGGTGTCAGCGGTGGGGGCCAAGAGGAGCGCTCGCAAGCTGAACCGCATGATCGCGGACCTGATAGCCGACGAGATCGAGAAGATCAAAGGCTTCTTCTACACGAAGCTCAAGCACGACAAGAACTACCCCGACCTGCTGCAGTCTTCCCGCATGAGCGACACGGAGTTCGAGCTCGAGGTGAGCACGCTGTTCTGGGAAAACCCGCAGACCGCGCTGGCCTACGCGCTGCGACTGCTCAGCGAGGTGAAGAAACCCGAACCGCACATCATCTCGAGCATCTTCGGCCCGCTCGTCAGCAACGGCGTCGAAGCGTTCATCCAGTACCGCGAGTTCCTCTCCTACTTCGTCGACTGCAAAGCCCGCGCAGAAGACGGAGAGCTGAACAAGGCAGACGTGATCATGTACTGGGAGATGCCCTTCATCCCCCACATCCTCAAGTACATCGGCCCGAGCTTTGACCGCTTTGCGCTGCTCGGCAACTTCTTCGCCAAGATGATGCTGCGGATCAACTCGAACCAGCTGACTTTCTACCTCTCGCAGATCTTCCAGTCGCTGGACTACTCGACCTCGGACATCATCGAGAACTTCATCGTGAAGTACTCCGAAAGCTCGCCGCTGTTCGCGCACCAGGTCGTCTGGATGGCTCGCGTGGAGCAGAAGGCAGACCTCGAGAGCGAGCTGTCTCAGAACGAGCGGAAGCGGCAAGTAGCTGGAGGCTTGCCGATGAAGATAATCAAGAACATGGGCATCGAGGAGAAGCGCTTCTGGGACGAGGTCGACAGCTTCTTCGAGCAGATCACCAAGATCTCTTCGGTGCTCAAGCCCAAGATGCCCAAGCCCGAGAAGCGCGAGATCATCAACCAGCACCTCGAACTCATCAAGATGCCTCCGCTGGTCTACCTGCCGACCAACCCCGAGTTCCGCGTGGTGCGCATCAAGCTCGGCTCAGGCGCGCCGATGCAGTCCGCGGCCAAGTGTCCGATCATGGTCAGCTTCTTCTGCAAGCGCTTCGAAGGCCCCGACCGCTACTTCGAAGACCTCAAGCTCAGGCAGGCCGCCGCGCACCTCGAAGCCCCGCCAGCCCCCCTCGCAGACACCGACGAGAACATCCAGCACAACGTCGGAGACATGGTCAACGAGCGCTCCATCGTCGTCAAAGAACTCATCCTCAAAGACCAACCCAGCCTCTCCTCCAAAGAACAAAGCACTGCGCGCAAGATCACCGCCACAAAACTCAACACCTTCACAGACGAGCTGCTGCCGATCTTCGGCAAGGCCGAGCAGAGCAGAAACGGCTTCGACCACAGTCCAGGCTCCAGAAACAGCCAGGGCAACGGCAAGCTCAGCTACGAAGCCTCCAAGTTCGCCAGAGACATCGAGCGGCGACCCTCGCAGCCCGCAGTCACGCCGCCCAAAAAGAAACTCCTCAGCAAAGACAGAGACCTCGAAGAAGAACAGATCGTCTCCTGCATCTTCAAAACCTTCGACGACATCAGAAGAGACAACCTCGCGCTGCAGGTCATCCGCATCTTCCAGGAAATCTTCCAAGCAGAGAAGCTGGACCTCTTCGTCTTCCCCTACAAAACCATCAGCACGAGGACCGGAGCAGAAAAAACCATCGGCGGCATCATCGAGTGCGTTCCGCAGACTTTCTCTCGAGACCAGATCGGCAAAGAGAACAAGTACAGTCTCTTCGAGTTCTTCAAAGAGAAGTACGGCTCGGAGTCCTCGCTGCTCTTCCAGGAAGCGCGCGAGAACTTCGTCAAGAGCATGGCGGCCTACTCCGTGGTCAGCTACATCCTGCAGATAAAAGACAGACACAACGGCAACATCTTGATCGACCAGATGGGCCACCTGATCCACATCGACTTCGGCTTCATCTTCGACATCTCTCCGGGCAAGAACCTCGGCTTCGAGAACGCGCAGTTCAAGCTGACCAGGTAGTCTCGACTCACCAGCGAGATGATCGAGATCATGGGCGGCAGCAAGAAAGCCGAGCCGTTCCGTATGTACGTGGACAACACGATCCGCGCTTTCCTGGCCGTGCGCAAGTACCGCGAGCCGCTGATCAACATCGTCGAGCTGATAACGAAGTCGACGCTCGGCTGCTTCAACCCGAAGTCCATGCAGGTGGCCTCTGCTGACCCAGTCGCTGCGAGGCCGCTTCCTCGAAGACAAGAACGACTACCAGGCCGCGAAGGCGATGAAGCAGATGATCAACAAGGCCTACAAGAACCTGCGCACGTACCTCTACGACAAGATCCAGTACCTGCAGAACAAAATCGAGAGCTAACCATAATTGCCAATCGCTGGCCGATTATAAACATGTTCTCAATCTACTTCGCCTGCGTCCTGGCCTACGGAGCAGTGCTCGTCCTGGTCATGGGCTGCCTGTTCTCGAGCCTCGGGTTCGCCTCCTTTTTCAAGAGGCTGCTAATGGCGGCGAGCCACAGCGACGTCGAAGAAGAGAAGAAAGCAGACGAAGGCTTCTCGGTGCTGCACGGCAAGTACCGGTAGTCTCCCCTGACCCAGCTCTCGCGCGATCAGCCGGAGCTCGCTGCGAACTTGCCCTCCCAAGTACCAAGACCGGCAGTACTTCACGCGACTGAACCGAGAAAAGAAAGAGGCTTCGATCCGTGCTAGCGTCGAAGAGTACCTCTCGCGAGAAAGAGGCCTGCGACGGGCTGGCGGCCTGGCCTCGCTCGAAGCGCTGGACGAGGCCTACTGCCGCAGCGGCGGAAGCCACCCCCTCAAAGACCAGGCCGCCTGGACCTCGATCGTCCTCGGCCACAGGAGCCAGGCCTGTCCGCAGGGCGAGGCCGGGGGCTGGCCGCAGCAGCCGGCGAAGGACCAGCTCCGGCTGCCACCGTTTTTCTACAGCCAGCCTCCGCCGGTGAAGCTGCGACTCAGCCGAGGCCTCTGCCACAAGTCGAGGAGGAAGAACCTGGCCTCGCGGATCAAACGCGCGGACCTCAGCATCATCCCCGAGACGCGCGATGAGTCCGAAGAGCCGACCAGCACCAACATCTCGACTCGGCATTTTATGAGCGAGCAGGCCTCTCCGCTGCTGCGAAGACTCGCACCCGAATGCTAAGCATTTAATTACGCGAGCGACTCGATCCTAAAGATAATGATCAGGAGAGTCGTCTCGAGGCTCCTCACGCCGCTCGCAGGACCCCTGCGTCGCTTCTCCGGGGGCAGGCCCCTGGAAGACCCTCCGGAGGAAGCCGCGGGAGACTCCGAGAAGTACTTCGAGAACCGCAGCCAGACAGTCCTGCAGAGACAGCGCGCAGGCCAGCAGGTCTACCCGCACAAGTTCGAGGCCTCTCTCTCCGTCGAAGCCTTCGTGCGAGAGTTCGGCCCGCGCTGCACCGAGAACGGCAGCCAGCTGGCCGAGGTCGTGGCGGTGGCAGGCAGGGTCAACTCGGTGCGGAAAGTCGGCAGCGGCCTCTTCTTCTTCGACCTGCGCTCCGAAGGCGGCCAGCTGCAGGTGGTCTACTCGTTGCAGGCAGCGGACAGCAAGGAGAGCTTCGAAGCGGTGGACGACTTCGTGCGCAGAGGAGACATCATCGGGGTGACCGGGTCGCCCGGCCGCGCGAAGAAGGGCGAGCTCAGTCTCTTCGCAAGGGAAGTGCAGCTGCTGGCCCCCTGTCTGCACATGCTTCCCCGCGAACGCGTGGGCATCAAAGACCCTGAAGTGCGCTTCAGGCAGCGCTACCTCGACCTGCTGGTCAACCGCGGCGTCCGCGAGAAGTTCCTGGTCCGCGCTCGGGTCATCGCCTTCCTCCGCCAGTACCTCAACGCCCGCGGCTTCCTCGAAGTCGAGACGCCCATCCTCAGTCTGCAGGCAGGAGGCGCCACTGCGCGGCCCTTCAAGACCTACCACAACGACCTCAAGACTGAGCTGACCATGCGCGTGGCTCCCGAGCTCTTCCTCAAGCAGCTCATCGTGGGCGGCTTCGAGAAGGTCTACGAGATCGGCAAGAACTTCCGCAACGAAGGCATCGACCACAACCACAACCCCGAGTTCACCGCCTGCGAGTTCTACTGGGCCTACGCGGACTACGCAGACATCATGCGGCTGACCGAAGACCTCATCTCGAGCATGGTCCTCGAGGTCTGCGGCTCGCTGAAGGTGCAGGCGCGCAACCGGCACGACGCGAGCGTGGTCGAGATAGACTTCAGCACGCCTTGGCCGCGCATCGCGATCATCGAAGAGCTCGAGCGCGTGCTGCAGCGGCGCTTCCCCGCAGACCTGGCCACCGAAGAAGCCAACGCCTTCCTCGACGGCCTCTGTCTCGAGCTCGGCGTCGGCTGCAGCTCGCCCCGGACGACCGCGCGGCTGGTCGACAAGCTGGTGGGCCGCTTCATCGAGCCGCGCTGCACGAACCCCACCTTCCTCCTGGACCACCCGCAGGTCATGTCGCCGCTGGCCAAGCCGCACCGCAGCAAGCCCGGCCTCACCGAGCGCTTCGAGCTCTTCATCAACCAGTTCGAAATCGTCAACTCCTACACAGAGCTCAACGACCCCTTCCTCCAGCGCGAAACCTTCGCGGCCCAGATGGACGACAAGTCTCGCGGAGACGAAGAAGCCCAGCCCTTCGACGAAGCCTTCGTCAAGTGCCTCGAGCACGGCCTGCCCCCCACCGGCGGCTTCGGCATCGGCCTCGACCGGCTGGTCATGCTGCTGACCAACTCGGAGACCATCCAAGAGATCATTCTCTTCCCCACGATGAAGCCCCGCGCAGGCTCCGCGGCGAAGGCCCCGGCCGATGACTAGGTGCGATCAGGGCTTTAATTAACCTCCTTAGAGCTCGTCCATGCCGACGTGGATCCCGTAGCCGAACCGGTAGTTCTCCTTGAAGATGTTGCCCGAGGCGTAGGTGCGGAACTTGAGCAGGCCCATGCTGTCTCCGAGCGTGAAGAGCGACTGCACCTTGCCCGTGGTGTCGCCGATGACCTTGATGGCCGACCGCTTGAAGAGCTTCTGGTAGGCCTGGTGAGCGGAGCCTACGAGGGTTGTGTTCGACTCGCCCTGCATCAGGTCGTAGTTGAAGCTCGCGCCGATCTGCGTGGTCTTGTCGAGGCGCGCCACGAAGTCGACTGAAGCCTTCTGCTGCATCTTGTCCAGCGAGAGCGTCATGTTCTTGTTCTTCCTGCGGATCATCGCTGCGAGACTCATGTCGAGGATGCCCTGCTGCGGCTGGGTCAGGTGCGTCTACGATGTAGAAGAGGTCGAGGCCGGCCATCAGGTGCTTGCCGATGAGGTGGCAGGAGCTGGCCGAGTAGCTCATGTTGCCGTAGCTGAAGCAGGTGGTGCTGAGTCGCTCTGGTGAGGCGGCGGCTACGGCTGACGATGAAGTGCATGTTCCACTGGGACTGCGCGGGGCTCATGAAGTGGCCTTCGAAGCGGAAGTTGAGCCAGCGGGCCAGGTTCTTCATGATCATGGCCTCGACCGCGCCGCCCGCCTTGATGGAGCCTTTGAAGTGAGTGAAGGCCATGGGGTCGATCTTGGCCTGCGGGATGGGGCCCTGTTCGTTGGGCAGGCCGTTGATGTAGTAGATGTCCAGCTCGTAGTTGCTCGACTTCGGCGGCATCATCAGGGCCATCATCTGGTTCTGCGGCTTGTTGTTCTGCGGTGGGTACAGCTGCCACTTGTTCTGCACCATCAGTCCGGCGGCGACCGGCGTGGTGATCGAGAAGCGGAAGCCTTCGATCTTGTCCGTGCAGGGGCTGAAGATCGTTCGCCTATTTGTGATCTGTCTGAATTCCATCGGGGCTCTGAAGCTGTCGAGCGCGCCTCCGTCCATCATCATTTCTTCGTCCATGAGCGAGAGATTCAGGTCTTCGGGGACGTCGCTTTGGGGCGGGTTTTCCGCGCAGCGAGCTTGGGGAAAGAGCGAGGCGAAGAGCTGGTCCATCAATTAAAGTCGCAATTAAAATAGTTAAATCTTCTCGCTTATAGCCGAGTAAGCGAGCACCCAGCTGAGCTGCAGTAAGGCTTAATTACCATGAAGCAGAAAAAGCCGACTCCGAGGCCTTCGGTGAGCAGCGCGCTCTGCTCGACCTCGTCTTCGTCGACTTCGAGGAACTTGTGGGAGTAGAGCCAGCAGACGGCGGTGGAGAGCGCGAAGTAGCTGGTGAGCGGGGGCTACAGGAAGATCGAGAAGACCCCGGTCAGCTGGAGGAAGCCCATGCCGAGGCCCAGCACGAGGCCGAGCAGCTGCTTCGCGGGGAACATGATGCGCGCGAAGTCTTCTTTGTTCGGCTGCGAGCCTGGCCTGAGACAGAGTTCGAGCAGATTCGCCATCGGTGATTATTTATTTCGAGTCATACTTCAATTGTTCTAGGATTATAGGACTAGCAGGCTGGGGCGAATCGGCGCGCTCCCTGGAACTCGCGAGGAAACGGCGAGCTCCGCGGGGCTGGCGCTGCGCTCGGGGCCGGTCTTCCGCCCGCGAGCCAGGGGCCGAAGAAGGCGGGCGGGTGCGCGGCTGCGAAGAGTCGCGGTATGGAGAAGACTGCTGTCTGGGGTCCGGGCCAGCTCGGCCTACCGAACGACTGGGAGGCGTCGCTCGGATCCGCTCTGCCGTGTGGCTGCGGTGCGAGGCCGGGCCAGGCCCGAGCAGCAGGCTGTGCGTCTCGGGCTTCTGCAGGGGCGAGTCTGTAGTTCGGCAAGAGCTTTATTTTGAGTCTGAAGTCGAGAACGAAGACCGGGTATTCCTCATCCGACCTGCACGAAGATAAACTGAAGTGTCCTGCATGGCCGCTCTCCAGAGAGGCCTGCCCCTGCGTCGCGTCTCTCTCAGGCCAAGGCGATGCTGTGCCCCGCCCGGAGCCTCCCTTGGTCCAGGCCTCCGACTCGTCCGCCGGCTGCTTGGTCTCTCCAGCCGTCTCCGGAGTCTCTCGTTCAGTCAGATCGGTCGACGAATGCTGTGCACAGCCGTCCGAATTAGCAGCCGAGTCGCTCGACAGTTCGCGTGCTCGATAGTTCGACGCGCTCCGAGGGCTGCTGTCGTGCTCGATGTTGTCTATAAAACTACTGGGTCCTTCTCGCACCATCTCCTCTCTGATCGAGGCTGCGTTCAAAACTGCCTGTTCGACGACGATTCCATTCCAGCTGTCCTCTAGCATTATATTTTTATTTATAATCCCTGCGCTGTTTCAGGCGTATCCAACAATTAATTAGCCCTGCGAAGCCCTGTCTGATTCAGCCTCTGAGTCCTGGCGGCTGTCTGGCCTGCGCGTCTGCTGCTGTGCTGTGTTTGCTGGCTCTTGCGAGGGAGGTCGACATTGAGTTTACAAGTACCATGTTATTGTTCCATGACATACCGGGCATACACCGGCATAGCATGTACTAACATCAGCACTTGTTCAAAAAGTTGATATGTCGGTGTATTTGATTATTAATTATGGCTCCGATTCCCTTTGTAGCTGTCCGAGTGGAGCGCGTCGAGGGCGGCTGAGGCTGTTCGGATGGCCGGTCAGCTCTCGGCTGGTGTCGCTTGTGAGCTGCTGCTTGCGAGGCGGACAGGGTCGGTGCTGCTGGAGACTGCTGGCAGCTGTGGGAGAATTATCTGCTGGCGGCCTGCGTGTAGTTTTAATTGAGATGTACATTAAGTACCTGAGCAAGTGGTCTCGGATGCCCTGGTGGAGCCACATGCACATGCTGAAGGCGAGAAACGAGCTGATCCACGACGACGTCTATCAGATGGTAGTCTCTTCCTCACCAGCTCTCCGTCGAAGTGCCTACCCTCATTCACGAACTCGACATCTGGACCAAGTCCAAGCCTGCGCCCAAGGCCAACGAGAAGCAGTACACGCACATCGTGCAGCGGTTTCTTGAGTACCTCCAGCTGACCATAGACAGTTCCCTGAAATGCGACTCGCAGTCACCACAGACGACGGCAAAGCTGACGAGAACAGAAAGACCATACTAGCGATGATCTACCAATACAAACAGCTCAGCAATCAAGGATACTCCGACGAAGCTGCCTACCAGAAGATGGTCACCAAGTACCGCACACTCATCGAGGAAAGGAAAAACCACTTCAGAATCGTCAACAACCTCAAGGTCAGCAACGGCTTCAGGTCGCTCCTCGACACCTACCAGCAGAAGGCAGAATACGAAGCTCGCCTCAAAGTCAGCAGGATGAAGAGAGACCTCGCGATGAAAGACTTCCTCGACAAAAACGAGCTGCCTGAGTACGAGAGGAACGTCAAGATCGTCAACCGCAGCACAGTTGCGACTCAAGACCGCACCATCGAGAAGGAGCGCTTCGAGCAGTTCTTCGCGCGCTCGAAGAACCTGCTGAACATCTACTACGAAAAGGCCTACGTGCGCGACCGTCTGAACAACCTGACGGACAAGGAGATCCTCTACACGATCCGCGAGACGCCTTCGAAGATAAAGAAGGCCTGCAAAGGCATCCTCTCGCAGATGGAGAAGAACAACATCAAGGTCCGCGAGGACGGCACGCTGGACTTCTCGAAGTGCGACAACCACCACGTGAAGCGCAAGCTCGAGAACAACCCCATGGTCAAGTACGCCTTGCTGCAGGAGTCCATGGACTACGGCTTCATCCACCTGCAGGCCAAAAAGAAGACCGGAGAAGACATCAAGCGTGAGCTGCTCACCCTGCGAGCCGCAGACCTGCGCCAGGAAGAAGAAGAGACCCGCGAGCAGCGCGAACTCGAGCTCAAGCGGCAGGCGAACCAGTCCGAGATCGACAAGAAGATCGGCTTCATCAGCGCAGGAGGCTTCACCTCCAAAGACCGCGAGGAAGACAGCGGTAGGCGCCACGCCGAACCCTCGGACCTCATCGAAGGCACGCAGTACCGGACCGACGAGCGAGGCGCACTGCTAGAAAGCTTCCCGATGAGGCTGGCCCGCCTCGAGAAGCTCTGGATGAAAGAGCGCATGGCGAACATCGAGGCAGGCGTCGAGAACCACGACCCCGAAGAGACGCGCAAGCGGCTGGAAGACCTGACCTACAAGGTCCGCAGGGTCAAGATGCAGGCGGACAGACAGGCGCTGATCGAAGCGCAGGAGATGGTCTTCGAAGAGCACCAGTTCCTCTCCACCGAAGAACTGCTCACCGAAAACACCCCGCTAGAGAGACTGCTCAACTACTACACGCTCCCCGTGGACCAGCGGCAGCCCGGCCTCATCGAAGACGACGAGTTCGCCAACATCCGCTCGATGATCCGCAGAAAAGAAATCGTCGAAGACCTCGTCCCGCCCTTCGAGCTCTCGGCCAACTCGCAGCTCGAGTACGAAGACACGCAGGAGATGCGCGAACGCAGGATCTTCAGGGCCGACGAGTCCCAAGAATTCGAAAACATCAACATGCAGCAGGAACGCAAAGACGAAAACTCGAAGCGCTCAGAGCAGGCAATCAACGCGCGATCCGAACCGGAGCTCAAGGCCGCAGGCAAGAAGCGCGCACTCCAAGAGAAGAAGAAAGACTCGCTCATGCAGAAGCTCAAGAAGCGAGTCGAGTTCGGCCAAGAGAAGCGCAGGTCGCTCGGCTTTCTCGACGGCTCGGAGTCAGAAGCAGACCTCGAAGACGCTGTACCCAAACAGAAGCAGCCAAAAGGAGGCCGCCAGAAGAAACCCGTCGACAAAGGCAAGAAGGCTCGCTAACTAACTGCTCCGCTCGCAC
>JFJP01040238.1_pt1 | contig 14306 bp, 12 predicted proteins | sample 431651 | NCBI WGS metagenome assembly JFJP01 (sample SAMN02602958, study PRJNA72255) | Microbial mat metagenome, whole genome shotgun sequencing project. | biome: fresh water; feature: sink hole; material: water; isolation source: purple microbial (photo- and chemosynthetic) mats found in... | reverse complement strand
CTCCGGACAGTCTCTGATGGGAATAGCATCGATCATTCTGGCGCTCTCTCTTGGTTACTATATGATTCAACGCAAACCAGGAACAAAGAAGCTCATTGAAACAGATGAAGGGTAAGGACGAATAGTGGAAAAAATTACTGGTGAATGGCGCAATTCGCAGCCCCTGTGTTTTTTTCTCCTGCTACTGCAAATATTGACAGGCATTGGCAGAGATTGCCTCATACAGATGGAGGGCCAGTTTCAGTTGATATCCGGCACCCAGCAAGGAAGATCTTGGACAAACAGGGATCTTAAAAGAGGATAATAGAGTTGTAGCTTAAACCATCTTGAACTTTTTTTTGATTTATCTTTCATTCAGGGCCATACGGGCTTGTGGCAATTGGATTCCCCCCCACAAAAAGGTTGAGAATAACTCAGCTCCAGATAAAGCAGTTTTTCCAAGTATGTTAAGGTAAATGTTTGATTTTGAACAATTAATTAAGCTTTCAGTTGTTGTTCTGAAAGTTCAACGAGGTTAAACTTCAACTCCTGGGCTTTACGTTTTAAGTTTTGAATAACTCGACCACGATAACGTTCTTCGTAATACTTTTGTCCGATATCAACATAGTCGGCGCCGTTCTTTAACATCGAGTAGACCAACCGGGCCAGCTTGTGAGCTGTCGCTGTTATGGCCTTTGGCGCTCCTAGTCGGGATCGTAGCCTACGCAGGTAGGCTCCAAGGGCGCTTTTTGAATTGGTCAGCGCAAAGGCAGCCATGCGAAGGGCTGCCTTTGCTCGGTTGGCAACTTTTTTGCTCTTGCCGCTGAGTACCTTGCCTCCACTGACTTTCGTGCCGGGGCATAGCCCTAGCCAAGAAGCAAAATGCTTGGCCGATTTCCAGGGGCTCATGTCTATGCTGATCTCGGCAATGATTTTGAGAGCGGTGTTGATATCAATGCCATCAATCTTTGTTAGATCGACGCCACTCATCCTTTGTCGCATCATTTCACCGTCGTATCGGCAGCCCTTTAACGCCCTTCCTCCCCCCCTGAATCAGGGCGAGACTTTATTCCCTTCTTTAATGCGGGGAGGGGCTAAGGGTGGTTAGGTGGTAGCAAGTTAAGGTGATGTGACAAAGAAGAATTAGAGTCCTTTTTTTTCAAACCAGAAGAACAGGGGCACCGTTCCGGCCCAGAAGAGAAGGATTATTACCCATGGTGAGACACCCAGAGTTTCCGGCAACCCTATCTTGCCAAAATCTTTCCAAGTCAAAACTGTTGCCTTGAAGAAGGGATAGAGTTCTGCGTAGAGGGCAGCCCCAGCCACCATTCCCACAAGGGCAAACAAGGCATGCCAGCGCCCTTCGCCTAGAGCACCAATCGACGTGCCCGGACAGTAACCCATTACTGCCCAGCCGGTTCCGAACAGGGCGCCTCCCAGCAACACGGCGCCGAGGTTCATCGATTTATGGCCAGAGGTGATAATCCCTGCATCCGTGAGCAAAGTAATCCCGACCATACCAACCAATATCGCGGAAAGCATGAACTTGAATATCGTCATATCCTTCAGCAACATGGCACCAACTTGTTTCTCAAAACGCAGAACGCGACCTTTCTGAAGCAGGAATCCAAAAAATACCCCAGTTATGAGGCCAAGCAATTGGTCAGTGTTCATGATGACCTCCTGCCGTACACAAGAGCTGCAACGAGAGCACCGGCACTGAAAAACATCGGAAGGGCAACAAAGGAACTGACCGAGAGTTGCATCATGCCGCTCAATCCGTGTCCACTGGGACAGCCGTCGGCCATTCGTGCGCCCACCATGGCTACGACGCCTCCTAGAAAAGCCACTGCCGCTCTATTGCTTATGGATGGACCGAAGCGCTTCTCCCATGACGGAGGAACACTCTCTAGCTTTAGGCTTCTGTCTGTTGCGGAAGATATCAGTGCACCAAGGAAGATTCCGAGTACCAACATAAACTGCCAATCTATGCGAACCTTCTCCTTGGTAAAGTACTCGTTTGCCGCTACGCGATCCGGCGCCACCGTTCGCTCAAGAAGGCCGGCGGCACGCACAAAAGTAGTCGATGCGCCTAAATAGCTGGTTTTTCCTAGCCACAGGGTTGTTGCATACACTGAAGCAATAGCTAACAGACCTACCAAGGCTCCAGCGAGATAAGGACTCCATCCACCATCCTCTGTTTTCCATTTCATCGTGATTTCCTCCTTTCTTTTTATGTCCTGGCGTTTAGATTCAGCTACGCTATTGGCTGAAACTTCAAACGCCAGAGTTTTTAAGCCGTCGCTTTGATTGGTATAATGACAGATCCTGATTTCAGCTTTTCCAGATAGTCATCCCATGCCTGCATCATCTTTTTGCGTTTTAGGAGGAACTCGGCACAGATATGCGGCCCTGACACTGTTTCGTTCATTGTGGGCAAGTTGCGGATCTATAGCGTCACGGTTCCAACTTTGTTCGGTTTAATAAGGTGCTGGCGATATCTCTAGTCCCTGAACACACATTTCATCCTTAACTTAGAATGTACACTGATGAACTTTATCAGACAAGAGAGAAGAAAACGAGGATTGCCATTGAGATAATGAGAGGTGTATATTTGTGGTGGATGTACCTGGAGTTGCAGTGATATTGAAGCGGAATTAGAAGGCATTAGAAGGTGCTGGAAACAAAAAAGGCCAGTTCCAGGATGAACCTGAAACCGGCCTAAAATTAAAATGTCGTAATGGTGGAGCTACGCGGGATCGAACCGCGGACCTCTTGCATGCCATGCAAGCGCTCTCCCAGCTGAGCTACAGCCCCAAATTTTTTATATCGTAAAAACAAAAATTTATTAACAGGAAATTTTGAGGATGTCAAACTCTTTCTCTTGTTTTTTTCTTTTGTTTCGTTGGGGATAAGGGTATATTTCTTGCTTATAGTAAGGCGTTTTGGTAAAATAATAAACTTTTTAATTGCAAATAATTTCTCGAATAACAGGGTATGTTTTTTTATAAGGGATGACTTATGTATTCTCCGTTTAATTTCTTGTTCGGCTGGTTGTCAAATGATCTGGCAATTGATTTGGGCACAGCAAATACTGTTGTGTATGTAAAAGGGAAAGGGATTGTCTTGCGGGAACCCTCAGTGGTGGCGGTACGTCAGGACAGTCGGGGCAGCAAGGTCCTAGCCGTAGGGCAGGAGGCAAAACAGATGCTGGGAAAGACCCCGGGGAATATCGTTGCCATTCGGCCAATTCGCGATGGTGTTATTGCCGACTTTGAAGTAACCGAAGCAATGCTTCGTTATTTTATCAATAAAGTGCATAATCGGCGAACGCTGGTCCATCCTCGCATTATTGTCTCTGTGCCTTCAGGTTGTACACAGGTGGAGAAACGGGCAGTGCGAGAGTCTGCAGAGTCTGCCGGAGCGCGTGAGGTCTATTTGATAGAAGAACCCATGGCCGCAGCCATAGGTTCTAATCTTCCCATTACCGAACCTACCGCTAATATGATTGTCGATATTGGCGGTGGCACTACTGAGGTGGCGGTGATTTCTCTGTCAGGAATTGTCTATGCTAAGTCGGTTCGGGTGGCCGGAGACAAAATGGACGAAGCGATCCTGCAATATATTAAACGGAAACATAATCTTGCCATTGGGGAGCGGACGGCAGAATTGATCAAGATGACCATTGGCAATGTGGACCCTGTCGCACCCTATGAGACCATGGAAATTAAGGGGCGGGATTTGGTGGAAGGTGTTCCTAAAACGATCGTGATTGGCGCAGATGAAATTCAGTTGGCGATCACCGAACAGGTCGATGTAATTATTGACGCGGTGAAAGAAGCCCTTGAGGTGACGCCACCTGAGTTGGCTGCGGACATTGTTGATCAGGGAATTATGTTGACAGGTGGCGGTGCGCTTTTGAAAAATCTTGACAAGCGAATGCATGAAGAAACAGGGCTGCCGATTATTGTGGCTGAAGATCCCCTTTCATCGGTTGTTCTTGGATCAGGGAAGGCCCTTGATAATTTGAGTATTCTTCGTGAAGTGACCGTACAATAAATTGTTATTTTAAGTTTTTTCAGATTTGACCGGGAGAAATATTACTTCCCATGGATTGTTATTTCTGATGGTCATCATTGATGAATAAAGAGTTTTGAAGAAATCAACAAATGTTAAAAAGACTCCGTCTCGTTTTGTAACGGCGAGAGTACTTGTTCTTTGCGGGGTACTGCTCACACTGGCCCTTTTCCTCTTTGGATCCACTGTCGGTGGACAATTTGGTGTGGTCCAGCAGATGATTATGCAAAGCCTCGGGCCAATTCAGAGCGGAGCTTCGAAATTGACAAGCTCGTTTCAGGTATTTGCCGGTGATTATCTGGCATTGTGGAGTATCAGGGATGATAATAAGCAATTACGCCTGAAGATTGCTGATTATCAACAGCAATTGGATCAGCTGCGGGAGGCTTACGCTCGCAATCGGTACCTGGAAAATGAGCTTTCCTTTAAAAAGGTTGAGAATTTTCCATCTCTTACCGCGCGAGTGGTGGGGAAGGACCCATCCTTCTGGTTTAAGACCTTGATTGTGGATAGAGGCAAAAATGATGGCGTCATTAAAGGTATGGTGGCCCGGACCTCTCTGGGTGTTGTGGGACAGGTCATACAGGTTTCTGACAATTATGCCAAAATTCTTTTAACGAATGCTCCAAGTAGTGCTATTGATGCCATGATTCAAAAGAATCGGGTGCGTGGTATTTTGAAAGGAGCTGCTGATAAGGGATATGTCCTTTATTATGTCTTGAAAAATGCTGAAGTTGAGGTGGGTGATCGGGTTGTGACAGCCGGTGTTGGTGGAGTATTTCCGTCAGGTATACCTTTGGGGACGGTGTCGGAGGTTCGCTCAAAGCGGCGTGGAATGTTTCAGGAGATCGAAGTGGCCCCCGTTGTTGATTTTGGAAGATTGGAGATGGTCTTTATTGATCTTTCCGAAAGACAGAAAATCGCTGAAGAGATGGGAATAACAGTAGCGCCTGCTGTTGATTAAGAAATAGAAATTGTCTTCTCCCAAGCACATATGGCCTCTTCGTTGTTATTTAGCCGCTCCCCGGGTACGACAAGGGAGACAGATTTTACTTTTGTTCTTGGCCGACAAGAGGATGATGGAGTTAATTTCTACTGAGGAACGGCAAACCTTGAACAGGCTTTCCATGCAAGGTCTGGAGGCCGTAAACGTATGCTGATACTCAGTTTTTTGTTGGTTGGAATCGTCCTTATTGTTTGCCAGTCTTCAGTCTTATATCTTCTTCCATCCTGGATGGGGAATCCGGATCTGATCTTTATCCTGATAACCTTCCTTGCTTATCGTTTCGACTGGTTGCGGGGGGTGTTGCTGGTTCTTGTTTTTGGCTGGATAATGGATGTAGTGTCCGGCCTTTATCTTGGTACCTATCCTTTGCTGTACCTTTTCCTCTTTATTTTCCTTAAGATTCTCAAGGAGAGCAGCCCTGTGAAAGAGGCTGTTTACCAGATTCCTCTGGTTGGTGCAGCTTGTCTTCTTGGCTACTCTTGTCTCTATGTCTTTTATTTTTTTGCCTTGCCGGAGGTTCTGCCTGATTGGTCATGGGGCACGATGATACGGCAGACCTTGATTCTGGTGGTGGCCTCAATTCCTTGTTTTCTTTTGTATAATAAATTGTTTGAGCAGATGTCCAAACGTCGTTTCATTCGTCCTCGTATCCTGCGGAAGCGTTCCGGGAATTATTTTCGTTGAATTGGATGATAAGTTGCCGTGATGCGTGGAATGTGGGATCTTACGAAAATGATTAAAAGCAGCTTTCTAAAAGAACTTGGTGAGATCTCCGAGTATGATCAGGCTGGTCTGGATTCCCTGAGAAGACGGATCTTGAGCGTTGGCCTGATCGTTCTTTTTTTTATGGCGATCATTCTCCTGCGCCTCTGGTTTTTACAGATTCATAAAGGTGAAGAGTATAAAAACAGGGCTGAGAATAATCGTGTACGTATTCGTGAAGTGGCGCCTCCCCGCGGTGACATTCTGGATCGGCACGGTAAGGAACTCGTGACGAACCACCCTTCCTTTAATGTGGTTTTAGTGCGTGAGGATTCCAATGATGTTGATGAGCTCTTAAAACGTCTGTCGGTGATACTGAAAGAAGATGTGTCGGTTCTCTGGGAACGGATAAGGGATGCAGAGAGTAAACAGAGGCATATCCCTATCCGTTTAAAGGAGAATCTGAGCTGGGACACCTTGGCATATTTGGAAACCCATAATAAGGATTTTCCCGGGATCCGCATTGAGGTCTTTCCCAGTAGATTATATCATTACGGGGACATGGCGGCCCATATTATTGGTTATCTGGGCGAAATCAGTAAAAGTGAGCTGGAAATATCCAGTGATGACTTCTACCGGGGTGGAGATCTTGTCGGCAAAATGGGGCTTGAGAAGCTCAGGGAAAAGGAGTTGCGTGGCGAGAAAGGGAGTGATTCTTCCGAAGTGAATGCCCGGGGTTTTGAACAGCAGCTTTTGTCCCATACGGAACCGATTCCCGGCAAAGAAGTTCGTTTAACCCTTGATATCAATCTGCAGCAGGCGGCAGAAGAAGCCATGGATAAAGATGAACGATCCGGTGCGGTGGTGGTCATGGAGGTGAAAACCGGTAGATTGTTAGTACTGGCCTCGACCCCGCGTCTGCATCTGGCTGATTTTGAGGGGGGAATCTCAACCAAAAATTGGAACGCACTTCTGGATAATCCCAAGCATCCGCTTATTAATAAGGCGTTTCAGGCCATGTATCCTCCGGGTTCAACCTATAAAATGGTGACTGCTTTGGCCGGATTGGCTCGTGGAGTGATCACCAGAGACACCACTTTTTTCTGTCCTGGTCATATTAACTTTGGAAATCGAGATTATAATTGCTGGAAAAAGGGTGGCCATGGAACGGTGGATTTGCATCGGGCTATCAGTGAGTCCTGTGACGTCTATTTTTATCAGGTCGGCATGCGGGTTGGGGTCGATGTTCTAGCTGAGTATGCCAATAAACTCGGTCTGGGGATCAAGACCCTGGCGGAGATAGAGCATGAAAAGGCTGGACTTATCCCCACTAAAGAGTGGAAGAGGAAAGCAAAGGGAGTAAAATGGCAGGATGGAGAGACCTTGTCACTGGCCATTGGGCAGGGATTTAATCTGGTAACTCCGCTCCAGCTTTGTCAGATGACGGCCACGATAGCCAACGGGGGGAAAAGACATCTTCCACAGCTTATTGAAAGTGTTACGGATGCGGATGGGAATGTCCTTGAGTCGTTTAAGCCAAAGCTGGTTGGTGAGCTTCAGGCGGATGAGAAAAAATATCTGGCATGGATTCGTGCGGGAATGGTTGATGTTGTCCAGGGCGCAAGGGGGACAGCTCGTGCGGTTCGTATCCCCGGGATAACTATTGCGGGGAAGACAGGTACAGCTCAGGTGGTGCGTCTGGAACAGTATAAGCATCTCCGGGAAGAGGATATCCCCTATAAGTATCGAGATCATGCCTGGTTTACCTGTTATGCTCCAGCCGAAGATCCGGAAATTGCCGTGACGGTTCTAGTGGAGCACGGTTTGCATGGCGGTTCAGGGGCAGGTCCGGTGGCCAAGGCCGTTATGCAGAAATATTTTGCCGACCGCATAGCGGTGGAGGCCATCAAACAGGCCGTTATGCAATGAGAAGGCTGCTTTTTGTCGAAAGATTTCATTTTTTTATGGTAGGAAAATAAATGTTACGGATGGATCGACGATTTTTAGCAAGTTTTGACTGGATACTTCTTTTCTTATTGGTTCTGGTATGCGGCATGGCTTATATGAATCTGTACAGTGCCACTTACCCCTCTCCAGGAAGAATGCCGCCCTATCTCAAGCAAGGCTATCTCTTGTTAATGGGTGTGGCCGGGATTCTTTTTATTATCAGCTTTGATTATAAAGAACTCCATTTATGGAATTATCCCATTTATGTCCTTACTATTATGTTGCTCGCGCTTGTTATTTTTGTCGGTAACAGTGCCGGCGGGGCCCAGCGCTGGATTAATTTGGGTTTTTTCCAGTTGCAACCCTCTGAGCCGGCAAAATTGATGATGGTGATAACCCTGGCCAGTTATTATTCCCGCAAGGAAACGGTGATTGGATATTCGCTGAAGGAGTTGATTCTGCCTATCATTCTCATGGCCATTCCGTTTGTTTTGATCCTGGTTCAACCGGATCTTGGAACTGCCTTGATGTTTGTCATTATTTTTATTTCTATGACGGTTTTAGCCAAGTTACGTTGGTCAACTTATATTATTCTGGTGTTGAGCGGGATAGTGATGACCGTGCTTGGCTGGTGTTATGTCTTGAAACCGTATCAGAAGCAAAGGGTGGAAACCTTGTTTAACCCTGCGCATAATGCGATGGAAGAGGGTTATCAGATACTTCAGTCTAAAATTGCTATTGGCAGTGGCGGCCTTTTTGGAAAGGGATACCTGGAGGGAACACAGGGGCATCTTCATTTTCTGCCGGAAAGACATACCGACTTTGCATTTTCAGTCTGGTGTGAAGAGTGGGGATTTACTGGGAGCCTCTTTTTTTTACTGGTTTATTTTTTCATGTTGATCTGGGGGTTGCATGCGGCGATGTCAGCCAAGGACCGCTTTGGGCTGTTTCTGGCTTTTGGGGTGGTTGCCCTTATTTTCTGGCAGGCAGTCATAAATCTGTTGATGATTCTCGGATTTTTGCCGGTGGTTGGGGTCCCTTTGCCAATGTTCAGTTATGGCGGTTCTTCTCTTTTAACGACCTTGCTGGGGATGGGAATATTGCTAAACGTACGTATGCGGCGTTTTCAGACCGGATCCACCCTTGAAGGATGTGACAGTTGAAAGTGACGTATGCTTAAGGGATCTTAATGGTTACTTTTTTTAGGGAAAGCCCCATCTAAGACTTGCGCAACAGGGTGAGGGGAATATAATGAAAGTGAAGGCAGGTTGTTGGCTAAATTGAACTACAACAACCTGTCAGGGAATGTACCTTGGGGTACATTGATAGAATGACGTGATGGTGATCGTCATTGGAGATTAACTGGAGGAACTGTATGGAACTGAAGATCGAAACCAGGAACGTAGAGTTGCGGAAAGGTTGGCAGGAGAGAATCGACGAAGAAAAGGAAAAGTTAATTCGTCATTATGCAAACTTTGTCCTTCATCTTCGTGTTTCTATTGAGGAAACGAAGCATCATAAAGAGAAAGGGTATGAACTGAAGGTTGTTGCTTCTGTTCCAAATGATACTGTGGTGGTTTCCAGAAAAGGCGAAAATATGGGGGCACTGCTTGTTGAGGCCTTTGATGTTTTGTCATTGCAATTAAAAGAGATCCTGCGAAAAAAGCGGAAAGATCAGAAAGCAATTGATGGTGATCTGGAGACCGCAAGTTTTGGGGTTGTGCGTAAAGTGTCACCTTTTGAGTCGTATGGTTTTATCGTAACCCCCGACGAACGAGAAATTTATTTTCATGAGAACGCCTTGAAGGATATCCCGTTGGATCAGTTAATGGAAGGAGATGAGGTCACCTATGGTGAAACCATAGGTGATAAGGGCCCTCAAGCCTCTTGGGTGCGAGTAACCAGATAGCTGGAAAATCAAAAAAAGATTAGGGCCCTGCATGGATTAAGTTCTGTGCAGGGCTTTTTCTATTGGGGATGGTAATTTCATTCTCCTTGCTAGATACGGATGTCAGTGGTACAAGGCATTTTTCATGAGCTGTCATGGACAGACATCGGTTTTTTATGCTTTGCATGATATCGGTGTGGGATGTCTTCAACATTATTTGTTATTCTGTTTAAAATTATAGTAGAGAGTTTTTATGCCATTACTGCAACCGGCCATTGAAGAAGAATATTTCCGTTTAGCAGAGTCCGAGATATTTACGAGAATTTTTAAGCGAAAGAAAGAGCTGGCCAGCCGGCTTCTCATTCTCTGTCATCATTATCAGCAGGATGGTTTGTTTCAGTTTGCTGATCTGGTTGGAGATTCTTTGAAACTTGCCCGTGAGGCGGCGTCCATGCATGGCCCGGAATTTATTGTTTTTTGCGGGGTTCATTTTATGGCAGAGTCCGCTGATATCCTGGCTCAGAGTCATCAAAAAGTTTTGCTTCCTCATCTTGATGCTGGCTGCCCTATGGCTGATATGGCGACTGCCGAGGCTGTCGGTATGGCATACAAAGACTTGGTGCAGGCTGGAGTTGTCAAAGATGAAGTCACGGTGGTTCCAGTGACGTATGTGAATTCATCGGCAGCAGTCAAGGCCTTTGTGGGTGAGCGTGGAGGCTCGGTCTGCACCTCTGCCAATGCCCAGCGTGTTTTGGCCTGGGCATTGGAAAAAGGAGAAAAAGTTTTCTTCTTTCCCGATGAACACTTGGGACGCAATTCGGCCATCGCCCTGGGAGTTCCGCCAGAACAGATTTGTGTGTGGCGCAGGGGTGAACTTCTGGGCGGAAACAGTGTTGATCAGTTGCGAAAGGCAAGGGTGCTGCTCTGGGATGGATATTGTGAAGTGCATATGCGGTTCCTGCCCGAGCATGTGCGCCAGTTTCGGCTGCGTATGCCGGAAATTCACATCATGGTTCATCCTGAGTGTAGCGCCGATGTTGTTGGGATGGCAGACCGATATGGTTCAACAGAGGCTATAATCACCGCAGTGACAGAGTCGGCCGCTGGCAGTCAATGGGCGATAGGTACAGAAATCAATCTGGTCACTCGTCTGCAGAAACAGTTCCCGGATAAAGATATTCAACTTCTTGCGCCAATTCCTTGTCAGTGCACAACCATGGATCGTAATCAGCCTGTGAATCTGCTTTGGCTGCTCGATAACCTGGTTGCTGGCAAGATTGTAAATCAGATCAAGGTGCCTTCAGAGGTGGCCGTAAAAGCTCTGCAGTCTCTTGAGCAGATGTTGAGCATTTGAGCTATTCCGTTTTTTAGTTTATCTGGAGCTTTGCGTGAATAACGAGATCTATCTCATTGATGGCAGTGCCTATATTTACCGGGCCTATCATGCCATAACCCCTTTGTCCACCAGTCAGGGGTTGCCTACCCATGCAGTATACGGATTTTTTAATATCTTGCGCCGCATCCTCCGGGAAAAAAATCCAGCCTATCTGGCAGTGGCTTATGACAGCCGGGGGCCGGTCTTCCGGCATGCAATGTATGACGCCTATAAGGCAAATAGAGCCACTATGCCAGAAGATCTGCAGGTGCAGATTCCTTATATTAAAGACCTGGTGAGGGGCTTTAATATCCGTTCCTTTGAAATCCTGGGAGTTGAGGCGGATGATATCATTGCATCAGCGGCAAAACTATTGAGCCGGCAGGGGCACAAGGTAATCGTAGTTTCCGGTGATAAGGATCTACTGCAGCTGGTTGATGAGCAGGTCATTGTTTGGGAGCCTATGAAAGATAGAGTCATGGATTGCCAAGCTGTGCTTGAGAAGTACCATGTTGGCCCTGAACGGCTTCTGGAGTGCTTTGCCCTGATGGGTGACAGCTCTGATAATATCCCCGGGGTAACCGGAATTGGGCCAAAAACGGCTGAGATTCTTATCAATCAATATGAGAATCTTGAGGGGATTTATGCCCATGTAGAGGGTATGAAAAAATCTAAAATGCGGGAGAGGCTGCTTGAGTGCCGGGATGCTGCTTTCCTGTCTCGCGAGTTGATTCGTCTTAAAGAAGATCTTGATCTTCCCCAGTCCCTTGAGGCCTATAAGCTCCCAGCTCCTGATCTTGAACAACTTCAGAGTTTGTATAAAACCCTTGAGTTTTACAGTTTGATCGAGGAGAAAATAGTCGGGAATTGCATCGCCACCGATGGCTTTTTTCTTGTCCAGACCAAGGAACAGTTGCGGGAAGTTGAGCAGGTTTTAGCCGAAGCTTCGCTTTTGGTCATAGATACAGAGACTACGTCGATATGTAGTCGGACGGCAAAGCTTGTTGGGTTATCGTTATGTGTCGATCTGGAAAAGGCCTGGTATATCCCATTGAATCACCAAAATGCTGAGGGTATCCAAATTTCGGATCAGCTTGATTCCGCCTTTGTTGTCGAGAGACTGCGTCCCTTTTTGGAGAATGTGAAGCTACCGAAGCTCGGACATAATATTAAATATGACTACGCAGTGATTCTACAAAATTTTGGCATTCGTCTGGGAGGCCAGCTCCTTGATACTATGATTGCCGCCTATCTCATCGAGCCCACCCGGCGCTCGTATAAGCTCGATGACCTGTGTCTGGAAAAGGGGCTTCTCCTCACATCTTTTACTAATGTTGTACAAGGTGACACCCGGGAGGAGGCCTTTGCCTTTGTGGAGATGGAGGTAGCGAAGAATTACAGCTGTGAAGATGTGTATGGGGCTCTTCGTCTGTGGCAGGACTATGAGCCGGCCCTGCAGAAGCTTGATTTAAACTCGCTCTTTTTGGATGTGGAGATTCCTTTAATCCCGATCCTTGCTGAAATGGAGCTTGCTGGTATTTGTGTTTCCACTGAGATACTTGATACCTTGTCGGTTGAGTTTAAAGAAAAAATGAGATTGCTGGAAATTCAGGTTTACGGGCTGGCCGGCAGAGAGTTTAATATTCAGTCACCCAAGCAATTAGGAGAGATCCTTTTTGACGAGTTGCATCTACCATACGGTCGCAAAACCAAGACTGGCTATTCAACGGATATAAAGGTCCTGGAAAAATTGGCTGCCAGTCATGCATTACCGGCGATGATCATTGATTTTCGTAATCTGGCCAAACTCCAGTCAACCTATGTGGAGAAATTACGTGAGCTGATTGATCCGGCGACGGGCCGGGTGCACACCTCTTATAATCAGACGGTTACCGCAACTGGTCGACTTTCCTCCAGTAACCCTAATCTCCAAAATATCCCCATTCGTTCGGAGGAGGGGAATCGTATTCGACAGGCCTTTGTTCCAGCCGACGGGTTGTGTTTTTTGTCGGCGGATTATTCCCAGATTGATCTACGGGTGCTTGCCCATTATTCGCAGGACTCCGTCCTGCTTGAGGCCTTTCGGACTGGTGGTGACATCCATGCCCGAACTGCCGCCCAGCTTTTTTGTATCTCACCATTACTGCTTACCTCTGAGATGCGAAGGGTGGCTAAGACCATCAACTTTGGTATTGTTTACGGGATGAGCAGCTTTGGACTGGCCAGTCAACTCAATATTAGTCGTAAGGAGGCCCAGAGCTTTATTGATCGCTATTTCCAGTTATACCATGGGGTGAAACAATTTATGGCTGACATCGTGGAAAAGGCACGAATAGATGGTTTTGTGACGACGCTGCTGCATCGGCGTCGGATGTTACCTGAGATTCATTCGAAGAATAAGACTGATCGAGAATTTGCGGAGCGTACTGCCATTAACACCCCCATTCAGGGGACAGCAGCCGATATTATGAAACTGGCCATGATCCGAGTTGCTGGAGTTTTGGCTAAAGAAGGACTTCGTGCTCGCCTACTCCTTCAGATCCATGATGAGTTAGTGTTTGAATTGCCTGAAGTAGAGAGAGAAGAGACGATAAGAATTGTCAAGCCGGCGATGGAAGATGTCCTGACCCTTGATGTACCACTGCTAGTAAATTTTAATTCAGGAATGAGCCTGGCCAAGTCAGGGTAAGATTTTAGTAAAAAAAATGTGGTTGTGTAGATGTCCTTATCGTTTAAGGTGTTGCAAAGGCTTAAGCGATGCTATCTGATGGTAGTTGAGGCTCTGGCTGGAGCGTATCTTCTGCCGGTTCGTTTTCAGGGTTTTTTTTACGTTCTTTCTTTTCTTCCTGCTTCTTTAACCGATTTAACTCCTTGCTTCTTTTCTCACCCTGATAATTTGTTCGTTTAGCCAAAATAATCTCCTGTGGAAAAATCTTGTGTTGTTATTAGAGGTCATTGCAAAACAACCGAAATTTTTGGGTTGTTGATCGTGGGGAGTATCGCGCTACTACAGTTGAGCCAACTGCGAGCATTGTTCTTTATTGAGTATTTGTGGTGAAAAAAAAAGCCCCGTATCCAATGGATACGGGGCTTTTTTTTATTTATTGGGTATTACAGTTTAACAACGTTCTCAGCGGCTGGTCCTTTAGCGCCGGCAACGACGTCAAATTTGACGCGCGCGCCTTCATCCAGGGACTTGAAACCGTCACCCTGAATAGCGGAGTGGTGAACAAACACATCTTTTCCACCATCCTGCTCAATAAAACCAAAACCTTTAGAATCATTAAACCATTTTACTGTACCTTCTGCCATTTTTACTACTCCTTTGTACG
>JFJP01039163.1_pt1 | contig 14307 bp, 7 predicted proteins | sample 431651 | NCBI WGS metagenome assembly JFJP01 (sample SAMN02602958, study PRJNA72255) | Microbial mat metagenome, whole genome shotgun sequencing project. | biome: fresh water; feature: sink hole; material: water; isolation source: purple microbial (photo- and chemosynthetic) mats found in... | reverse complement strand
AAACCATGGTTCTTGCCGTATTCCCCGAACTTTACGCTATTGTTGCTTTTGCAACCACCTTCCTCATTTCTTCGGGTTTGGTGAAGTAGTATAAAGTCTCAGGTTTTCATCGAAATCATGAATTTCGATGATTCGGATGGAAGAAAAAAAATACCGCCTCAAAAAAGTGGGGCGGTATTTTTATATGGACAAAGGCGTTTTGTTGGAAAAGTTGTTCAATCCGATACAACTGGCATTTTTAATAATTCATTTGGTTTTAGCTTTCCTTAACACTCAAAATCCCGGTCATACCGTAAAATAATGATCCATTGTTATCCGGCAGCTTATTTTTTCAGGAGTGCTCGATGAATCAGCCAGTTTAAGCCCCGAAACAATAAGTCCTAAACCAAAAGCGCGTTCAACAGCATGGGCCATGGTACCATCAAGCTGGCTGTTTTCCTGTTCGAAATCATTCTCCGAAAGTCCAAGATGTAAGATGGGCATTAAAGCCTCTTTACGTGCAAAAAACATACTGCCGGCAACAAAACAAAGATTTTGTAGTTGCCGGGTTTCAATTCCTAATTTGTCGCTCATCATTTTCACATGTAAAGCATTTGCGCCGTAATAAAAATACATTGGTACAATGTGCCCTGTAGGACCAAGAATTCCAAGCATATTGTTCTGATTGAAAAGTTGAACATTTTTAGCCAAAGTGCCTTTTCCTATTAATTTTTCAAACAGATCGTTTTTCCATAATTCTTTTTTATTCAGATGATTTGATCCTTTGGTGTGTAATTTTAAAACCAGTTGGTGGCCATCATCAAAGATTTTTGGAAGTATCTTCAAAAAGGGTAAAATGTCTCTTCCATGATTTTCGACAATATAAATCTGATATTTATAGGATGATTTATTTAGCAATTGCTCGATTGCAGGCGAGCTTTGTGATGGAACTGTAACGTAAAGTGAAAGATTCCTGAATTTTGATTGCTCCAGCAATTCAATAATTTCACCAAATATTTCGGGATAAAATGCATGAATAGCAACGGCCAGGCTTGTAAAGGATTTTGGAGTTTCTATATTCTCAGATGCAACCTGTTTGTGGTTGATGTCAGCATTAGAAAATCTCCGTTTCGCGAAAACAATTCTTCGAAAATAGGACTCTTTATTTCTGAAAATCTGTGCATTTTTCCAGTTTTGAAATGCTGCAAGGCGACTGAAAATGAAGGGAAACCCCGAAAACAGAAGTTGTTTTAATAACTCCTTCTGAGGTCGGTGCAATGGCATAAATCTCCATAGCTTGTCGAAGTCGAATATTATGTATTTTGGTTGCTGGTTTTGTTCGTTTCTCATTTGAGCATTTTTGTCAGATAGAAAAATTGCTTCAATTTTTATTAAAGAACATCCCCGAAATCAGGCTTAAGTTTTTGAAAAGTCAGCGCACCAACCACAAAAATAAAAATCGTAACACCCCAAAAATAAACATTCATTTCGATAAACTCAAAAAACCATCTTTGCTCGATAAAAGTGTAACGATAACCTTCGGTAATATAGAAAAATGGATTAAGCAGGGCAATGTATTTATAATTACCCTGTAGCATATTGTATGGCCAAATGATAGGAGTTGCCCAAAAAAGCATAGTTACCAGAATGTTAACAATATGCGCCATATCTTTGATAAATACATTAACGGAAGCTACAAACCAGGCGATACCTGATAGAAGCACCGTAGTGGCAAACAAATAGTAAATAAACTGTATCCAATAGATGGAAGGATTAATACCAAAAGAAAGTACCAGGATTATTACTGCACAGAATACCAGTATGAAGTGTACAATCATACCTGACAATATTTTTATGATGGGTATCAAACTAACATTAAAGCTTGTTTTTTTAATCAGATAGGAATATTCCGAAATGGCTGAACAACTTACTATCATTGTTTGGCTTATGAACATCCATGGAATAATGGCAACTATCAACCAGGGAGCAAAATGACCGCCACTGGCGGTAGTACCACCTCTTAATCCAAAAGTAAACGCAAACCAAATCACCAAAATATATACTGCAGGTTGAATAAAGGCCCATGGAAGTCCGATATATGAAGCCAGATACCTGCTGCTAAAATCTCTGACTACTAATGTATAGATAACATTTCGTTGTTGAAACAAGGCAACGAAGAACGAAATAATTTTTTTAAGTGGTTTCATCATACCGGGATTTAATGCTTGTAAATACATTTTAATTAAAAATTTTTCCATCAGATTCAAAATTATTAGAAGCTGGGTAATGACTGTATGTTGGTTTTGCGTAATACCAGTAAAGTTCCCATTTTATATTTCAAACCTCTGTTTAACACATTTATAATCAGTACATCATGAACCCAGTGATAGTATTCCGGGACTAAATTATTTTCAGTGAGGATCCCACAGGAAATTGAATACCTACCATTCCCAAGGTGAGGAAAAACAAAATCGATCGCAACAATATTAGGTTTCCCGGTTTCGAATGTCAATGGCTGCATTTTTTTATCATTTCCAATTTTGAAAATTGGCGTGCCATACTGCCCATTTAGAGCAACCTGAACAATCGGGTTCTTTATTTCCCTTTCGGCCTCGAGATGCACGAAAATCCTGATTTTTTCGCCCCCTGTTACCTGAAATACATTTTGACTGGTTTCGGCGTTGATGATGGCAAAATTTAGTATTCGAGCGCTCCCTTTGCCAAATGAATTTCTCCGGAAAGTACTATGCCAGATTATATCAGGAAAATCCTGCAATTTAATGTAATTAGATTCTGGTTGTGGATCAATAAACTCCTCATTTGAAAACTTAAAACTCATCATATCTTTCTGAGCGGAGGCCATGAAAGTATTATATCCATCAGCAATATAGGCCGGTTCACCTTGTTCTTTGATCACGCCAGAATGCAACCAGATTGCCCTGGTGCAAAAATCTTTTACTGCACCGAGGTTATGGGTACACATTATAATGGTTTTACCCTGATCTTTAAACTCTTTGATTTTTCGAAAACACTTTTGTTGAAACCGCACATCACCCACCGCTAAGGCTTCATCAGTGATCAAAATATCCGGATTGATATTGATAGCCATAGAAAAAGCGAGGCGTACATACATGCCGCTTGAATATGTTTTTACAGGCTGGTAAGCATAATCGCCAATCTCGGCAAAATCAAGAATCTCATCAAGTCGTTTTGCCATTTCTTTTTTGGGATATCCTTGTATAGAACCCAAATAATACAAATTTTGGACACCGGTAAGATCTTTGTTAAAGCCCCCGCCCAGTTCGAGTAATGCGGATACTCTCCCATTACAAATAAAGCTGCCGGATGTAGGAGTAACTACTGAGGCAAGAATTTTTAAAAGCGTTGATTTTCCACTGCCATTTTTACCTATTATTCCAATTACTTCACCTCTTTCAACATCGAAGGAAACATTTTTTAAAGCATCAAACCTTTTATGATATTTTTTCCTGAAAGGATGCAATACTTCTTTGATCATATCGTAACGTGAATGATAAAGCCTGTAGGTTTTTGAGATGGACTTAATACTGATCGCGACAGGATTTAATATTTGTTTATTTTCAGTCATTTAAAATATTGATTTTACGAATTATGTAATTTCCGGAAATCTTACCATAAAGGTAGTTTTCATCAAAAAAAAAGTAAAAAACATGCTATTGATCAGCAATAATGGAAACCTGAGATTTTCTCTTAAAGCATGAAAAACGATCATTACCAAAGGTAAGAAAACGAAAATAAAAACGATTGAACTGAAAACCATAATGTTCTGAAATTTTCTGATTAAATTTCAATCTTAATTGAATCTATAGCATATTGCAGTGAAGCAATATCAGGATGAATTTGATTTTATGTTTGAGTAAATTTCTTTATCTGCTGACTTAATATAAAATGTAGATTAAGAAATGAAAGTTTAAACTTGATGTTTTTACTGAAATTACCTTTATTTTTTGTTATCATAGTAGTTCCAATAAAATGTCAACGAATCTCAAACTCAACAATCTGGTCAGGTCCAAAATAGGTATTATTGTCAGACCCAATGATAATTATCTGCATTTTATATTTGCCCTGCTTTAAATCATTTTTTTGCAGGTCAAGTTTCCACCCGACATGATGATAATCATCATTTTTGTATGCTTTTGCAACATCCGGCCTGGCTGTACCATATTCTGTTAGATGCATTTTACCGTTTATTAGTAAAAACACTTTTGAAGCCGGTTCCAAAGCCGGTTTATCAATTGCCCAACCTTTGATTGTAATATTTTCCTCAGCGGTTAAAACCTTCTGATTTACCTGATTTATGAGGACATCATTGATAATATCCACTGAAAAATCAGTTGTTGAATTAGATTTTATGGGATTAGTTTGCATAGCATCTGGCAAAGTGCCAAATTCCTGTTTAAAAGTCAGTTTAGCTTTTTGATTTTCAACATTTACGCCGATAGGATCTGACAATTTTATGATTACTATGTTATCAATAAGTTTAACCGAACCTTTTGAAGGCCATTTTGGCATGGCTTCAATTTTCGCATTCATAAAACCTAAATTTTCATAAAGAACTATATTTAATTCGTTTATGCCAACTGTCCTGAAAAAATCCCGCATTCGCCAGGGATTACCGCCATCCCACCCAAAAAATGAGGCTCCGTGAACATCGGACTGAACAAAAAGCTCATTTTTTGGATGATTATAATTTCCTACAAATGAAATTTGGATTTTACCATTTTTAACTGGAGGATCAAGATTGTAAACCCGTTCAATAATGCGATTTGCCATATCTCTGTCGGCCTGCCATGACACATAGCTCGAATAAAAAAGACGAGTGTTGATGTATGTGTTGTTGATTAATACGATAAAGGCAGCTACAACCATTATTCGTCGTAATATAGAACCTGCATGACGATAGACCAATAACCAGAGAATGGCGGTCATCATGGCCAGGGACATCAATGCTCGTGTTGGTAATGGTTTTCCATTGATAAAATTAACTGTAAAAGGAGAAATGAACAATGCACCCAGTAACAAAACCGAAAACACCTTCGCCTCATTTGAAATTTTACTTTTATAAATGAAATAGAGAAATATTGGGACTAAAAAAATTAATGATTTTGATGACAGACAAACCACATCACCAAAATTTTTCATTCCCAATAGATGGCCTCCGGTGTTGTACATCAAATCTAAAAGAATCTCTTTAACCGGCAATTTTCCCCAGGAAATAAAACTTTCCAAATAGGCGGTGTTGTTGAAGAATTTACCGTCAAATAAAAAATATCGTGCCGAAACATCTCCAATTTTGTAAAACAAAAAAGCAAGTCCTGTGACGATAAAAATCCAGAAAACTTTTTTTAATGTATCTTTAAATAAGAAGGAAGAGCTATTGAATTGGTTGATAAATAAAAAGTATGCACAAAAAACCAGAAATAGAGCTAATAGAGCCTGATATATCGAAAGCGCCAGACCAAGCAAAATTACTGAGATAAAATAATATTTTAACCTGGTTTTGTTATTTTCAATAGCAGATTTGAAGAATAAATAGCTAATAACAGTAAATAGCATTCCAATTGTGTAAGATAAAGCCGAATTCCAAGCCAAATAATAAGAATGAATTGGACTTGTTATAAAAATTACACTGAAAACAAATCCTCCTGAAGAATCATTTCCCTCATCGGAAAGAAATACTATTGAAGTGAATGAAATAGATATTAAAGCAATTAATATGGGTAAAAAGGGCAAGACTGAGTGCGGAATTATTAAAGAGTTTATTAGATAGAGACCCCAGCGGCCAACAGCAATTGCAGTGTCAGTGTCAATAGCCTTTTTTAAAGCCTGTAATTCTTCATCAATGGAAAGTGTGAAGTTAAACAACTCATAGCCAAATGAAAAAACAGCCAGCAAAAGCGAGTAAATGATGATGTACTTGTTTTGTTGCCAGTAAGTTTGGTAGAACTCTTTGTTGAAATAATCGTTTTCTTTCATTATCAGGACTGTTAATCTTTAACCTGTAAATAAGTAGTACAAGGTGACTGTAATTTTAACTCCAACTTCAATACTATGAATGATGTATCTTCCTTTCAATTCACCTGGATCAATTCGCAGGCTTATTAAAGACGCAGGAGGTAATTTTATTGTGTATTAGCCAATCCAACCCGTGGAGTTAAGCTTGAAGTTTGTTGACTTCTCTGCATTTGATCCATTGCCACTATCGAAAAAAAACGGCATACATCTTAAGCGGTATGGGAATAAGAAATATCTTTTTTCAGAGGATAGTATTGCTCAAGAATCAAAACCAGGCTACTGGTAATTCCCCAGAGCAGAATAAAAACAGCATCTACAATTCTTAATCAAAGATTCAAGATTCAATTCTATGTGATTTGACTTAAAATAAAAAAAACAAAAAAAATGCACTTCAAAGACATGGACAACTATTTTGAAAATAATTTTCATGTTGATTTGTTGTAGAAAGTGAATCGTATTAGTTTTTCTAACTAAAAGAATTTGAACGTTTTGAAAGATAATAGAGGCCACTATGAAGCATGCCCTGAACAATTCCAAGTTTTTTCATAAAGTATTTAAGTTTTTCAGTTTTTGCTCCAAGCTGCAAATTAATCGAGTAATGTGTGATGAAGCCAAATATTTGTCTTTGTTTTTGTAAACCAAATTCTCGCTTGTTCACTTTAAGTTCATGAAGTAATACTTCAAGAATTATCTTCTTTACAGGATCTGGCAGCTTGTGCATTGAATCAAAAAGGTATTTGAGTGTTTCCGAACTCCATCGCCCGGAAATGGCAGGCACTTCTTCTTCCTCGAATTTGTAATATGGAAGTGAAAATGTTTTACAGAGCCAATCAATATCCTCTTTGGCCTGTTCCCATATTTTTCTTTGTTTGGATAATGGCAAGGCAAATTTCTGGCCTGGCATATTTATTAGCACTTTACGGGTTTTACCCTGAAAACTGTAGGGAACACCCTTTACTTTTGGCAGGTTTTCATGAATGGCTGAAAATATGGCAATTGCCTCATAAGAAGACGCGGTATTGTGTCGCTCGTTTTTGAATTGGCTGATCAAGTCGGTTTCTGCACCGATTGCCTCAAGCAGCGCTCCTAAAGGTCCTGAAGAATGCTGGATGGCATCTTCAAAACGAATCACCTTAATCATATCTTTGGTAAATACGTCTGAGAATGATGCAAAAATGTTTTGATAATAACTAATCACATTAAAACCTCTGCTAAAAGTAATATTCTGAAACTCTCCTCCTCTTATTCTTTCAATAACCTTACTTCGAATCCGATAAAGTGGGTTTCTGCAAAACATGATGACTTGAATGTTTACATTAGGAAAAGTGCAATTTATGAGAAAAGACTTGAATATTCTCAGTTCTTCTTCTGAAAATGCAGATATCCCTTCACCAGAAAAGATAAGTGCATCCCCTTCAAATTGGCCTATTTGGTCATTAAGTTGTTCGTCATATCTCTGATGCAAAATATCAAGCTCCGATTGATTTGTAAAATTATTTATTCGATTGTAACGAAGGGTTTACGGATTCTTCTTAAACATACTGACAAAAGGCACAGAATGATTAAATATGTTTGCACTGCGTGCTTTAAAAACAGGGTATAAAAAGCCATGCTTGATAAGAATTTCTCTATTCCTGCCAAGCATTTGCTGAATGCTTGTTGAGCCGGTTTTGTGTACACCTATGTGGACAAATATTTTTTTAATCATAAAATTGTCATCAAAAAATAAAACCGTTTTTAGAAACCCAACTATAGTCCAACTTCAATACTATGAATGATGTATCTTCCTTCCAATTCACCTGGATCAATTCGCAGGCTTTTTGAAAGTCTCCATTTGGGTAAAATAATTACTATGGTATTTCTCCCTGCATAAATATGTTTTCTGATCGAATTGGCCTCTTTAAAACTTTGAAAAAATATTGATTTATAAAAAACCTTGAGTGCAGTTCCGGCAGGTACTGTAATATCAATTTTTAAAGCTCTTAAATTTCTTGAAAAAAGACCGTCATTTATTACAAAGTAAGGATCATTCCCGGTCGCCATAAATTCCACACCTGTTTCAAGAGCATTAAGTGATGATATTTGATTCAACAAATTAATATGGGTTACCAACTGCGGTATGTTTAAAGCTGAAAATGTAAGTTTATCAATTGTAATGTTTTGTAAAGATATTTGATGATATTGAATTGATTCAGCCTTGGATTTTGATTGATATTTCGACTTACTGATTTCTTTTATTGATGATTCGAGATTATTGATTTTATTTTGATGGTATAAGAATAACTCCATAAAAATTGGAACAATTTTCTCAACTGTCAAAAAGTTGGGGGATTCCCAGTTTTCGTTTGGATCTGGCCAGGGTTCGCTAAATAAATTATCTTTTTCGGGACCAAAGAAGATTTTTGCGATTTCACGATTTGAATCACTGTACTTTTGGACTATTTCATAACGTTCTTTTGGAGAAAGCAGCCCGTAAGATACAAATGGGGATTTCTTTTTAAATTTATCTGATAGGGCTGAACTTATGACATCAAAAATTTTATTATCATGAATATCTTTAACTAAATAATTGCAAATGTTCAACAACTCAATCACCTCTGGCTGAAAGCCAGAATTGACATTCTTGTAAATTCTTGAAGGATTTTGCAGGGTATTATTAATTTCAATACCAAGCAAAAGCATAAAATCCTTTACAATATCCTCACCAATTGTTTCTTTTTCGAATGGTCGAATGATGAAATCAGATTTATCAAAAAACTTCAGCCATCGGGATAAAAAATGATTCCAATTCATGTTTCTCCTTTGGGAATACTCCTGAATTGACTTGAAGGATGTATCTTTATGTCCCCATTGTTTCCATGCACTTTCTATCCAATAATCCTGCCTGCGCAAATACAATATAATCTGAAAATCGTCAAATATTTCATTTGTAATTCGGTGAAATAACTGTGGTGCCCAATTTGCTTCATAGAATCCTTCTCCACTTATTATCAATTCGGTTATTTGATTTTCAATACAATAATCTTTGCATTTTTGAAGAATTTGTAAGCAACTATCAAGTGTGTTATTTGCAACTCCAACTTTGAAAAAGGGAGCATGGTTAAAATAATTTCCTATGCCAAAATCATCACCTTGCAAATTTGGATATAAAATTTTGAATTGACATGCCAATATTTCACGGTTTTGATTTAATAATGCCTGTATGGCGCTTGTGCCAGTTTTAGGCTGTCCTATATGTAAATAAAGTTTTACCATTTAAGTATTGTGACATCTTTGGTCTATCAACATTTTTATTTTTAAATCTGTTGGATTTTTGACCTGATTAATTAACGTATTAAAATTTAATAAATACTATTAAATGTGAAAATTTTTGCAGCAAATATTTCTATCATCTGGTATTATTGATAGTATTGAAGAATAATCTACTACCCGTTTTTCTTTCTAAATATTCATCCACAATAATTTTGTTTATTTTTGAGATTCCTTTAAACGGAATCCAATTCAATTGCTTGGGATGGTTATCGTTAAAAAGACACTTGTGCTGGGTAAATTCATTTGCGATTTTAGAATTCATAGCTTTATAATTGTTTAAAATTAGATCTCTGTTAGTTTTTGAAACCAAATTAATTTCACCCTCTGTATCATTTTCAATAACCAAATAATTTATTAATTCATGCTGCCATTTAATATAAAGTAGTTTGTTTGTTAATCTTACAATTTCTAAAAGTTCACGATTATTTACGGATTTATTTTCATAAATTTCTGCTTTATATGTTTTACCAATGTTAATTCCAATTTTTTTGCAAAATACTTTAACTGAATTAGATCCAGGAACATGATCCTCATAGGGAATGACAATAATATTTCGCTTGCCGAAATACCCTGCCCATAAATTCAGTGTATTTAAATAATTACAATCGAAATATAGGTACTTCCCATTGAGCATAATTTCAATCCATTTCTCAAAAGAGAAATCAATCCTGTGGTCATACATTACAACTTGTTTGTAAAGTGACTCCAACCAACAATCTTGTCTTCGCAAAAAAACCACAACGTACATTTCATCAAAAAATCGTGATAGGGTAATTAATTTTTCACGATAAATGTCATTTTCAACAAAACATTCACTGCTAATTATAAAATTGTCAGCAACATTAATGTTTTTTTCAAAATAATTGTAAAATTCAGATTCATTTTCAACCATCAATTTATTAAGAAAGCGATGTTGCCATGGTGCAATATCATCTTGTGGAACTGGCAGGTAGTATATTTTATCCTTCAATAAAATTGATTCTCGGTTAATGTGCAAGAATCGCTGAATACTCGAGGTTCCTGTTTTGTGCAAACCGATATGAATAAACAATTTCTTTTTCTTGTTTTCCATTGTCAAACTTTAAAAACGTTTTGGATGTTTTATCAAATTGGTGATTACAAATTGTAGAATTCTGTCGGTTTGCCTATTTTTTTGAGGTCAATTGAATCCCAGTTTTTCAATAGACTGTTTTTCATAAAGATATGGATCATTCCTAGAACATCTTCTGAAATGATAATATGGTTTAAAATCCAACTATGTATCCGGTGGTATTCTCCAATAGTTGAAGTTGCATCTTTTCGTGATTGCGAAATCACTGAAGCAGAATGTCTCCTGTGATAATTCAATGTTTCCGCAATATAGGCAACAGTACCATTCATAAGCAGGTTAACATAGGTAAGCCAATCATGACCAAAAGTCAATGAATCATAATCAGAGAAATTAATCTTCAGAAATTCTTGTTTCTTAAAAACGACCGCACTACAATTTGGGATCGTGTTTTTGATAGCCAATACTTTTTGGATTTCATCCTTTCCATCATTAAGATAGTCGTTCGTCCATTTGGATGCGGGATATCCAAGTCCATCATAATACCCACAGTTCAGATAAAAATTTTTAATTATTTTGCCGTGTTCATCAGCTACATTCGAGTTACAGTATGTCAAAACCACTTTGTTATCAGAAAATGGCTGTAAAACCTTTTGCAAAAACCCCGGTTCGCAATAATCATCGGCCTCTGCAATCCAAATATATTTTCCCCTGGCTTTTTCAACGCCTTTTCGCCATTGATGAAAAACCGAACCGCTGTTAACTTTGTTTATAATAACTCTTGTATTTGGTTTTGACCCATATTTTTCGATGATTTCCATGCTACCATCGGTTGATGCATCATCTAAAATAATCACTTCAAAATCCTGAAATGTTTGATTATAAATTGATGATAATCTTTCAGCCAAATATCGAGAGTAATTGAAATTTGGTACAATAACCGAAATCAGAGGATCAATTTTGCCAACACTTCTTATTTTATTAAGTATTTTAGGCATGGTTGCATCAACAGTATGATTTTCAACAAATCGCTGATAAGCACAGTTACCACGCTTAATTCGTTCGTCATCATCGCGCATCAGATAGAGAGCGATTCCAGCCATTTTCTTTGTGTCTTCAAAGGGAACAATAAAACCGGCATCATCCTTAACAAATTCGGGCATTCCACCTGCATCAGCAAAACAAATGATTGGAAGATGATAGTTTGCCGCTTCAAGACAAACCAACGGAAAGGGGTCTTCTCTTGAGGTGAGAAGAAACATTTCTGAAACTTTTAAATAATCCCTGACATTTAAAACTTTTCCGGTAAATTTTATATGATTTGAAAGCCCTGATTTTGAAATTCGGTCAAGGTGCGTTGACCATTTTCCAAATTTTTCGTTGTTATCGTTAGCAAAATCGCCTCCAACCCAAAGAAAGAAATAATCATCTTTTGCTGAAAGTTTTGAATAAGCATCGCAAACATCAAAAAAAAGATCAGCACCTTTTCGCCAAAATAGACCTAACCCAACGCCAACAATAATTTTTTTGTTGATGGGTAGTCCCAAATTTTCCTTTAACTTTTGCTTTGCTTCTTCCTCTAAATATGCATCATCTTCATTTTTAATAAATTCATGAATAAGTGATATTTTTTCACGATCTATTTTTAGATCGCTCAAATAATCAGCAACAGCCTCAGAGCAGGCTATGAAATGATCGGATAGCGCTAATATATTTTTCAAATAATTACCTGCATAATAATTTACGCTGTTTTTTAATTCGTGAAAATGTGTAATTATTGGAATTTCATAAGGTTTTAATAATTCGATTGCTTTTCCGGAAACAACAGAGTTTAAATAAAACAAGTTTTCATCACCGTTTATAAAATGTGATAATTGCTTACTTACCGTGCCTGAATCTTCGAAATTTTCAATTACCAATGTGTCAGCAAATGCTGCAAATGACTTTGTTAGCTCTCCACCCGCCAAAAGCACTACCTTACATTCAATAGAAGTATTTTTGGCCACCCACTCCACCAAATTTAACAAAATTAATTGGGCTCCGGAAAAGTAGGCATCATGAGAAACGAAAACAACCTTGCCATTTGAAGGAATTGATGATTTTGTTCTGGAATACCTGTTTAATATTTCCTTGGTCTCATTCAAATAAGCGTAACCATACTTTTGATTTGGCTCCAGATGGGTTCCTTCTGCCCATTCGTTCCATGCATTGATAAAAATCAGCTTTTCATCATCATGTTCTTTGTTCTGTATTGTATCTTCAATAGTTTCATTCAGCCATTTACCGTAATTCTTTGGAGTATTATGCAAGTAAATATTACCAAAAATGCCTTTACGGGGTGTATTATCCCAATTCAACATCAAACCTCTGAAAAGATTATACGGTGCATTTTTAATTTTATTATTCTTGTTCTCGCTGAAAGATAAAGCACTGAATATATTACCTTTAAAATCATTTGTAATGTAATCGTCGTTGATTTTTCTGGCTGAAATATTGTGAGGCGGGAATTCAATTGCCGCATCAAGCCCAAATTCTCTGGGATCATACTTGCCAAAGGTCTGTGCCATTGCAATAAATAACTCCTGATGATGCCTTTGTTTGAAATGTAATCTCCAGCGATCAGCAGTTTCCTTCATATTTTGGAATAATTGAGGACGGTAAACAATCAGTAGTGGTTTATTCTCAATCCTGATATATCGGCTATCCAACAAATATTTGGCTGCATCATCCAAAAAAGCAATATCATCTTCAGGGCTGTGTTCCTGTGCAATAAGAATTTCGTGATCATAGCCATCCCATCGGCGTGTCCAGTTTTCGTTGGCCCAACAAATACAGAAGTTAAAACTCCATTCTTTGTGCTCGAGAAACATATCTAAAGGCTTTTCCAACAATCGTTTACCTGCAAACCAATAATAATGGAAACAAAACGCATGTATTCCAAAAGATTTCGCCATCTCAATTTGCTGTTCCATTACTTCCGGAATACGCAAGTCATAAAAGCCAAGGTCGGTTGGTAGATTCGGCTGATTATGCTCTTCAAAATAAGGTTTTGCTCTGGTAACATTAGTCCATTCAGTAAAGCCTTTTCCCCACCACACATCATTTTCCGGAATAGGATGGAATTGAGGAAGATAGAAGGCAATAAGTTTTACAGGTAATTTTGATGATAACAAAGGAGTTGTGTCAGCTTTTTCATAGTCATTCGTTTGATAAATCGAAGTTTTTTCATTATTTTCATTGGAATATGTTCTTTTTGTTTTTCGGTTTTCTGCCTTTCCATATTTAATATAGTGCAACAATGGATTAATGTTTTGATTTCTAACATCTGGATATTCTGTTAGATAAAATTGATTATCAAAATCAGCAGAAGGATGCCTTCCTTCCATCCATCCATGAAATAAGTAATGTTTTGCCGGATCAATTCCCTTTTCTTTTACATCTGCATTAAACTGCAAATAGTATTGTTTGTCAAAATATTCGCTTTGGTTTATAAGACGAATATCTTTGAACGAGAAAAGATGCTTCTTTATTAATTTTAAAGTTTTGAATAGCTTATTATTGTTAATCGAATTTGCAACTCCTTTCGATTCTGGATCAAAATTACTAATGATTGGTTCCCGTCCTTCCCCTTTTCCGAATTTAATATAATGCAACAAAGGATTTATCCCGGTTGCTTTTACATCGGCGTTTTGATCTAAATACTGACTGCTGTCAAAATATTTTGAAGGATTCTGGCCTTCAAAACCGCCAAAAACCAGGTAATGCCGGGCTGGATTCATTTTCGATTCGCGAACATCCTGATTATTTTGAAGATAGTAATTGGCATCGAAAAGTCCACTTTGTTCGATTAACCTTATTCTTGACAATAAAAAGAAATAGTTGGTTTTTACAATTTTTTTGGCGTAACGCAAAGG
>JFJP01029769.1_pt1 | contig 14307 bp, 14 predicted proteins | sample 431651 | NCBI WGS metagenome assembly JFJP01 (sample SAMN02602958, study PRJNA72255) | Microbial mat metagenome, whole genome shotgun sequencing project. | biome: fresh water; feature: sink hole; material: water; isolation source: purple microbial (photo- and chemosynthetic) mats found in... | reverse complement strand
TCCTGCAATGCTTCCTCCGGGGTTTTCCCACGCTTGTAAACACGGTCCGTAACCATGGCGTCATAGCTGTCGCAAATGGCTATCAGCCGACCGTCTTCCGAGATTTCGTCGCCCGACAGTCCATATGGATACCCGCTGCCGTTCATTCGTTCGTGGTGCTGCACGATGATGCGGAAAATCTCCTCGTTGAAGTCATGCAGGATCATTTCTTTCCCCAGCAGGACATGCTCCTTCATCCGGCTGTATTCTTCCGTCGTCAGCTTGTCCGGTTTGTTGAGGAGCTCATCTTCGATGTGGATTTTACCGAGGTCATGATACCGTGTCGCGAAGGTCAGATTGAAAAGACGGTTACCGCTGAACCGCAAGCGGGCAGCCATCTTTGAAACCAAATCAAAGACACGGCCGCAATGCTCCCGCGTGTACGCGTCCTTGCTTTGAATCCGATCGAGGATCGCATTGACGCTGGACACGTTGCTGCTGGTTGGTGCGAAGACCTTCGTTCCAGCCGCATGGATCAGGATTTCCGTGTCTTCGAGCATCCGAACGTGCAGGAACTCATCCAGCTCTGAAATGATGAGGAGATCACCGGTATGAAGGATCGTATCCGTTCCGGACAGCTGACAGCATCCCGCGAGAATCAAATAGGACTCGAACGCTTTCCCGCTCTGGGTGCTTTCGATGAAAAATCCGGTTCCCTTGCTGTATTGCATCAGAACAATCTCGAGAGATTCCGAATCGAACTTCTGCACAATCCTGGTTTGATTGTAGGCGACATGGAAGGCATCTTCTTCATCGGTGCTGCGGATGTGAATATATTGCATGATGTCTCCTTCACCTTGTAAGCCAATCATGTTGGATACCATGCTGATTGCTGTTGCCATGATTCCGGCAGAAGCCGCGGATGCTCCTGTGGCAGTTGCCGATTCAGCCGAAATCGAATCGATAAAGGAACGCGGCGCACTGCTTTAAGTATAACTGAAATGCTATGGATTTGTTGGCATTGAGTTGGGTATGGGTGAAATCATATCTTCTGGGAAGTCTGCAATTCCATGCAGTTTATTTATCCGGCAGAGGAGCGAAGAGGAAAACATCCCTTTACTATAAAGAGGTACAGGACTTTCTTAAGACATACATTTATCGAAACTCGCAGGAATTCGACACAGAATTATTTTCCACACACAAAAACAACAGAATACATTATGAAAATTCAGGGGAAAGTTCATTCTCCATCCGATGTCCAAGTGATACGATAGAATGAGTATTAAAGCGGATTGGCATCTTGGTGGGGGTACTTATGAATCCGAATTGAACTTGCTCGTGAATGACTTGCACATTGCTTTTGAACAGGAAGTTCCCATCCACATGATCTGTGGTGTCTATCCGGGTATAATACTGCTGTCGGTCTTGAGAAGAATACAGTTCAGCAAAACATACTTCAAGAGTTGTTACCATAGATTGGCCAGAAGGTGGTTCGATCATGCAGATTCAAGTCGCTCGGAGCAACGTTATTGTCGGCTCTACATCAGGTAAGGTTCTGCGACGCAGGCTGAAGGCTGACGGGTATCCTGAATGACACCGTTGTATCCCCACGAGTTCGCGACCCGCCTATCCGGACTCTCCCTGTTCGACTATTCAGCACAAGTTATTCCAGATTCAAACCTTGACGATTTGGATCCCATAGAACGTTTTCGATTGCGCAATATCATTCAAGAATACCGTGGTGAGTCTGCCTTGCTGAGTTTACAGGATGATGAATTGGATCGGGCGTTGCAGTTTGTGCGACGTGATGGGGAACGAGACATTCCAACCGTAGCAGGACTTCTGACAATCGGTCGGGCGTCCAGCATCAAACGCCTTTTACCGTCGGCGGGCTTGTCTTTCCAGGTCTTGCATAACAGTGAAGTCCGGTTGAATGAAACGATGGACAAGTCGATTCTGGCAACTTTCGAGGTCGTACAAGACTACATGAAGGCATGGAATCCTGAACAGGAGATGATGACAGGCTTTTATCGGATGTCCATTCCCGAATTTGATCCTCGGGCTTTTCGGGAAGCCATCGTCAATGCGTTTTCACACCGTGACTATAGCATCCTGTCATAGCACGCGTGTTATTACCGATAACACGCGTGCTATCTGGTGTTAAGCATACAATGAACACTTCCATACACGACTGCGTCAGAAAGCATTACTCGGATTACGCATGAAACTGGGGAGACAAATGATGAACCCACACCTAATTTGATGATTGGGTTCGGATTTTTCATGGGTCCGGGAAAAGCCGGTCATGTCCGCTTGCAGATTTTCGAATTAAAAGAAGTCGGAAGGGGATGGGCTGAGCCATGATAACAAGACGGAATTCATCTCCAGTCAGATTACCACACTCTTCCAATTGGAGCGTTTATGCGATGTGGAAAGTGCGACTATCAGACAGGAGGTAATGCGTCTGAATCAAGAACTGGACACCGCATACGCCATTCAGAACGAACTCGCGTCCCTCTGTTCACAAATGGATGCTTTGGCATTGGAAAGAACGCACTTCGATTTATTTGCAATGGAGACAGAGCCGGAGGGTGGCGTGGTTCCTGAGGATAAGCGACTCCTGCGTTTATCTTCTGGAAAGGTGGCGGCGCTGCTTGTTCGCTTTCTGAGCGAAGAGCCACATATGGAAGGGCCCATAAGGGAGCAGATACGCGTATGGGAGCGAGTGCGGCTTGCATTTCGATTCGGACCTTCCGTGTTTCGGCTATACCGGTATACGCCCGAGAAGCGGATCACGCTACTGCAGCGGTTGTTCTACCGGCGCCGAACGCAGGAGCTGACGGCTCGGAAAGACGAAATGGAATCTGCACTGGCGGGTGTGCATTTCGATGAGAAGCTCGCGAGGCTGCAGTTTCTTTCCCTGCAGTTATTGAAGGATTTCCTTGGCGCTCGATACAATGGGAAACCGCGACATCTGTTTGCCCTCGAAGACCTGTGGAAAGACCCAAAGCGTTTTCTGGAGCAGTATCCGGTTGTGCTGAGTACCACCTTTTCCGTGCTCACCTCTGTCAAGAACGGCCATGTGTTCGATTATGTCATTGTTGATGAGGCGAGTCCGGTCGATCTGCTGAATGGCGTACTTGCACTCGGTTGTGCGAAGAAAATCGTGATTGTCGGGGATCGCATGCAGCTGCCCAATGTGGTGACCACGCAGATGTGAGATCTGGCAATACGTATTGCGAAGCAGTACGCATTGCCAGAACTCATGCGATTCGAGTCCCATACGCTTCTGCCTGTGGTGCAGGCTGCTTTCCCGGATGCTCCTCAGACCATGTTGCGAGAACATTGCCGGTGCCACCCGAAAATCATCCAGTTCTGCAACGGAAAATTCTACAACGCGGAACTGCTGGTCATGACTCGTGATGCCGGGGAGCAGGATGTGCTCAAGGCATGCGTGACCGTGGAGGGAAATCATGCAAAGGGGAAAACAAATCAGCGCCAAATTGATGAGATTATTCAGATAGTATTGCCCGAACTCGGGGAAGTGGATCCCAATGATATAGGGATTGTGTCACCTTATTGTGACCAGATAGAGAGTTTGAAGGCCTCGATTGGTTCAAGTGAAGTGGAAATAAAAACGGTCCATAAATCTCAAGGACGTGGAAACGGTTCATGGTCATCACGACGGTCAGCAATGAAACCAACGACCTTATCGATAAGCCCGAATTGTTGAATGTGGCGGTATCACGGGCGAAAGAGAAGCTTCGTCTAGTCGTGTCGAAGGATGTTGCGGAAGGAACCGGAAACATCGCTGATCTTGTGCGTTATATCCGGTACTGTAATTGCGAGGTGTCCGAAGGCAAGGTCTGTTCGGTCTTCGATTCCCTCTATGGAGCGTATACATCAGTCAGGCTGGCATGGATGAAACACAGAAAGGCTGTCTCGGAATATGAATCGGAGAATTTACTCTATGAAGCCTTGATGGGTGTACTGGAAGATAAAGGAATGTCGGATCTCGGCGTTGTGCTGCATGTTCCACTCTCCATGCTGGTTCGCAATGAAGGCCAACTGACGGAAGATGAAACCCGTTATGCGATGCACCCATGGTTGGTCTTTGAAGAAGCAGGAAATCAGCATTGAACCTATTTGAATATTTTCAAATAGGTTTGAGTGGTATGATAGAACGGTACATATCTGCTTGGAGAAACGTATTCAGTCCTTTGGGACAACGGCGCGGGTATCTGTGGGGGACGTATGAAGCTTGACGGTAAAACCATCCGATGGAATCGAAACCAGACCATAAGAAAATGCTTGTCTATTCTATGCATGATCATCAGTCTGCTTTTACTGACTGCCTGCTCACAGCGTGAGCAGGTAAAACAGGTTATCAAGCAATTTGGCCCCCGAGATGCGATGAATCGGGATAGGGCTGATGGCTGGGATATCTTTTATGAGGATACTCCAGCCTCTGCAAGCCCAGCCGAAGTGCCTCCGGGCATGGTTTTCAAGATAGGAAACGACGCGGAGGTTTTCAATGGAGGCACCACGCCGACTTTCACAACAACTGAAGCCTACTCGGTCACCGAATTATGGACATACCACTGGAACGGAGGCAAGGGCGCTCCTGAGGGAGGAACCCTGTCCTTAGAATCTTCCGATGGGATGACCTATGGTCCCTGGCAAGTCGAGGTGAAGAACAATGTATATTGGATTGCAAAACCCAATATGGTTCTTCCGGCGGGAAGCTACTCGGTTATCGATTCTGAACCCGGCACCCTGGCAAAGAACAAGGAGAGCAATGAGCAGGGGCATGCGTGGATGTACGGTACGGTATCGAAATGAGTTGAAAGCCAAAACCAATGTCCGGGCATCATCAGTGTGCTGATGGAACTTCAATGAATTCTCTCCGCTTGATTTGGAACGAGTTCTTGACTTTTTCGACTACAGATGTAGACTATAAATATTAAATCTACATCTGTAGTCTGTTGAGGTTGGAAATGAGGAAAAGAGAAAACAAGCCGTATTCTGTTGTATTGGCACTACTCTGTGCCATGATTGTTTTCAATGGTTGCTCCAGTGAATTCCGACCAGGAAATGCAGGTGTTGCGAATCTGGCTGCGACTTCTGCGCAGGCTCAATCGCCGGTCGAGGGTTCAGACGAAAGCACTCGAAATCTTCACAATAAGCAATTTACACTTGCCCAGCTCCAAGAGGATTTTGGTGGAATCAGAGAAACAATGGCGAACTTCCATCCCAGACTTTACACCGATGAGGAGGAATTGGAAACGCTGTTGGCAAGCCAGTACATCCAGCTTGAAGAAGGGATGACGGCAATTGACTTTTATCGTGTCACGGCGCCCATCATTTCTGCTTCCCGATGTGGCCATACCTACATCGGACTCTCCGAACAGGATTCCACGACTTTTCTGGCGTCAGCGCAGTTCCTTCCATTTAATCTCTATTGGCAGAACAAGAGGGCGCTTGTCAATGCAAATGCGCTGATTCCCCAATTGCCCATTGGCACGCAAGTCCTAAGCATCAATGGCGTGAAGACTGAGGAAGTGATGGCGGAATTGATGCAAAACCTGGCCTCCGATGGGGAAAACCAGACACAAAAAATCCGTGCGATCAACGACGGGTTTCGCTATCACTATGCGATGGATAACCCAACGCCCGATGAAATCAGCGTTGAATACATTGGCCCGGATCAGGGCGTCAAGCGTTCACTGGTGATTCAGACTGTCTCCAAGTCTGACCTGGAGGCTGCAGGAGATTCTGTTTGGGGTCATATGAGCAGGTTGTCCCGGGAGAATGGCAGTTCCTATGAGAAAGATCATGCATACATGAGAATGGCGAGTTTTTATCCGTCGGGGGGCGCAAGTGTTGATTCGTACAAAACCTTCATCGATGATTTTTTTGCAAAGGTGAAGCAGGACCAGATAGAAAATGTAGTGATTGACGTGAGAGACAATTCCGGTGGGGATCCCAACGTGGCAGCCCATTTGCTCTCCTGCCTGGAAAAGACGGAAGTGCCTTATTTCGATGAGAAATCGGGTTCCTATTACCCGCATCTTATGAAGCCTGTGCCGTTTGCTGACAATCGGTTTTCCGGCAAGCTTTATGTGCTGATGAACGGGAACTGTTTTTCCACCACAGGGCACTTTTTGGCACTGCTCAAATATCACGGCATCGGAACCCTGATAGGCGAAGAGTCGGGTGCTTCCTTTGCTTGCTCTGATGCGTCGGTGACTGTGAACCTGCCACATACAAACCTGATGTTCAAGTCGTCGAGACGCATTTTTCAAGTTGCGGTTGAGGGATTAACCCCGGGACGCGGTGTGTTTCCGGATTATCCAGTGGTTGCAACCCTGGATGAGATCCTGTCCGGGAAAGACGTGGAAATGGCAAAGGCGCTGGAGCTGATGGAAAAACCATAGAAATGGAAAAGGTTCTGGAGCTGATGGGAAAACCATAAAAGTGGCAAAGGCGCTGGAGCTGATGGGAAAACCATAGACAAATCCGGAGGAAAGAAAATGAATTTGAAGTTGATTACAGAGTCCGAGTGGGAGATTATGCGGATCGTCTGGGCGAAGACGCCAGTCACATCCATGGTGATTATCGGTGACCTGGAAGCGACGAAGGGTTGGATGCCCACTACGGTGAAAACATTCCTATCCCGGCTTGTTCAGAAGGGGATGCTCAAATATGAAAAGGTCGGCAGGAGCTTCTCCTATTCTTCCCTGGTGTCCGAAGAAAAATGCGTGCGGGATGAGCTGCAGGCGGTGATCGCAAAAGTTTACGGAGGGGCTGTTTATGAACAAACGGAGCATTTTGAAATAAAAGGAAATCCGGATCCGGACTACATGAAGCGGATCGCGGAAGCGCTGGAGAGCAGTTACGACAGAATCACCACAGAACTTGAAGCAACCCCGGATCAGCCGATTCAAGTCTATGTGCATGCGACGCAAAAAGGGCTGCACTCGGCTCTCGGGTTGTTGGACGGACCCAAATGGCTTCGTTCAGGTCACGCATGGGGAGTCTTGCATGTGGCGCCCAAGGAATGCTTTGATGACATTTCAGCAGAGCATGCAGCGGTGCATACCTTCCTGCTGCTGTTGATTCAAAAGATTAATCCTGCGGTGCCGTATTGGTTGCAGCAGGCTGTTTCCACCTATTATGCGGGATGGATGACACAAGAAAAGATCGATGCGCTCCATTTTGATTTTCAGGATTTCCCGTCATTCGCCAGGAATCATGGAATGCTATCTTCGTATGTTTCATTTAAAGAAATCCATGGCTACGAATGGGGGTACACAGTGATGAACTATATCGTGAAGCAATATGGAATCAAGCAGCTAGCCGACTTCCTGCGCAAGCCTTATGACTATGAGGGCGTATTCGGTGTAACGGAAGAACGCTTCTGGGAAGGTTGGAGAACCATATGAAAAAATGGACAGGATGCATTTTCTTGGTGATGGGACTCAGTCTGTTGTGTTCCTGTCAAAGGACAGAAAATGCAAAACTGGCGTCGTCATCTGATAGGCCTGTTTATCCGGAACTTACCTACTGCTTTGTTCCGGACAACAGTGGGGCGCATATGTTTGACATCATCGAAGTGAATCCGGATGGCAGCAGGCATAACGTGTTGCTCAAAGCGACGAATGTGGGTTTCAATCAGCCGGATTGGTCTTCGGATGGCACGGTGATGGCCATTTGGGGATGGCATAGTCCCATGACCATTTCAATTTATACGTATGATGTGTCTTTGATATCCAGTCGGGTCAGGTTCAGGCACTCACGCAGAACGATTACCTGGATAGTGGTGCAAGATGGTCTCCCGACGGTAACAGAATTGCATTTTTATCTCGGGCGAATGGACTGGATGATTTCGAAATCTTTGTCATGAATGCCGATGGTTCCGATGTCAAACAAGTGACAAACACGGATGAAGGCTCCTATGCAACCTTTCCGTCATGGCGTCCTTGAAGTGTTCGGAATGAAATGCAGAGAGGTGCATGTGAAAAATAAAGAGATTGCCATGATGCTTATTTGCATCATTGTCTTCGTGAATGGATGTACATCAAACAACGACATGCAAAGCAACCGTGAGAACCTCACAGGCTCCATCCTATATGCGTGTGATGGCGATGGTGCTTCCAAGATTCATAAAATGAAAGCAAATGGCTCTTCCGATGCCAAAGTTGCCGGTATCCCTGAAAATGCGTATGGTCCCGTCGTTTCACCCGATGGCAAAAGGTTGGCGTTTTATTGTCATGTGAATGATTCCCAATGGTCGCTGTATATACTGAATCTTGAGAATTCTGAAGTGAAACAGCTGACGAATGAGGTAAATTGCCATGACTGGGCGATTTCGTGGGCACCGGACAATCAGTGGCTCTATTTTACAAGGAGCCATATGAATGCGATTTGGGAATCGGAGATCTGGAAAATCAATGTGGTGGACACCTCACTGACAAGCGTGATCGAAAAGCAGGCTCAAGGGGGTGCCTTGTCCCCGGATGGTCAATCATTGCTATACTTCGACTATTCGGAAGGTGGTGGCGATATTTGGCAGTATGACCTCAACACGAAGGCTTCCGTGCAATTGACGTCCAATGCTGATGAAGAATGGTGGCCAAGCTGGTTTCCGGATGGGAAAAACATTGTGTATCAAGGAAAGCATGAAGGCAACTTCGAGTTGTTTTCGATGAACCTGGAAAACAAACAGGTCACGCAACTGACTGCGAGTGAAGGTGATGAGGAAGAGCCTCAGGTGTCACCTGATGGCAGGCACATTGTTTACTCGTATTTTTCGCAGGGCGAGTATTCTCTTTATGTCATGAATTCAGATGGAACGGAGGCCACGAGACTGACAACACCAGGTGTTCAATCGATGAATCCGAGTTGGTGCAGGTAGAGGGTTTTCCTCGCAGCATATTCCGGCTCCTTGTTGAAAAGAGCCGCAATGAAAGGCTGCACGCGCATCGAATATCGCAGGTGGTGTTTTCTTCCATGACAAAGCCCCGTGATTTTCATGCACAAACCTATGCTTTATGGATAAGCATTGTGCTATGTTTCATGCGAGAGTCAGATGAAGCGCTTGCATCTTCTGATACGAATGCCGTGAATCCGATGCAACAGATGCTGCAATGGTTCAGGTTGCGAGATGGAAATCCGGGCAAACCTTCTCTCTTTTCGTTGACGATTGACGGTTATTCTCACCCCGTGAGTGGCGAAGAGCTGCGTCACAATTATGCAACCGTTCAAGCAAAGCAACGTCTTTTTCAACCTACCTTAGAGCCGGAAGGAGTGGCCGGACGAGGAGAGGCTGAAGGTGCGGTATGAGCAATTTCGTGTGGGGTGATGGCAGTATCTGAGTACTGGTTGTTTCACACTTCAATTTCTCACTGTAGAAAGAGGCGTCATGGATAACAGACTGGTGGTTGACATGAGGTATGTATATGCTGCTGACTCGGACGGAACCAGCCTCCCAGAACCCAAATTTCGCTCGCTTTCGCACGTAAAATCAAACGCAAAAATTTGCGTTTGATTTTACGCCTGTTTCAAGATAGGACAGGAATGATGGAGTGATAGCCTGGAAGGTTCGGGGTGCGGAGTCAGACGAACAGGATGTCAGTTCTCCCATAGAATATCGGGAAGGTGTATTCCTGTAAATGCCATAGATGGACAAAAATAACAATTAACTTCACGATCGAAGTCCCTCGCTGCGGTCCCTTCATCTATGTTCTGCGGCATCAGGGCAAATATCAAGGTAATAAACGCGAAATATATCGCGAAATTTCATGACAAACGGGACGCAAAGGAATAGAATAGTAGATGTAGGATGAGTGTATTCATGGAAGAGGGAGGTGGCGCATGCGCTATCGAGGCATTTCCATCAAAAATGTCGTGGAGTCCATTGTGCCGATCACCCGGTTCAATCGGGGAGAAGCCAGCAAGGTGTTCGAAGAGGTTGGTCAATACGGGGTGAAGGTTGTTGTCAAGAAAAATGTTCCTGCCTGCGTACTCATGAAACCCGAACAGTATGATGCCATGGTGGAGGCGTTGGAGGATTACGCCCTATATGTCGAGGCCCGAAAGCGTGACGATCTTGCGGTGGACGAACGACCCCTGTCGGCTGATGCTGTGATGGCGTTGCTGCAGATATCATCGGAGGAAATGACCCATGCCGAGGTGGACATCGAATGAGCGGCTGGGTGGTGGCATATACGCGTGAAGCGGTCAAGGACCTCAAACGTCTGGACCATTCCCAGCAGGTTGTTGTTGTCAAGGCGATCGACAAGGTGTCGGTGAATCCGCTTCCCAATACGGAGGGTGGATATGGGAAGCCCTTGGGAAATCACGTGACTGGAGACCTGAGCGGATATATGAAGATTAAACTGCAAAGCCAGGGTCTCCGCGTAGTGTGCCGCTTGATTCGGGAGGATTCAGTCATGCGGATCATCGTCATATCGGTCCGAGATGATGAGACCGTGTACAAATTGGCGCAACAGCGTGGAACGGATGGATGAGAGTCATGGTTCCCAGGGTTCCACCCGATGAACCGCAACAAATTTGTGCGATTTTTCGCCACATTCGATATATCCTCTTGGGAATGCATATGCTATGTTATATGCGACAATCCGCGATTTCGGCATGATCCGTCAAAAGAACCATGTCGAAAATCCATCTTTTCTGACGGAGGAGAATGAAAATGGCACCCAAAAAGGCTGCGAAGAAAACGGACAAGAAAATTCGAATCGGCATCATCGGATGCGGTGGTATCGCCAACGGCAAGCACATGCCTTCCCTGAGCAAACTCAAGGACATCGAGATGGTCGCATTCTGCGACCTCATCCCCGAGAAGGCGGACGCTGCCAAGGCCCAGTACGGCACCGAAGACGCGAAGGTGTACACGGACTACAAGGAACTGCTGAAGGACAAGACCATCGACGTTGTCCACGTCTGCACCCCGAACCGCTCGCATGCCCCCATCTCCATCGACTCCATGAAGGCCGGCAAGCATGTCATGTGTGAAAAGCCGATGGCCAAGACCGCCGCGGATGCCCGCGAAATGGTGAAGGTTGCGAAGGAAACCGGCAAGAAACTGACGGTCGGCTATCAGCACCGCCACAAGCCGGAATCCATCTACCTGAAAAGCGTCATCGAACGCGGCGACCTGGGTGAGATCTATCTGGCCAAGGCTTACGCGGTGCGCCGCCGTGGCACCCCGAACTGGGGCGTGTTCCTCAACGAGTACGAGCAGGGTGGCGGTCCGCTGATCGACATCGGCACACACTCCCTCGATGTCACATTATACCTGATGAACAACTACGAGCCCCGCATGGTCGTCGGCACGAAGTACAAGAAGATCAACAAGCCCGAGGAAGGCAATCCGTGGGGCGGCTGGGAAGCCGGTGCCAACACGCTGGAGGATTCCGCGTTCGGCTTCATCGTGATGAAGAACGGCGCCACCATCATTCTCGAGTCCAGCTGGGCGCTGAACACCAGCGAACCCATTTCGGAAGGCAGCTGCGTCCTGTGCGGTTCCGATGCAGGCGCGCAGATCAAGAACGGCGTCACCGTCAACAAAGCGGAGTTCGGTCGTCTGTTGGAAATCAAGCCGGACCTTTCGAGCGGTGGTGTGGCGTTCTATGAAGGTGCTTCCAGCAACCCGGCCGATGTGGAGGCGCGTCGCTGGATTGATGCCGTGAAGAACGACACCGACCCGATCGTGCTCCCGCAGCAGGCTTGCGTGGTGTCCGAAATCCTGGAGGCCATCTACACCTCCGCGAAGACGGGTCAGCCGGTGTATTTTGATTGATCGCTCATTTACCCGATAAATGCGTTGTATGAAAAACTTCCTGCAACAAACTGATACTCGTTTATCTGGAATGGCTGGCGATTCACCGCGAATCATATAAGGTCCATCTGATAACCTCATACGGATTGAGCAACGGCTGCCCTCTGTTTCGGAGGACAGCCGTTGTTTATGGTCTGAATTCATCATGTGAAAACATGCGGAAACATGATAGGACAATCATTGCACCGGTCCATGGTACTGATGCGTAACCTTTTTATGGAGCATCACGGTAATAGCCTGGCTGGGGCATATGTTCACACAGCGATAACAGATCGTGCAGTTTCCGTTTTGAACCACATGACGCTGACCATGCTGATCCGTTGCCAGTCGAAGGTTCCCCATCGGGCATCTGCGTACGCATGCACCACAGGCATTGCAGTTTGCGCTTACGCGCACGGTGCTTTTTGCGATAGTTTCGATTTTCTGAAAAAAGAAACGCTGCGTCAAAAAGCCCAGAACCTTTGAGAATGGGTTGAACCCACGTTTTCTGATTGTCCCTGCCCGGATGCGGGCGGCTGCGGAGAGAAGCATGCGGTCAGCTGCGTCAAACACTTTTTTACACTGGTCTGCATCCTTCACAGGGAACGGGAAAGCGTTGCACAAATTGTTCGGCATGCGGATGTGTTCTGCCTGAATGACCTGGTATCGGATACCAACCAGCAAGTCTGTGAAGACGCGGGCACCATCCCCGGAAAACAGCAGCTGGGTGCAGAAAAGGACCAGCTTCTTGTCCTGAAGGGATGACTGATGTGCGGATACAAACTCGCGAAGAATTCTCGGAACGCAGGATCCATAGATCGGATAGCAGAAACAAAGAGTATCATTCCCCTCAAGAAGCTTGTCAAAATCGAGGTCCCCCTCGATGGAATGACAGTCTGCCTGCATCAGGGAAGAAAAGCGTTCAGCGACGTAGCGGGAATTGCCCGTGCCGGAAAAATACAGGGTCAACATGCTGCCTCCTTTTTTGGTTGGACTCCAAGTGGTTTTCCACCGCTCATTCCAGCAGGAAGTCGCGGATATTCCGGTTCCGGTGGCGGAAGCCATTGTGGGCCATGTTGCGTTCATCCATTGAAGGGACCAGACTTGGATAGTGGTCCGGAATCCTGTCGCAAGCATCGAACTTCCTTGCAATTGTATCTTCCTGTTCAACAGATACGCAACATTAATGTACTGATTGCCTTGAACCGACTCCCAATTGCACACCCGGGATGAAATAGGATAAAATAGGGCCATAATCCAGCGATTCTCATTAAAGGTTTCTTCTGCGAATGCATAGTAAGTCTTGGAAACTGATTGTCCGATCAAGCGGAGACCGGACAGGAATCAATGGGTGGAACACGATGCCGTCGTGTATGCGTTTTGCACACAGGCAGGCTAGGGAAGGAGGATGTTCCTCCTGCCAGGATTGTTTCTTCATGCATCACCGCATGATATGGACGACTGAACGGTGGAACGACATTCCATGGAGTTCGAGGCCATTCATGAAGCGTTTCTGTCCCTCGGGCAAGCTGTTGCGAGCGGTCAACTGCCGAAGGATGCTTTACGCCAGTATGTGGAAACCCATACGTGCGATGACGGGTTTGGCGGAATCTGGCGTCTTGATGCGGAAAACGGCCGCTGGATGATCCGGAAGAAAAAGGGATGGGTCTACCGGGATCCACACAAGGATGGTGTTCCCATCTGGCGGAAATATTTCCGGGTTTCCTCGCAAATACGGCGTTTTGCCGACTCTCCGCCCCAATCCCTGTTCGGGTTGTTGAAGCGGATTGTCATGCAGTATGTCATGAATCTCCCGTTCACCCTGCTGTTCCAGATCGTCTCGGTTATTCTCGCGTACCTGGGTGCTGTGGCGTTTCATTTCTGGATTCTTGTGGTTCTCAACGAAGGATTTGGCGGTGCGGATGCCACCAAGTGGTATTGGCCTTTTCTGCATCTCAACGAAGCAGACAACGGCAGCAGCCTGTTCTATTTTTTTGCGGGCTTATTGTTTTCCGTGCTCCTCGGGCGAATTCTCGGCGGGCAGATGCGTCCTTTCCTTCGAAATGTTGCAGGCACACCCTCTTGGCTTTTATCTTGTTTTCGGACGGAAGCAGGAGCTTCTGCGCCGGTTTTGGTGACTGCGGCATTCGCGCTGTTGTCCTGTTTGTGGCTGGGTAATTCATTTGCCATTCTCTCCCTTTTTGTCACACTTTGCATAGCGGTGACATCCAGGGAACAGGGCATGATATTCCTGCTTTTAAAATTTGGATGGGGTGATCTGCGCAAATTACTCTTCTCAGCACCAAGACGTGGAGGCGATGGCCTTTTTGGTCTATTGCAGCTCGGAGCGGCGCTCGGATTTCTGGGAGGTGTGTTTCTGTATGGGAATCTGCCGCTGACCATCGGCATTGCAGTTATCTTCATTGCAGCAGCCTTGCTTCTTCGCGGAAAAGGACCAATGGCACCCGCTGCGCCAGTTGTCATGC
>JFJP01027323.1_pt1 | contig 14307 bp, 15 predicted proteins | sample 431651 | NCBI WGS metagenome assembly JFJP01 (sample SAMN02602958, study PRJNA72255) | Microbial mat metagenome, whole genome shotgun sequencing project. | biome: fresh water; feature: sink hole; material: water; isolation source: purple microbial (photo- and chemosynthetic) mats found in... | reverse complement strand
ATTTGCTTTAAATAAAAAAAAAAATTTTTGAAATAAACAAGAAAATTTAAAAAAAAAATATTAAATCTAAAATCTACAATGGATTCTGATGTTATAGATCTTTCCTTTCTCAACAATATCGACCCAATCCCTCTCATTCCTGACAAAGGAGTGATAAAATATCTCATCAAACCCGGTGATCCTCTAACTAAACCTCTCCAAAAAGGTTATAAAGCCTACATAAAACTTGAAGGTCGAAAAATTGATGGTTCAGCCCTTGACAAAAACAAAAATATTGACGAAATTCGAAAAATCAATCTATTTTCTGATAAATACGTTGAAGGAATACACATAGCAGTCGCATCAATGCATAAAAATGAGATATCTTGGTTTAAAATTGAGCCTAAATACCATTTTTTCAGTTCAGGCGATATTTCTTCTATTGATGATCCTCAATCTATAAATAAAAAAGAAGCTTTATTATATAAAATCGAGATGACCGATTTCAAAAGCACTGTTTTGGATCCCTTGGATTTCGAAGGTCGAATTGAACGTTTTGAAGAGTCGCGAAACAAAGGAAAAGAACTTTTCTCTATTGGAAAATACATTGAAGCTTGTGAAATCTATATGAATTCAATAAAAATGATCAGGAATTTTCCGAATAATTTGAGAGAAAGTCTGAATGAAACTCAAAAAAAACAGATGAAGAATTATTCGGAAATTCTTTTTTCTAATGCTTCTTTGTGTAAAATCAAAAATAAATCATGGTTTGAAGCTTTGAAATTATGTGAAGAAGGGTTGAAAATAACCCCATTGCATGTAAAATTATTGTATAGAAAAGCACAATGTCATATGGGTTTATATGAATTTTCGCAAGCGATTGAGATTTTTGAGAAAGTAATTGAATTAGAGCCAGAAAACACTGAAGCAGTTCATCAAAAGAAACTGTGTGAAGAAAAAGAAATAGAAGAAAAAATCAAAGAAAAGAAGAAATATCAAAAGCTTTTTGAAAAAATGCCTGAAGAAGAACAAAAAGAAAAAATGGAAAAGAAGAAAAAAGAGTTTTTGGAAGAAAATCAAATAAAAAAAGAAGAAAAAGACATTGAAAATGAAAATCAAGAAAACGAAAAAAAGAGGGTTACTTTAGAAGATTTGGAGAAAGGAATTATTATAGATGCTAATGACCCGAATAATATTTTCGTCAATGAAAATGCACAAAATAATAACATTGAAGTGGAATTGGAAGAAAAAAATTAAAAAAAATTCTGTGTAAAAAGAGAATTTTATCATTAATTTTTTATTAAAAAAAGAAGAATATCTTTCTGAAAAAAATATAAATTTATAAAAAAATCATTATATTTTATTGTTTTGATAATTTATTATAAGTTTCTCATGAAAAAAAAAGAAAAAAAATTAAAATGATCAATAAAAGTTCTTTTTTGGATAATGACGATTCCGAATTCTCCAAAAGTTTCCTTACAGTGAATACCGAACAATTAGTTTTTCCAAAACTCAGCCAAACCATCATTCTTAAAGAAACCGCAACCTCCTACACTCAAACCCCCATCAAACCTGCCACCATAAAATTCTTTCAATATCCTTGCATAAAATGCACAAAAATAATGAAATTTACAAAGGATCTTGGAAATTGTTATATGGATAACAATTTTCTATGTAATGGGTGTTCTAGAATCGAAAATGCTAGTATAAAAGGAGTATTACATTGTGAGGATTGTTTTTTTGATTTATGTGGAAATTGCCGGTTTTGTTCAAAGGGCCACTTTTTAAACAAGGTGTTTAAATTGAATATAGAAGGACAACCTGATGAATTCAAAATGTACCCCAAAGATTCATTTAAATGTGATATTTGCAAAGAGTTCTATAAAGATTTTCCTTTTGTTTATAAATGTTGGCCATGCGGATATGATGTTTGCCATAAATGCATTTTGAAATCGAAAGGACATATTTTTGAATAAAAATAAATATTTACTTCACAAAAGTTATTTTATTATGTTTATGCTGTCATTGTGTGATTTGTTACTGCATTTTAAAAGAAAAAAAAGACTTATTTTTTCAATAAAAAAATGGAATATTTTATGATTTTAACTAAAAAACCATTTTTTAACAAATAAAAGTAAATTTCTTTTGTTAATAAAAAGAATTTTTGTTTTTTGTTATAAAACAACAAATCTCTCATTTAATCACTTGAAATAAATTATAAAGAGTCCTCTTTTCTCCGTTGCAAAAAAATTATTCATTATTGCTAGATTGATCGCTCAAATTAAGCAAAATATTAAATGACCCCGCTTCCGAAGCCATCGCAAATAAACTTTCTCTTGATTTTTGAACTTTTTGACAATGCTTAAAGCTTGAATGAGAAACATTTGAATTTTCCTCCATATTTCTATAAATTAAGCTTTTTTGTGAAGAATCTGGAATTTTAAACAGACTATTTGAAGACATTTTATGTGGATTTAATATATTATTAAGCCAGCAGCTTATCTTACTATTTGTATTTTGCATTGAAGAAACAGAAGACATCTGCTTTTGAACCCCATTTTGGTCTTCATAGTCCAATAATTTTGAAAAATTACCTGATAAAATTCCTTGGAATTCGTGAGGAGATAAATTTTGCAAGAATTCCTGATTAATATAATCTGTAAATAAATTCTCTTTCGACAGATTTTCTTTTAATAGATTTTCTTTCAATAGATTCTTTTTAGATAGATTCTCTTTTGATATACATGTATCTTTGCGATTTGGGTTGGGTGCTACGTCTTAATAAAAAAATTAAAAATGTCATTGATATATCTCTAAAACCTAAGCTATTTTCAAACATTTGACATAAATTTGTTTGACCTTCATCATTCATCAAATCACTGTCTCGAACAAAATCAGAAGGCCCCAGAACAATACTTGAAAAAACAGGATCAATTAGAATTGCTTTTGAATTAAAGGTGTTATTATAGTCTAAATGTTTGGAAGAAGTAATTTGATGCCTCTCCATTATAGGACTTACTTTAATTTTCATTCTTTTATGATTGTGTTGAATCATTGAAAAAGAAGGATTTGAAAGAGAAAGGTTGCTTAATGAGACATCATGCATGGTTTTGAGATTGATGGGGCGAACTGATGGAGGTAATGGATGATCAATAGATAAATTGTCTTGAATGCTTTTTATTTTTAGATAGATTTTGCGGGTTATTTCCTCTTCACTTATCTTTTCTTTGGACGTGATCTTTAAAATACTAAAGAAATGATTTTTTACAGCATTTTCGTTTCTTTCCGGCAAAAATTTGGTAATTTGTGACCATTTTCGGCCATATTTAATTACTTCTTTTAATAAACATATTTCTTCTTGTGAGCTCCAATGACCTCTTTTTGTTATTTTTAAGATTAATTTCTGTTTTTAGGTTTACTTTTTGAGTTGTGGATTCAAAAAATTGAACCAACGTTCACGACAATGTCTTGGTAATCGCATGTTTTTTTTGCCAAATGCTTGATTAATTTCTAAAGAAATTGCCGTCCATTTAGGTTTTGGTTCATATTTTCTTTTGTTTGAGTAGAAAATAAGTAGAGTTAGTTGAGATTTTAACAAGTGTTATAATAAAAATAAGTGATTTACCCTACTAATGCTTTTAGAAAAAAATCTTCTTCATGAGACCATGGCTCATTTTGAGTTTGAGATTTCTGGATTGACATCCATTTAAATTTGCATCTTTCTTCATTGTAATTTGGAAAAAATCTGGATATTGTTATCCAATCGTTATGACCCTTTTTATTTTTTTACAAGCAAATTATAATTCATTTTTTTAAAATTTATTAATGACTCATAATCAAATTTCATTCAGATTACAAAACTAATTTATTAAAAATGAAGTAATAATAATGAAATGAAATTCATTACAGTATATTTTTATAAAAAATTTAAAAACTCCCTCTGACCTCATTAAAACCAAAACAAAAAACTCTTAAAAAATTGACCCAAACAAAAAATAAAATTCAAAACCAACTCAAATGGTTTCATATTTTCTTTCTCACAATAATATATGATCACCCAAATGAATATTGTCAGTTCAGTTTGATTCCAATTTTTCTTTTTAAGATTTCTCCTTGATAATGAACTAAAGAAACATACAATTATCTTATGAAAAATATTATTCACTTGGAAATGAAATCATCATAACAAGTCTTTATATTTTTTAAATCAGGAATTTCATTTAACTTTAGCTTTAATGAAGCGAAGAAAGTCTCGATTTTCAGCTGTGAAATCGTCAATTTCTTCTCAAAGATTTCGTTTAAAAAATCATCAAAGAATGTTTTGCAGCATTGAATGATATAATTCTCATCACGATCTGAATGCTTGAAAGAGCTTGTGCAAACGATTTCAGTAGACGAAAAAGGCCATAAATCAGGTATTTCTTCAAAGCCTGCTGTTTTTTTTTCAGCTATAGAAGATTTAATGCTCATAATTGAAGAATTTCCTTACAAAAGTAGTATTCAAGGGAAATTGGATACATTGAAGGAAAAAAGAAGGATGAAAAAAGGAAATTAAACAAAATAATCTATATTTTTATTAATTTAATTATTATTCACCTCAATTTTTTCGATTTTATATTGAAATTCATCATTTTCTCCTAATTTCCTTTTTTTATATAAATTGTCTTTTATTTCAGATTCTTTTTCCAATACTTTTGCTTCTTTATTTTCTTCTTTTTTTGAGGAAACCTCTATTTCAAACTTTTTCTCTTTATTTTGATGCCTTAAATACCATCCAAATTTCTCTTCATTCTTACAATTTTCTCTTCTCTTCTTTAAAATTTCAGTAATTTCACTGAATTCTTCAAAAGAAAAGCTTTTTGCCAATCTTTCTCTTAAATCATGATTCTTCTGCAAACCCGAATACAGAATTTTGAAGAGATGAGGCTTAATATATTTGATATCACTCTTGAATTTCTTGCAAAATTCCAGATATTCTTCAGCTATTAAATCCAGATCATACATTTTATTTGAAAATAGACACGGGTTCTCTAATAAAGCTTCAGAACTCATAATGCCTTGAACTTTTGTATATTGCAAGCATCGTTCAATATCCTCATAATTATAAATACCCCCATTACAAAACATTGGTATTTTTATTATAGTTCTTATTTTCTTGACGATTTCCCAATTGACTTCCCCCACATAATCTTTGTTTTGTTCTTTAGTTCGACCATGAATTGTTAATATCGAACACCCAGCTTCTTCTATTTTTTTACATAAATCTATAGTTTCTTCCTCTTTCTCTAAAATTCTCATTTTACATGTCACTGGAATCGTTAAATTATCATGTAAAATCCGAACCATTTTACAAATAAGGTCAGACTCCTTTAATAAAAAAGAACCATAATGTCCTTTTCTTGCGATTCCTTGGGGACATCCTAAATTAATATCAATTGCATCGCAATCATTTTCAATCATTTTAGCTGCTTTTAACAAGATATGGGGATCATTGCCACATAATTGCACAAATAAAGGACGGTCTAATTTTTCAATTTCGAAATTCGATTTCAAATAATTTTTGTCTTGAGTCATTATTTTAGAATTCATCATTGGCGTATAACAAAGATCTGCTTGATATTTTCGAGTTAACATGCGAAAAGCTAAATCAGATTGTTCCACCATTGGAGCTGTGATGTGTTTCGGACTTTTTAGTTTATTTGTATAGAAATCCCATGCTTGTTTTATATGGGTTTCCAAAGAAAAAGCAGGGGGTAAATTATTCTTTATCAGTTTTTCATTTTGAATCATTATTTTACCTTTAATAAAAAGATTGATTTTTCTCATAGAAAGCAAATTTTTTTGTTATAAATAGGATAAAATGAATAAAAATCTCTTTTATTATAAACAAATTCGTTAAATGAAAATGGAAAATTATGAGGTATTTCTTAAAAATAATGATAAACTGCACTAAAACGAGATCTTATAAAATAAAAGAGAAAAAAATCCTTTATGTATTAGATGATTTTTCTTTAAGTGTACAATTCACTCTTTATTATTTGCAGTTCCGAAGCTTAAAAGAGCTGTTGGATCGAAAGTTCATGGAAATCAACTGTTTCAGGTAATTTTCTTTCTTTTATTTAGTTTATTGAGTGAATTTGTGAATTTTTTCGTATGGAAATTATTATTATTGAAGAACGACTTGTGGATTAGAGTTCTTTTGTGATCATTATTTTATTGAAAAAACAATCATTGTAGATTTTTTTTTTTCTTTTAAAAAAATATGTTTTTTTAATTTTTTGCAAAAATTAATTGTTTAAAACAATTAAAAAAATCTATTTTTAAAAGGCTTCGAAGAAACAGCCCGGTTCACCAGGTTCCAATATTTTCAAATTATTTGATAGTGTTCTTAGGAAAAATTATCTATTAGGTTTTATTCCAAAATTTTTGGGCAGCGACACCAATGATTATTTTTGCTTGATTTGTCATAAATAGAAGTTAATTTTGTTTATAAACTAAATGAACTAAAATATTTGAAGAAACTGTGCCAAATTGACTTATTGGATAGTTTATTTATCACCTTTCAAAAGCTTTTTTAGAAACAATTTTGTGGAACAAAAGAGGAATTCATTCTAGATCAATATGGATTCAATTATGGGATGTGGCTTTGCATGGCAGCATTGTAGCGCTCTTCGCTATTTTGGAGATTTATTGCATTTCTGGTTTTAAGATGTTTAATAGGAAATATTAATTAAATTTAACCAAAAAAAATGAAAATTTAAAATTTTTTTTTTTAAAGCAAAAATTTTCTCCATTTTTTAATTTTCCATATTTTTTTCTCCTCTCTTTATTGCACTTTCTTTTTCTTTTTTAAACTAATTGAATTTTTTATCCCGCTATTCGTGATCAATGAGGGTCCAAACGATCTGATATGTTGAGATCTGAAAGCAGAACTATCCTGATTCATCGGACCTCCGACATTCCCTCCTGCTAAATAAGGATTATTCACCAAATTCGGTGCAACACCTCCATAAACAGCTCTAGGAGCAACACTTTGGTACATATGTCTTGGACCAAGCCCTACATAATTCAATCCAGTAGTGGCTATTTGTGGTTGAAAAACTGGTCTATTTGATTGAAACACTTGACTTTGCGATTGAAAAACTTGGGGTTGAGGTTTAAAAACTTGGGGTTGAGGTTGAAAAACTTGGGGTTGAGGTTGAAAAACTGGTCTTTGTGATTGAAAAACTTGGCTTTGAGATTGAAAAATTGGGCTTGTTTTTGGCAAAACAGATTGTGTGGAGAACCCAAAGTTCTGAGCAACAGGGGCTCCTGAAAAGACTTGACTGGAATAAACACCGGCAGGATTTGATGCTAAAAGCTGATTGCCAGCTAAGTCTGCATCTTGAATGATTCTGCCACTGTTTTCAGCTTGCTCCAAAAACTGTCGATCAAATTGAGGATAATGAACTATTTTTCGAGAGACAGGCTGGTATTCGACCTTTTCTTCGACTCGCTCCACTGGGATCATTTCATTTGTGACCTGAGGAACATAATCTATGTAGTTTTGTGCAAGGTATTCTGTTCGTTGCTGTGGAACTACCTCTTGAATCGTTTCATATTTAGTATAAGGTACATATTCGACCTAAAGAAATAATAAGAAAACTTTTTTTAATTGTTTAAAACCTGTTTTTCAACAGCGTAATAATCTTTTTTATTCTTGGTAACATTAACATAATCTGTTTTCTTTCTTTCTTCTTGTTCATAAAAGACTTTTTCAAAAGGAACGTATTCAAAATAGCTCTCTCCTTTGATAGATTCTCTTAATGGCTGTTGTTGAACTGCGATTTGACTTTCAGCCAAAGCAGCACCAGCTTGAACATTTGAATAAATTAAATTTTGTTGTGTGGGTAAAGCTCCAACTTGATAAACACCACTTGGATATGCAGGAGCTTGTCTAAAGCCTGATTGAATTGGCACTCCTCCTCTTTGGAAACCGGAAACTTTTGGCTGAAAACCTGAAAAGTTTGTTTGAAAACCTGCAACATTTGGCTGAAGACCAACAACATTTGGTTGAAAACCTGAAAAATTTGAAAAATTTTGGGTTTGAGGAATTGGAATGGCTTGCGGTTGCAAAAATTGGGAATTTGCGAAAGATGGATTTGAGCCATATGTCAAATATTGGCTGGAACGGAGATAGCCTTCAGGGGCACCGAATGAAACTGTTGATGGGAAAAAAAATTGCTGCTGGGATTGAGATTGCTATTGCTCGTTTTCAGCCTCTAGTCTTTTGAGTTCCTGCAAATCGCTTAGGAGTTCTTTGCGAATATTTTCACTCATTTTTTGGAATTTTTTTTGGTTTTTTAAGTTTATTTCAGATTATAAATCTTAACAGAATTTTTTAAAAAATAACAGAGCCTTTATTTATTTTCAAATATATTGAATTTTTTATTGAATTCATATATTAATTGATATTTTTTTTTATTTTTTTGAATTTGAATAAATAGAAGTTTTTATAAATTTTTTTTTTTTTAAATGGTTTATATTTAAATAACGATGAAAATAAAAACTTATTTTTTTATTTGTTTATTCCTCTTCTTCGATATTCTGACCAAGTCTTCGTGTAAAAAGACCTCCCATCCCCTAACTAACCCTGTTCCTTTACCAATATATCTCAATGAATGTCCTGAAATTTTCTCAAACCGATCCTGCCTTTATATCTATATTGAGACATCTTTATCAATTTTTACTAAAATATCAATCAAACCATTCATAAATGACAACATAATTATTATAAATGAATTAATGTTCTCTCATAATCCAGGATCATTATATATTTCGTCCCTCACAATCGCTCAAAAGCAATATCTAGAAAGTTCTCAACCTTTATTAGAAACATATCTAACATTTAAAAATCCAGAAACGTTCTTAATGCATAGCTTTATCAATAACATTCTTTTATCATTTGAATTTATCTCTTTAAAATTAGAGAATTTATCAAAAAATTCAAGACTTTTGGAAAACTCCACAAATAATTCATCAGTTTGTGGGAATCATATAAGAGAAGGAAATGAACAATGTGATGACGGGAATACTATATCTGGCGATGGATGTTCTAGTCAATGCACAATTGAAGCATTCTTTGATTGCAGTCAAGATGACGGAAAAATATGTTATGACAAACGACCGCCATATTGCCTCTTCTTGATTCCTGAGATTCCTGAGGAAAGTTTCTATCAAAAAGTCGAGATTCATTTGAAATTCAGCAAAAAAATGCAAAAAATTGATTTTAAAAATGAAAAAATTGCAAATTTAACAATAGCAGGATTGAACGAATTGATTGATTTCACATGGAATTTTACTTTAGCTTCGGATAATCAAACCTATAAATTTGAAATATTTCTCTTAGTTTCTTTTCAAAGTCGGGAATTTACAATAAATTTTGTTCAACCCAATTTAATCAAAGATTTACATGAAATTCCGATCACAATGATTAGTTATCAGCCCACAATCACCATAAACGAGTTTATTCATTATAATGACGAAGAACTCTACTTATTCAATATTATTGATATGACTTTATCTTATATAATGATAATTTTATTATTCGCTTTTTTCCCGTTATTATTGCTGGACTCTCTTTCGATTTTTTGGCTTTATGTTGAAATGTTACAGATTTTGAATCTTATTCTTTATGTTTATGTAGAAATTCCTTACAATAGTGTGATTTTTTTCCGAGCGTTAAACCCTGCAAATTTCCTAAAAAACGAATATTTGACGTTTTTTCAATTATCTACACTTGGGTATATAGAAAACAAAGCCGTACCCTATTCTTTTCGAGAAGAGAAAATTTCGACAGAATTCATCCAAAACGCATTTTTCGCTTTAATTTTTTGTGGATTGATAATAGTTCTTTATTTTATTGTCAAAATTTTGAAAAGAACCTTGGTTTCCAGTCTTTCTGAAAGGAGAATGTGTGGTTGGTTTGTGAACATGTGTTCGAATTTAGATGAATTGATGGAATATTCAGCTCTTTTAAGAGTTGCCTTAGTGACCTTTGTGCCTTTTACTTTTGCAACGATCCTGCAATTCATTAATTTTCAATTTGAATCAACTGGAAATATAATGAATTCAATTATGGCTTTGTTTTGCATGATTTATTTGTCGGTGTTTGTAATTTTCTCCTGCTGGTTTTTAAATACTTCTTCTCTTGATTTAGAAGACCCAGAAATCGATAAAAAATATCTGCCGTTATTTGATCTTTTGAAGAAAAAAGCCTTTTTCAAAAGAAATTTCCAAATTTTCTTTATGATGAGAAAGTTTTTCTGGATAATTGCTGCGGTTTTTCTAGATGCTTATGCACTTTATCAGATTTTCCTCTATATTTTTTTTTCGTTGTTTATTACCACATTACTGTTTTTCAAAAAACCATATGAAGTTGATAAAATAAACCAATTGACTCTTTTTACAGAAGTTATGTTATTAATAATGTTGCTTCTGATTGGATCAATTGAATGTTTGAACAATTTACAAGAAAATCTTCTAAGTATAGACACTAAATTGATATTAGGTTGGATTATTTTATCAATTGGCTTGTTATTGGTCTTGGTTAAGGCTCTTTCTATGATCATTGAAATACTTATTAATATTAGAAGCTTGATTTTCAATGCAAAAATATTCTTTAAAAATAGTAATAATAATGAAGATTTAAGTATAAGTGCAGAAGGAGATAATTTAATTGAAATGAGAAATAGCAGAGATATTGATGTCGAGGCGATTAAGGAGGTCGATGAAGAGCAAGAATATGAGGAAGAAAAAGGAAGAAAAAAAAAGGAAAATTTAAGATTATGACATTATTTGTTGGTTGAAAATTATTAAAATTAGATAAAGAACTATAATTTATTTTGAGAATTAAACTACTTAAATTTTTATTAAAAATATATAATAATTGGGAATCTATTTTTTATTTAAGTTTTTAAGTTTTTTCTTTTTTTTTTAAGTTTTGACTTTTTTTTTAAGTTTTGAATGTAAATAAGTCAAAACTTAACAAAAAAAAGAAAAAAATTAACAAAAAAAAGATTTTCCCATAATAATTTAAAGTTTTGAGTTTAGTATTGATAAGGTAAAAAAAAGTTTCAAATATATTTATTTTTTTTTGCTAAAAGATGAAAATTGAATGGATCTAACTCGACTTCTATTTCTTTTCGTTTGATACTCATTCAAGTTTAATTTTAAACTTATATCTTCATTAAGATCTTTAGGATCAGGCATCACATTATTTTGTGTATTTATTTCAGCAATTACCTTCTCCTCTTTACTGTGAATATCTAATGGCATTTTCTGAATATCTTCAATAACATTTTCTTCTCTTTTTTCTATAATATTGCGATATAATGGGATTTTTTGAGAGTTTTCTTTAATATTTTCTTCATTTTTTCCTTTCTTATGCATGGTTTTTTCAATATTTTCAGTACTTTTATCTTCTTTTCTTTCTTGGCATTCTAGATAATTTGGTATTTTTTTAATATTTTCACGAGATTTATTCTGATTCATTATTTTTTCAAATGTATTGATTTTTCTTATGAGTTTTTTAGAAGATTTTTTAGGACAATCATCAACAACAATATTTATTTTTTCTTCTGCTGGTATTGATATATTTCTAAAAAAAGGAGTTTTAATATGTTTTTTAAAAAAATTATTTCACTCTTCTATATATATAGGATAATTTTTCCAAAAGTTCTTATCAATTTTAATTGCATTTAGAATTGAAAAAATGTTATCATATAAATCTGACAATAAATTCCAAACATAGATAAATCCTAAAAAAAAATGATGTAAAATTGTCTTTTTTTAATTAGAAAAATCAACCGTTATTGGTTCCAGCCATCAAAAAATGGCCATCAGAAGTGAATTGTAGATTAACAATTTTATTTAATTTATCAACTTCCATCACATATTTTCCAGTTCCGATTTCATAAATTATTATTTTAGACATAACATCTTTAATAATATCACATTTTTAAAACAATTTAAAAAATATTATTTAATTTAAGTCTTACTTTTTTGAATAAACTCACTTTCCCCATAATCTGATAAAAAAGATTGAGATTTTGAGAAATTCTCTGAGAAATTTGAAACAATGCTATCATCTAATCTGACTTGTTGATTCGCTTCAAGAAATATAAATATAAATCAATATTTAAAAAAAAAATACATTTAAAAGCGGAAGGGCATGAAACAACCATATATAGTCCAGATGGATCGACGCAAAATGCTTTAAAGGATAAATGATAATTAAATTATGAATTTTTTAAATTAAATACTCTGAGAAAAATTTGAAATTGGTATTTTTCCTCTTAATTCACCAGTTTTTATTTTGAAAACACAAACATATCCAATTGATAATAAAACAAGAATATATTCATTTGATGGATGTATTTGAAAAGAATCATAAGGAGCTTCAAAAAAAATTCATAATTTTTATGAATTTAATGAAATAAGTGCACCTTCAACACAATAATTAACCAGAACAGTGGCATTGTATACATCATTTAGTTTGAAAATTTGTTGTAAACGTATTTTGTTGCTGCTGTTAGATGAAATCACTTCAAAAGAGATTGGTGAAGATTTATTTTCAAACCTCATTGAATTAATTGATGAATTCAATTTATTTCTATCATTTTCATCATCATTCAATATTTTTATTCCTGAAATATTTATTAAATATTAATGAATTAGAAAAAAAAAATATAACACAAAATAATAAGATGTGTAAATTTATTAAAAAATTTAATAAATTTAATTAAAAACCTTTGTGATATTTTCCAGTTTGGTCTTTATTCAGCCATTGATTTTCTATATTCGCAACAATTGCAAAATTATTTGCATTTATCAAAACAGCTTCCCCATTTGAAAGTATAATAGCTAAAAACTCACCACTTTTATAAAAACACATTTGACAGATTTTGAACGGAAAAATCTGTTTGGAAACCAACATCTTTGTTGTGTTTAAATCCCAAACCATCAAATACCCGCTATTATTTGTGGCGTAAATTAGTGGCTTTTCTGGATGAAAACAGAAATTTTTTAATTTGAAAGGATTGCTTTTTGTTCCGATATTTTCGTTGATTAATGGGATACCTCCACTATTTTCAAAGAGATGATTGGGAACATTTCTATTAATATATAATTTTTTTATTGAAATGATAAAGTTATTTAAAGTAACATGTCAATTAAAGAAGAGCAATCCAAAACTTTAGGCATCCATTTATTGTCATAAAGTTGCCAAATTTGTATAGTTCCATCATTGGAGGCAGTTAAGAAGGATTTTGATGTATATGGATTATGAGATATTTGATTAATCTTTTAATATTATATTTATAATTATTGCATTTAAATGAAGAAAACTTTTAAAAAATGTCCTGAATTTGTGGAAAGAATCTTATTTCTCTGTAAATCATATATAATCAAAGTTCCATCAGAAAAAAGGGTTGTTAGCAAAGAAGATGTTTCTTTTAATTAATTTTAGTTTTGAAAAATAATAATAATAGGAACTTGAAGTTTTTATTAAGATAATTGACATATTCACTTGAATTGAATCATTGGGTTTCGAAATTTTCAGCTCATCCAAAAAGGTTTTTTTCCCTTCCCTTGAAATCCTTTCGCTTTTTAAAAAATTTTTCAACGGGATTTCATTAATAACGTTAAAAGAATTCATTGTAATGATTTTGACAGTTCCTTCAAATAAAGCAATAGAAATAAATTCAAAAAAATTCAAAAAAATAATAAAAAACATATCATTTTTAAACAAAATAAGCATTAAATAATTATTAAAGGAAAAACCTTGTGAATTTCCAACAAATAAATGATGATCATTGCCTGAAATACTTGTAACGAAACTTGAGGATCTGACTTTAGTCATCAACTCTCCCTTTTTAATTAATAAAATAATGACAATCCCAATTATTAATAATAAACTTCTTGATTCATAACATTGAGAACATTTCTGCTTGTGATAAAATACAGCAGATTTCTTTGTGTATTGAGATAACTCTCAGAAATTTCTTCTTTTGAATGAATTCTGTTCTCCAGCAGAACCTTTTCTTGCATTAATTTCCAAATTTTTATGCAGAACTTTTCGATTGTCACCAAAGATATCAACATATTATGATCGAAATGATGTAAAGCTGAACAATCGTTCAATTCATTCATACTTTCTATAAACAATATATTCAAATTCTCGTTCTTTATCTCGCAACAAACAAGTCTAGAATGAATATCTTCTTTGAAATTCTCAACAAATATAATAGATTTTTTCCTTTCTATATAAAGAGCTCTCATAGTGAAAGT
>JFJP01012290.1_pt1 | contig 14307 bp, 15 predicted proteins | sample 431651 | NCBI WGS metagenome assembly JFJP01 (sample SAMN02602958, study PRJNA72255) | Microbial mat metagenome, whole genome shotgun sequencing project. | biome: fresh water; feature: sink hole; material: water; isolation source: purple microbial (photo- and chemosynthetic) mats found in... | reverse complement strand
GCGGCTTTCATGTCATCAACAATGGCGTCGGCAAGCGCGTTGATCATACGATCACTAGTGCCGCTACAAATAACGAAATAGTCTGTAAAAGAGACAATTTCTTTCAGGTCAATTAAAACAATATCTTCACCCTTTTTGTCTTCAAGGGAGTTTACAATTTCGCGGGCAAGTTCAAGTGCGTTCAGGTTTCACCTCATGGTTTGGATAATGGCGCGGAAAATAATTTTGTATAAATCGATCCGCTGGGTTGCAGGTCACTTTTGAAAAGATGGATGGAGTCTACTCTGGCTATGCCAATATTGCCAAGTTGAATTGTATCCAATGTTGTACGAATTTTTTGCAATTCTGGCTGGCTGATGTTTTGCCGCACACGTCCAATGGAAAGATGCGGCGAGAAGGCGCGTTCTTCCTGTTCGTAACCCAAACGGGTTGTGCCTGCTTCGATGTTTTTTTGCAGGGCGGATAAATCTGCCGGAGCATGGATGCCGATCCACAATAAATGGGGTTTGCGCGAGTTTGGGAATGAACCGAGTCCGCCCAGTTGTAAATTAAACTGCTGGTGGGCATTTGCCTCACGCGCAATCAACTGTTTCAGAAAATCGAGGTGTGAGGTTGAGGTCTCCCCGATGAATTTCAAGGTCAGGTGCATATTTTGGGTAGGCACCCAGCGAATAACCTCATTCCCCAATGTTTGACGCAGGCGGGCAGTTTCTTTTTGAATCGCATCAGAAACATGCGAGGAAAGTTCGATGGCAATAAAAACGCGCAGTGAACTCATTCGATATGGCTTATGCCTTAAGCAATACTTTTTCCACAGCCTGTTTGAGATCAAGGAAGCCAACAGGTTTGGTGAGGTACATGGATGCGCCCGCTTCAAGTCCGATCTTGATGTCGCTGGGCATACTTTTTGCAGAGACAACGATGACGGGAATGGTTGATAAACCAGGCTCGCGGCGCATGTAGCGCAGAACTTCAAGACCAGAGATGTCTGGCATCATAATGTCCAGGAGGATAACATCCGGTTTTTCCTGCGTGATTATTGGAATGGCAGGGGCGCTGGAAAACATTTTAAGTACACGGAACCCATTAACGCGCATCATCTCCGCGAACATTTCTGCGGCATCCGGCTCATCTTCAATGATCATGACTGTTTTTTGTGAATCCATCGTTTTTTATCCTCGGTGCTAAAAATAGCATAATACAGTTAAATTGGCAAGGGTTGTTTTGAGTTTGAGACCCTTCGTAAGAATCCCTGCCGCATAATGGTCTAATTCAAGATACCTAAACCATTGGAGGAACAATGACAGAGTTGGAAGCCTTTCGCACAGAAAAAAATGAGTTTTTTGAGAAGCATCCGCAAAGTCCGCTGACGCGCGAACAAAAAAAGGACTTTGATGGCTTAAATTATTTCCCTGAGAACAACGCCTTGTGCCTTGAAGTAAAAGTGGATGAATTTCCAATCAAGGAGCGTTTTGAAATGCAGACTTCAACGGGAAATGTACAAATCTATGAGAAGTATGGAAAATTCAATTTTATGGTGGATGGAGTTAAGGCGGAACTGACGATTTATCAAAGTGAGCACGGATTTTTTCTGCCCTTCGCCGATTCGCTGGCTGGGGTTGAGACCTACCCTGCGGGGCGTTATCTCGAACCTGAGTTGTTGCCTGATGGATGTTTTCTTGTGGATTTCAATGTTGCCTACAACCCATATTGCGCCTACAACGAGATGTGGTCATGTCCGATTGCGCCGGCGGAGAATCGTTTGAAGGTGGCTGTGCGCGCTGGGGAGAAATTATTTTATACACGGGCTGATCATTAAAACGTTCGTGTTCCAGCCAAGATAATTTTCATAGAAACAGGATCAAGCCCGGGTCTGGAAAAGATGCGGTCTTGATCCTGTTTATTTTTTGCGGGCAATGCTACTCAAACCATTTTTTATCCAGCGCAGGCCATTCGTCGCTTTGCTCGGCATTGTCCTTCCAGTTTTCTTTTCCGCTCCACGATTCGATTTGGATGGCGTAGACCGCTGTGCCGCGCAATTCTTTATCGGTGATCTCGCGGTATTCTCTGCCTGCGACCATGTCTGGGAAGTATTTGGAGATTAAGCCGTACAATCCGCGCCGCGCTTCGTTGGGGTTGGTCAGGACTTGAACTGTGCCAAAGACGATCACGCTGCGATATTGCAGTGCAAATTCGAGGGCGACATTGGAGGGCATTAACCTGCCCATTTCGCTGACTTCCAAACAAATTTTTGGATTCTTTTCAATGCCAGAGCGGAGCCGCCCCGCAAGGTTGCCGTGAAAGATAACCTGATGATTTTCCTCGTCGAACCAGAATAGGTTTGGGTGCAGGAAGGGCTGGTCATCCCAGGTATAGGCGGTGTGTCCAATTTTTTGTTCACGAAGAAATGCGCGAATCCACTCATCATCGCGGGCGTAGTCTAGGAGACGTTGAAAGGCGGTTGGGGGTTGGTTTTCGTAGTTTCGGGTCATGTAAATGTTATTGGTTATCCACCAGCAAATATTTGTACCAAGCCCAGAGGGAGATATATCCTGTAACGAGAGTCGCGATAATCAGCGCCCAGCCCCACCAAGCCACACTTCCCCATGCTGCGAACAAAAAATAAACGGCAGCGGCGCTTGTGATGGAGCCAAGTAAAGCAACTTCAACCGCCGTGAGATTTGCGATGCTAAATGGTTTGTCTGTGGGCGGAAGGGTATGCGCCCTCCATTTGAAAGCGGATTCAAGCCCCTTGTTGTGGCTGATGTAATGCTCTTTGATCTGATTCATCGCCTGCGCTGATTCGTGCCACGCGGCGCGCAGACGGGCGAGTTGAGCCAGAGTCAACGCGCCGAGGATGGTGAGTACAAAAAACAAACCCGAAAACGCAAGGGATACGTTTCTTAAATCGGTGGTTGAAAAGATTGCGCTCAGAATAGCCGCTACCAGTGAGCCAACTGTTACAAAGTAAAAAGAAGCGACCCGCGAACGGTCTTCGTTTGCCTGAAATATGGTGCTGGCAATATAGTCGTATTCTGCTTTCAAAATGTCATCAACATTGAGTTTTGGTTTTCCCAGCATAATACTATTCCTGTGCAAAAGTTGCTCTTTTGCGGTTAAGCGTCAAACGCCCACTCACCTTGACGCATGACTGGCTCACATGAGCCATCCTGTTTGATGCCGTCAATATCCATTGTTGGCGAGCCGATCATGAAATCTACATGGTTGAGGCTGACATTGCCGCCAGCGGAGATAAACTCGTCGTCGGTCAGTTCCTCTCCACCGGTCAGAGTGAAGCGATAGGCGCGTCCAATGGCAATGTGACAGGATGCGTTCTCGTCGAATAAAGTGTTGTAGAAAAGATGTCCGCGTTGGGCAATGGGAGAACTGGCCGGCACAAGAGCAACTTCGCCGAGGCGGTGCGAGCCTTCGTCAGTATCCACCAATTTTTGCAAGGCGGCCTCGCCTTTCTTCGCGCTAACCTTGACCACACGCCCCTTTTCAAATGTAACTTGAAAATCTTCGATTAAAGTTCCGCCGTAACTAAGCGGGAAGGTGGCGGTCACAACTCCATCAGCGCGGTTTCTGTCGGGCAGGGTGAAGACTTCTTCGGTGGGCATGTTGGCGGTGAAGGCTACGCCATTCTGCGCCATAGACTGCGCGCTGATCCATAAATGTCCGCTGGGAAGTCCGAGTGTAAAGTCTGTGCCTGGCGCGGAATAATGTAAAGCGGTGTATTGTTTGGCTTGCAAATATTTTGCGCGGGCGCGCAGGTTGATGATGTGCGTTTCCCACGCGGCAATTGGATCTGGCTTGTCAATGCGGCTGGTTTCAAAAATGGCTTTCCAGAGTTTTTCCTGCGCTTCCTTTGTTGAGAGTTCGGGGAATACTTTCTTTGACCACTCTTCGCCGGCGGCGGCAACCACGCACCAGTTGATGGCGTTGGTGGTGACTTTTTCGCTGACTTTGCTAAAGTTTTGCAAGTGGGTTTTCTGGATCATACCAACCACTTCGGAATCAAGCCCGCCGAGCAGGTCTGGATTTGCGCCGGTGATGGAGAGCAGAGCGTCGCCATTCTCGATCATCTTGATGACCGCGTCCACCTGCCAGGTGGAGTATTCGCCAAAGGAATCACGCGGGGCGTGTTGGGCGCGCAGGCGTAACATTTCCTCGTCGCCCCAGATCACATCCACATATTTTGCGCCGACCGCATATGCGGCTTTGGCGACTTCACGCACCAACGGCGCGAATTGGTGCGGAACACCGCGGGTCGCCGCAAGTGTGATAATTAATCGTTGCCCGGCGCGAATATTCAAGCCAACTTTTACGATTGCTTCTGCGTAGTTTTGCAGCATTTCTTGGTGTGTTTTGTCAGTCATGTCGCCTCTATAAAAGTAAAGTAATGAGTTCCGAGTGCGCTTTAATAAAGCGCACCCTGCATAGAAAACCCTGTTACGCCAAGTATAGCATGGGGGTTTCCATTATATCCAGAGGAATATTGCGCTCGTTCGTAAACTTGCCAAAAGATTTAACCACGGAGCACACAGAGATCACTAAAACCCAATCGGGATAAATCCCTTGCTCAGTACATAAAAGTCGGCTAAAGCCGACTAGCCCGAAGGGCTTTCACGAACTGAGGCAGGGCTTTAGCCCGCCGAATCAATCGTATAAAAATCGCAATTTGTGACCGCGTTCAGTATAGTTATATCGTTGGTTGAGCAGACGGTGCTCTTCCGCCATACCGAAACCAACAATGCGCAGAAAACGCCTGTTCCGTGGTCTCGATACGCCCCGCGACGATCAGCGGGGCTACTCGACCACCACTTGACTTAAAAGTGTCAGGTGGTTAGAGAAAGACCTCTTAAAATCTCTGTGAACTCCGTGATCTCTGTGGTAAAGGGGACTTCACTCCCTTATGCGAGAGGTATACTTGCGAAATTCCAAATTTTCGAGGGTGAAAGTATGCGTTATTTTGTAGCTATTCAAACCATCATTATCGAAACAAGTTTAATTATTAAAGCCAGAAACTTTGCCAAACAAGTTACGCCCACCGTCGGTTCTTCAGGCAACGGGTATCGAGATACGAATCAATTCAATTTGCAGAAAATTGAAAACGATCATTTTGTCAGCAAAATCGGGGAAGAAGCTGTCAGAATCGTTTTTGAACAATGTGGTCGAAAAGTTCAGGGACCAGATTATCAGATTTATGCCGGAAAACAAAAGTCATGGGATTCTGATTTATATATTGATGGGCTTGGGCTTGCAGTTAAGACCCAAGCAACGTCGTTAGCCAGAAAATTTGGATTATCCTGGACTTTTCAGGCGGGAATTTATCGCAAAGACCCGATCTTGAATCAGTTGGATGCCTGGATATGTTTTGCAGAATTTAATGAGTCAAATCGTCAATGCAGGGTTTTTCCACCGTATCAAATAAAAGAGTTGACATTTGGAGAACCAAAACTTGACAAGTTAAAGGGCAGCAAGAAGGTCGTTTATGCAGAAAGTTTGCCCGCCATTCCTGAATAATCAGATCACTTCCATGGCGCGGCGATGAGGGGAGTATCAACATCCGCGGCATGACCGAGGTAGGGCAAGCCCCACGCTTCAGAGATGGTTTTTAGAATGGAATAATGCGAATACGGGGTGGGGTCTTGAAAGTTTGGTTTCACCTGCGGAGAGATGAATACTGTGGCAACGCGCCCGCCCGCCTGTTCGGGAAGTCCACAGCAAGAGTGGTTGCCCTGTCCTTCGTCCCAAGTCAGGATGACGAGGAAGGGTTCGCCCGAAGATTCCAACACGGGGTAGAGTTTATCCATTTGTTCTTTAAGCCAACCGTCAGCAAGTTCAAGATCACAGTCATGTGAGGAATAACAAATATCAGGCGTGATGAAGATGAAATTGGGTAGATCGTTTAGGGCAATATCTCCATCCAATTGCGTCAGCGGAACAACGCTATGCGCGCATCGTTCCACATTCAAGCGGATCGGGTCAAAGTAGATGAAGGGATTGTGCTTTTGCGCATAACGCAAGGTACTGCCCAAAAAGCAGGGGTCGGGCATGTCGTCTTGATAGGTCTTCCAAGTGCGTCCGCTTTGCTCAATAAGATCGGGCAGGCTGGGCGCGTTGATGAAGCAATCTTCGCAATTACTGGTAATTCCAAAGGTGTCGCCACCAATGAGGGAAATGTAATTCGGCAGGCTGGGATGTGTAGTAGCGTAGTGACCCGTCAACAGTGTATATGTGCTGGCAAGTAAATTAAAGTATGCCATTTTCCCATTGCCAATCACCGATCCAAACTCTTTGTTTTCAAAAATAATAACGACAATATGGGAAAAATTTGGCACAAGCGGCAGGGGGATGGGCGTTGACTCCAATGCCAGGGGTGGCGTTGGAGTAACTTCCTGCGAGACGACAACAGGGCTGGATGTAGGAAGCGGCTGTAGCGCAGCGGGAAAAGGCGAAGGCGGCGACGCGGAGCGTGTCAAAGTGGGCTGGCAGGCTGAGGCGAGAAGTGAGGCGAGGGCGGTCATCCACAAGAAGCGTGTGATCAATTTCATGTTGGTATCCTTTTTGAAAGCGCAACTTTTACATTTCAATTATAAGAGTAAAATTCAAGTGTATTGAAAATGCAATTAAATAACCGTTGCCTTGCAACATGGTTTTTGCTACAATCTCAGAATAACCCCAATGGGTGAGACCTGCAAAGTTTCAAAGTGATAGAATCAGGAAAGCAAACATTATGACAACCATACGCACCCCCGCAAAAATCATTCCGCGCGCATTTCCTGGCATTAAGCCCGAAGAAGTGCAGGAAATCATTATCAACAGCCGTATTACAACCTACCCGCCTGAAACCATAATATGCAGGGAAAATGAAATTGAGTATGTTTTCTACATGGTTCTCGAAGGGGATTTTGAAGTTACAAAGGTAATTAACAATTCAGAAGTACGGTTATTAAAATCCCTGACCGCTGGAGATTTTTTCGGCGAGATGGCGTTGATTCACAACGCACCGCGCGCCGCAACGGTAAAAACCAAAACCAATGTGATCATGCTGGAATTGGACAAAGATGGATTCAACCGCGTATTAAAGCGCAGTCCCAGCGTTGCCATGGCCATGGTGGATGAGATCAGCAACCGCCTGCGCCAAAATGATCAAATGGCAATTGAAGACCTGCGGATGCGCGCTTCAGAACTGGCAGATGCCTACCAAAAACTTGCCGAACAAGACCTGGTGCGCCGTGAGTTCCTTTCAAATATTGCCCATGAGTTACGCACACCATTAATGGTGGCAAGCGGATATTTGCAAGCCATCAAAAAGGGTATGGTCTCAGAGGAACAATTTAATGCAACCATAGATACGGTCTTACGCAACGTGGATCAGATCACCACGCTTGCCAATGACCTGCTTTTTCTGCAAGAGATTGAATTGGTTTTACCTGAATTTCAACCCGTGGATATTATTGAAGTTGTCAACGAGGTGATTAATAAATATGAAGAAAAAGCACAGGCACGGCAGGTGATCGTAAAAGTAAAAGGCGACCGCAATGTACCCAAAGTACGCGGGGACGCACAATCGCTTGAACGCGCAATCATCGCGCTGGTGGACAATGCGATAAAGTTCAGCGCGCCAAACGGAGAGGTGGAAATTCGCTTCACAGAACAGGGAGATCGGGTGCGTACCTCTGTCGAAGACCATGGTATCGGCATTGCACCAGAAATTCGCCCGCGCATCTTTGACCGCTTCTTCCACCTCGACAAAAGCGGAAACGAACTTTACAGCGGGCTTGGAATTGGTCTTTCCATCACACGCCAGGTCATTCAGCAGCACCAAGGCACACTGGATGTGGAAAGCGAAGCAGGGAAGGGAAGCAAGTTCAGCATTTCTTTGTTGAAGTGGCAATAAATTTTGCCAGCATAAAAAATATTGCCGGATATTTTGAAATAGTCCCCGGCGCGTAGTTAACGGAGAACATGATGCAACTTAAATTTCGACCTGCAATTATCCTATTTTTAATTAGCCTGTTGCTTGCCACCCTTACAGCCTGTAGCGCCAACAGCACAGACAACTCAGAAGTTGTCCTACCCGTCCTGCAAACATCCAACCCAGGCGGCTCCCCCACCTCAAACGGGGTATGCGGCAACGTTCTATATCCCACCGCGCAAGGCGCAACATGGGTATATACTAGCGCAGGCGGACCAAGCGGAACTTTCAACTATACAAACTCAATCACCCAGGCGCGCGCCGATGGTTTTACACTGACATCGCAATTCACCAACATTGCCCGCACCCAGGAATGGTCATGTCAACCTGACGGATTGAAAGCCATTCAACTCGGCGGCGGAAGCGCAGCAGGCATCTCCATTCAAGAAATGACTGCAAGTTTAACAGCATCAGAAGTAACCGGCGTCAGCTTACCCAAAGATGTTACATCAGGTATGCAATGGCAATACAGCCTGGCGCTGCAAGGCACGGTGGCAATGCTTGGCGACCCGCAAGCGCCAGCCAAAGGCACATACACAGCCGTCATGCAGCAAATGGGAAGCGAAACCATCACAGTGCCGGCAGGAACATTTGAAGCCATCAAAATCCAATCCAACTCAACAGTTGATATTATTTCAACCTTTGCCGGAAACGAACTTCCAATTAAATTCAATGGAACAACAATCACCTGGTACGCCCCCGGCGTTGGTTATATAAAATCAGTAGAAAATGGAGATTTCGGCGGCGAGGCTTTTTCAGCCACCACCGAACTGCAAAGTTACAGCATCCCATAAAACAAAAAAATCCCGAAGGTTCGATAAACCTTCGGGATTTTTTTATTCAAGAACCAAACACAACGTTCAACTTATCGTATTCATCGTAATAAGAACGGGCTGAAAAAGGCGGATCGCCGCGCTGCATGGAATGGATTCGATCAAGCAGGACGAGCAAATCTTCAACCACTGGGAGATGAAGAACCGCATCCCTGCCGACCCATTCAATTGATCCTTCCTCACTGGCTTTGATCTCACCCCGGGCATTTTCTCCGCAAAAGACAAACAGACAAATTCCCGTTTCTCCGGCATCCACAATGACTGTGCCGCACAACCATAAATCAGCCAGCAGACCCGTCTCTTCAAGCAATTCACGCTGCGCCGAAAAAAGAATATTCTCGCCGCGTTCTACGTGACCGCCGACACCGTTGTATTTTCCCGCCCACAACCTTTTGGTGGGCGCGCCTTTAATTAACAAATACTCATTCCCGCTTCGGACAAAAATCGCCGTGCGTGGAATAAGCATATATCTGTCTTTCGTAATTCCCTGGTCAGATTTTGGCATGTGATAAAGAGAAATCACCACAGAGATCACAGAGTACACCGAGATTTCCTAAAAGTCTCCGTGCTCTCTGTGTGCTCCGTGGTGAAAAGGATTTGTTATTCTACGATGATGAACCGTATCTACGACTAACCAATCAACTTGCGAACTTCATCCAAATGACCGGCAGAGCCGAGTTTCTCGTTCTTGTCGGCGATAAACTTGGCATATTCCGCCATGAAAACCTTGCCAACTGGGCGCAGATCAAACTCAGAGGGCTTATCGCGGAAATATTCGCGGTGAACGCGAGTCCACACCAAGCGACCGTCTGTATCAATGTTGATCTTGGTCACACCCAACTCGGCAGCGCGCTTGAATTGAGTAGCATCCACGCCTTTCGCGCCCTTCAAATCACCACCAGCCGCGTTGATGCGCGCCACTTCTTCCTGCGGCACCGAGCTGGAACCATGCATCACCAGCGGGAAACCGGGCAGTTGCTTCTGGATCTCAGCCAGCACATCGAAATGGAGTCCCTGAGTGCCGCTGAACTTGAATGCCCCGTGGCTGGTACCGATGGCGCAAGCCAGCGAATCAACACCGGTTAAGCGCACAAACTCTTTTGCCTGAATGGGATCAGTCAATTTGGCGTTAGCCTCATCCACCTGAACATGTTCTTCCACGCCGCCCAACTGACCGAGTTCCGCTTCCACAACCAGTCCCTTCGCATGAGCAGCATCCACCACACGCTTGGTGATTTCTGCATTCTTTTCAAAGGATTCGTGGCTGGCGTCAATCATCACAGATGAGTAAAAGCCGCTGTTGATGCAGTCGTAGCAGGTTTCTTCGTCGCCATGATCGAGATGAACAGCAAAGATCGACTCGGGAAAAACATCGTTGGCAGAGGTAATCAACCCTTCAAGCATTTTCTTGTGGGTGTAAGAACGTGCGCCCTTGCTGATTTGGATGATGAATGGCGCTTTGCTCTCAACGCAACCGCGGAACAAGCCCATTGCCTGCTCAAGGTTGTTGATGTTATACGCGCCGATGGCGTACTTGCCGTACGCCGCTTCAAACAATTTTTTTGTTGTGACAATCATGTTAAACCTTCCTTATATGGGTAAGAATATGGCGTCAATTACTGCCGCCTAAAAACCATTGAATAATTATACTTCCTGTCTAGAGGACATTTCTTGATTATAACCACAAACTCAGGCTATAATGAGCGAGACTTAAAGTATGAATTCCCGTATATTTCAGTAGGAGGCTCACATGAGTGATTTCTTTGAAAAAGTAAGTGGACAGATTGACCCGTTCAAAAAACTGCTTTCGTTCATTCCTGGCTTCAAAGGCTATGTCGAAAGACAAAGCCGCCGCGACGCAGACAAAGTTCTGCGAGATACCGTTGCGCGCCGTTTTGAAGAACATTGGGGACGCGCTTCAAACTTGCAGGTTGAACTTGTCAGCAACGGCATGATCAAATATGTGGATGACATGGAGAAAGCCGCGCTCGCGCTGCGCACCTTCATTGATAAGATCACCACAGCCGCACGCGGATATTCCGGCATGTTTGACGCAGTCAAGATCAACGAGAAGGAACTTGAAGCCATTTATCAATTTGATGTGGCATTCTTTACCCTCGGCGATCAAGTAGGCAGTGCGCTGGATAATGTAGAAGCCAGCCTCGGCGACGAAACCGCCCTGCCCGCAGCCATTCGCAATTTGACGTCCCTCGCCCGCCTTGCTGTTGAAACTTTTGAGCGCCGCTCTGAAGTTGTTACCGGAAGCGGACAATAAAAAAATTGTAGGGGCGCATCGCGATGCGCCCCTACGGATACAACTATGTGGCACAATTATATTAATGCATCTTCCACTGACGAGGTCATCAAAGTTTTAGGGGAACAAAAGGAACATGCCCGCGTGGTTGCCGGCGGCACTGACCTCATTCTCGAACTCGAGCGCGGACTCCGTAAGGGGCTAACCACCCTTGTTGATATTTCGCGCATTCCCAATCTTGATCAAATCACAATTGACGAAGACGACGTGATCCACCTTGGAGCGCTTGTTACTCACAACAATTGTGTAAACTCCAAAATAATCCGCAAGAAAGCCTACCCCTTGGCGCGCGCGTCGTGGGAAGTTGGCGCGCCGCAAATTCGCAACCGCGGCACCATCGCCGGCAACATCATCACCGCCTCGCCGGCAAATGACACCATCAGTCCGCTCATGGCGCTCGGCGCAAGTGTGACATTGCTCTCCACACGCGGCGAACGAACTGTTCCCCTAAACGAATTTTATACGGGCGTGCGCAAGACCGTGATGCAGGCTGATGAAATGCTGGTGGATATCTCATTCCCAGCGCTGAAAAAATCACAGCGCGGAACGTTCATCAAACTGGCATTACGCCGCGCCCAATCCATCTCATTGGTGAATGCCTCGATCATTCTCAATCTGAAAGCGGATACAGTCCAATCGGCTTCGATCACGCTCGGGGCGGTCACCCCAATCATCGCCCACGCAGAAGAAGCGGAAAAATTCCTCGCGAAGAAAAAACTCAACAAGAAGAATATCGCCCAAGCCGCAGAACTTGCCATGCAGGCAGCGCATCCCATTGACGATGTGCGCGGTTCAGCCGTCTATCGCCGCGAGATGGTCAGAGTCATCACCTCGCGCGGACTGACCGCAATCCTTGACGGAACTGAACAGTCAGGAATGCCGAAGAAGCCCATCCTCCTTTCGGGCGCGGAAACAGAAGGCGGAATGCAGATTGCAGAAAGTAAAAATTTCCCTGCCTCTGCAATTGAAACCACCATTAATGGAAAACCCTATTCCTTCAAAAGCGGACACAGCAAAACCCTTCTGCGCCTGCTGCGTGAAGAAGGCATGTTGACCGGTGTAAAAGAAGGCTGTGCCGAAGGCGAATGCGGCGCATGTACCGTATTCCTGGATGGCAAAGCAGTCATGGCGTGCCTCGTCCCTGCGCCACGCGCGCACGGCGCAGAAATCACCACCGTGGAAGGGCTTGCCAACGGCGACAAACTGCACCCCATACAGGAAGCATTTGTCGAAAACGGCGCAGTCCAATGCGGCTATTGCACTCCGGGTTTCCTCATGTCTGGCGCAAAATTATTGGAAGAAAAGCCCAACCCAACCCGCAATGAAATTGAGCAAGCCATTACTGGCAATCTTTGCCGTTGCACGGGTTACTATAAGATCGTAAAAGCGATTGAAGACGCGAGTCAATAAAACTTTAAGAGGTAACGAATGGGCAAATATTCCGGTTCATCCACACAAAGGGAATCATCCATACACAAACCAAAAGAGCCGCATGGAATTTGGCAGGGAATTGGTTGTTTAATGATGCTGATTGTCCCGACGCTTTCCATCGCAATTGGCATTCAAGCAGTGGACTATGCGCTGATAGAAAAATTGCCTATCCCGTCTCAATTGCTGGGCTACCCCCAATTGCCCGATCTTATTCGCAAGTCAACCGGGTTAATGATTATTTTAGGGCAAATGACCAAAGTTAAAAATTTTTATGCCTATGCGGTCGCCAGCATCGCCGCCCTGCTTATACTGGGCAGTGTGATTTCATTGGTTTATGCATGGGCATATCGCGCGGTAAGCCCCACCCGTTACGGTCCCATGGACGCGCCCCCACCCAAAAGACGAATAACAAAAAAATCACGGTAGGAAATTATGTCATCTAATTCTGTTGGTAAATCACTTCCACGCATTGACGCGCTTGATAAAGTAACAGGCAAAACACTGTACTCCGGCGACCTGAGCATGGAAGGCATGTTGCACATGAAAGTGCTCTTTGCCGAACGCCCACATGCGCGTGTAAAAAATATACGCACAGACAAAGCCGAAGCGGCGAATGGCGTAGTGGCTGTCTACACATCCAAAGATGTGCCGGTCAACGAATACGGATTGCAAATCCCCGATCAGCCCGTGCTCTGCGGACCTGGTTCCCAAAAACCCTACACAGATATTGTCCGCTTTGTAGGCGATCAAGTTGCCGTGGTGGTAGCCCAGACGGAGGTTGAAGCAGAAGCGGCGATCAAACTGATCGAAGTGGATTACGAAGATCTGCCGATCCTTTCCAACCCCACCGCTGCTCTCCGTTCCGATGCGCCGATTCTACATCCAGACCGTGGCGACACGAATGTATGCGTTGGCGACACGAATGTATGCGTTCACTACAAAATCCGCAAAGGTGATATGGATGAAGCGTTTGCCAAAGCCGATGTGATCGTCGAAGGACAATATCACACACCGGTACAGGAACATGCCTACCTACAACCTGAAGCCGGACTGGCATACATGGACGAAGAAGGCCGTATCACCATCAAAGCCGGCGGGCAGTGGACTCACGCAGACCGCGAAACCATAGCCCATTCACTAGGGCTGCCCGAAGAAATGATCCGCGTTATCTACCCTGCCATCGGCGGCGCATTCGGCGGACGCGAAGACATGTCAGTGCAGATTGTGCTGGCGCTTGCCACATGGAAATTACAACGTCCGGTAAAGATCGTCTGGACACGGCGCGAGTCGATGATCGGACATGGCAAACGACACGCGGTGACCATCAACGCAAAATGGGGCGCAACCAAAGACGGCAAACTCATCGCCGCAGAAAACGAACTGATTGCAGATGGCGGCGCATACATGTACACCACCAACAAAGTGCTTGGCAATGCCGCCATCACATCCACTGGACCGTACTTCATCCCCAACGCAAAAGTGGATGTATACGGCGTGTACACCAACAACGTGCCCGGCGCAGCCTTCCGTGGATTTGGCGCGCCGCAAGCCTTGTACATGGCTGAATTGCAAATGGACAAACTCGCCGAAAAACTTGGCATGGATCCCGTAGCGTTTCGCCTGAAAAACGCCCTGCGCGACGGCGATACTTTGGGAGTCGGCACGCCTGTTCCCAGCCCAGTCAGCGTTGTCGAATGTATCGAAGCCGCCCGCGATAAATTCAACTGGAAGAAAAAAGCAAAAAA